>Ga0208971_1000059_pt1 | contig 75933 bp, 67 predicted proteins | sample AOAMet1_18_M0_10_2_FD_188229 | JGI IMG/M metagenome (GOLD analysis project Ga0208971, IMG submission 188229) | Ammonia-oxidizing marine microbial communities from Monterey Bay, California, USA - CAN11_18_M0_10 (SPAdes) | ecosystem: Environmental > Aquatic > Marine > Intertidal zone | place...
AGGCCTTGTGCGCCTCGACAGACGACTTGCCGGTCGAGTCGATTAAGACGGTCACCAATGATCATTTTATTGGACCGGGGTATGGACGGGCTGATCAGGCAGTATTTGATACACTGGCAGAGTTGGCTCGACTGGAGGGGATCACGCTTGACCCAGTCTATACCGGCAAAGCCTTTCACGGCATGGTGACTGATCTTGAGCACTCGTCGTTTCAGTCGGACGCTGCGGATATCATTTTTGTGCATACAGGAGGGGTATTCGGTATCTTTCCACATGCAGATGCGCTTCAAACTTCGCTGCAGCGAGTTTAATCCGTCAATACACCACATAAAAAGCGAGAGTAGGCATGGTTGAAACAATAATCCGCGACATTAATGCAGTGGCGTGGGGGCTTCCGATGCTGATACTGCTGCTGGGCACGGGCATCTACCTGACCGCTGGGCTTGGCTTCATGACCCTGAGAAAGGTCCCACGTGCCGTATCGCTGCTGTTTTCCGGGGTGTCAGGTCGTGGCGAAGGGGACATTGCGCCGTTTAAGGCGTTGATGACGTCGCTGTCTGCCACGATTGGAACGGGAAATATTGCGGGTGTCGCAACAGCGATTACGCTGGGCGGACCGGGCGCATTGTTTTGGATGTGGATTACGGCGCTCTTTGGAATGGCTACGAAGTACGCGGAGGGCGTTCTTGCTGTTCGTTACCGAGAGCAGGACGATCAAGGTGGGTTCAGCGGCGGCCCGATGTACTATATTCGAAATGGATTGGGTCCTCGCTACGGCGCGTTTGCGACAGGGTTGGCCTTTGCATTCGCGCTCTTTGGCGCAACCGCCGGCTTTGGACTCGCCAATACCGTACAGTCGAATTCAGTAGCGCAGGTTCTTACAGACAACGCGGGCATCCCTTGGTGGGTGACGGGTATTGTCCTGATGCTTGTAGTCGGCGCGGTTATTCTCGGAGGAATCAAGCGGATTGCCGATACCGCGGGCGCCGTAGTTCCTGTAATGGCTATCTCCTACATTGTCATGAGCTTAATCGTTATTGGGTTGAATCTCAGCGCGGTGCCAGAAGCCTTTGGTGTTATTTTTGATAGCGCCTTCAACGGCGCCTCCGCAGCGGGTGGCTTTGCAGGAGCAACGGTCTGGGCGGCGATCCGCTTCGGCGTGGCACGCGGCATTTTCTCGAATGAAGCGGGTTTGGGTAGTGCACCCATTGCACACGCGGCGGCTAAAACCAATGAGCCTGTGGAGCAGGGTTTGGTGGCCATGTTAGGCACCATGATCGATACGCTCATCGTCTGCACAATGACGGGGCTTGTTATCGTACTGACCGGCGTACTGGATTCTGGGGTATCCGGGGCCAGCCTTACCTCGATGGCTTTTGGCGCTGTGCTTCCGGGAGGTGAATGGGTAGTGACAATCGGCGTTGTGGTGTTCGCAACCACCACCATGATGGGCTGGGCATTCTACGGAGAGCGTTGTGTCGTTTACCTGTTTGGTACTCGGGGCATTATGCCGTTCAGAGTACTGTGGGTATTAGCAATCCCTGTTGGAGCAGGCGCAGACTTGGGGTTGATTTGGCTTATCGCGGACACCCTTAACGCCTTCATGGCGATTCCCAATCTGATTGGGCTATTGCTTTTGTCGCCCGTGGTTTTTGCTTTAACGAAAGATTATTTCGCGCGCCAGAAGCAGCGTACGGACGCCGCAGAGGGTTCATAAATTGGTGACTACGGCATCTGAGAAGCTCGTTATTGCGATTTCATCGCGGGCTCTGTTCAACCTCGATGCCGAGCATTTGGTGTATGAGCAAGCCGGCCTAGAGGCCTATTCTGCCTATCAAATAGAACATGAGGACGTACCGCTAGAGCCCGGACAGGCTTTTACACTGGCGAAAAAATTGCTGGCGCTTAATACGGCATTGAATGAACCTTTAGGTGTCGAGGTCGTTCTTTTATCCCGAAATTCCGCTGACACTGGACTGCGTATTTTTAATTCTATCGAGCACTATGGACTGCCTATTACTCGAGCGGCGTTTTGCGGCGGCGAGTCACCGTGGCGATATATACAAGCCTTTGGATGTCACTTGTTTCTCTCATCTGAGGCTGACGACGTTCGAATGGCGCTTGAAAATAATGTCGCGGCAGCGACACTCGTCTCAAAACCCGTCAGCGAAGGTACCAGCGGAACTATTCGTTTTGCTTTTGATGGTGATGCGGTGCTCTTTTCGGATGAAGCTGAACGCGTCTATAAATCCGAGGGTCTTGCGGCCTTTACAGCAAGCGAGCGAGCACAAAGGAATGAGCCTTTGATGGGGGGGCCGTTCAAGAGCTTTTTAAGTGCCTTACACACACTTCAACGAGCGCTGCCAGCCGATGATCAATTAATCCGCACTGCACTCGTCACGGCGCGGTCTGCTCCAGCGCATGAGCGCGTGATTCGAACGCTCCGAGAGTGGGACATCCGCCTGGACGAGTCGATTTTCTTAGGTGGCTTGCCGAAAGTAGAGTTTTTAAAGGCCTACGACGCTGACGTGTTCTTTGATGATCAGGAGACCCACTGCGAGCTCGCCGCCGATCACATCGCGACGGGGCATGTACCGCATGGGATTGCCAATCAGCCGGTAGACTGACTGTACAGACTCTTAGAACCAAAGTATCTTAAAGTCCGATTTTTATTCCTTAAGGTGCTTAATGAAGTTGCAACAACTCAAGTACATCTGGGAGGTGGCACACCACGATTTGAACGTGTCTTCCACCGCACAAAGTCTCTTTACCTCACAGCCCGGTATTAGCAAGCAGATTCGTCTGCTCGAGGGAGAACTCGGTGTTGAGATTTTTGCTCGTAGTGGAAAGCACTTGACCCACATTACCCCAGCTGGCGAAGCGATCATTGATATTGCCGGAGAGATTTTGAGAAAAACTGAGTCGATAAAGCGTATCGCTCAGGACTACTCAGACAACGTGGCTGGCCGCATGTCTGTTGCCACGACACACGGGCAAGCCCGCTACGTATTACCCGAGTCAATCTCAAAATTTGTTCAGGAACACCCGGATGTTTCGCTGGAAATGAAGCAAGGGAGTCCACAACAGATCGCGGAGATGGCCGCCAAAGGCGCAGTTGATTTTGCCATTGCGACAGAAGCAGTGCAGCAATATGCGTCGCTCGTGTCCCTCCCGTTTTTCCGTTGGACCCATTGCGTGGTGGTTCCGAAGGGGCATCCGTTGACAGACGTTGTCGACCCAACGCTTGAGCAGGTGGCTCAATACCCCATTATCACCTATACCGAAGGCTTTACAGGGCGTTATCGCATCGATGAGGGCTTCAAGGCGCGTGGTTTAGTTCCTAGCTATGTTGTTACCGCCGCCGACGCAGACGTGATTAAGACGTACGTTCGACGAGGCCTGGGTGTCGGGATTATATCGACCATGGCCGTTGAAGAGTCGATAGATGATGACTTGGCAAGAATAGGCACTAATAAGTATTTCTCGCCCATGCTGTCTTGCATTGCCTTTCGACGCGGCACGTTTCTCAGAGGGTTTATGTTTGCCTTTATCGAACAGCTTGCGCCTCATTTGAGCGCTGACTTTGTACGGCATGCGATGTCAATTGCCGACCCTGAGGAAAGACACGAGTTCTGTTCAAGGCTTGATGTTCCTCGAATTTAGGCGGCAAACGGCACGAAAATACGGCAAATGGGTGAGGTTTTTTACATAACATCTATGCGACTATGTGTGGGGTCATCGGAAATGATTCGTGTGCGTATGAACTCTAGCGCCGATTGTTTTTGGGCTTACGACAGTGGTCGAACTCCATCAGAGACGTAGGGAAGAGAATGGACTTAACACCTGATAATAACTTAGAGCCTACATTGACGAATCCTTTTGAGGCGATAGGGGACACCGAGCGTCCGAGCACTGAGTATGAGGTCGCCGTAGCACGCGGTCTCGAGTTGCAGCGATTGCCCACAACCGCGGCGACCGACAGAAATATTCAGCGTCAGCATAGTAAAAACCGCATGACTGTTTGGGAGCGTGTTCAGTTTCTCGTCGATGAAGCCCCTACCGTTCTTTATCAAAACTGGGGACCAAACATGGACGGGGCGTCGCTTGTGACGGCCATTGGTAAGATCGACGGGCGTGACGTTGCGATTTATGGGCATGACTTTACGCTTAGAGCAGGCTCGATGGATGCGACAAATGGCGAGAAACTGGCTCGGCTATTTGAGGTCGCAGGTCAGCGCAAGATTCCGCTAGTGGGATTAAACGATTCTGCTGGGGCATACATTCCCGCAGGAGTAGGTGGGCTAGATGGTTACGCGGAGGCATTCACAGGCCTTAGAAAGATCTCGGGCGTCGTGCCCAGTATTATGTGTATGTTCGGCTTTAATGCCGGTGGCGGAAGTTATTTGCCGCGGCAAGGTAGCTTTCTCATTCAACCTCGAGACACGTTTTTTGGTTTGACAGGGCCGGGGGTGGTCAAGTCGGTTCTCGGTGAGGACATCACGCCCGATGAACTCGGTGGTCCAGATGTTCACAGTCAAACAGGCGTCACAGACTTTGTGGTTGAGGACGAGGTGGCTGCGCTACGAAAGGTCAGAGAAATCTTGCGGTATCTCCCGGACAGTAATGCGACGGGACCCAAAGTACAGGTTTGCTCAGATCCCATTGGCAGGAACACGAGCGACATTGATACGTTGCTGAAAACCGCTTTTGAATCTGCCACTGGATTCAACACCCCTGTCGACAGTTCAATCATTATTCAGCAATTGTGTGACCACGGCGACTTCATAGAGATACAAGAGGAGAGAGCCCAAAACACAATCACCTGCTTGGGTCGAATCGGTGGGCATGTCGTCGGATTTGTGGCCAATAACTCCGCAGTGTCCTCGGGACAGATCGATATTGACGCTGCGTTAAAAAATGCGCGATTTATTCGGTTTTGCAATCTGTACAACATCCCCGTGATGTTTCTTGAAGATACGACGGGATTTCTTCCGGGCAGGGAGCAGGAGCATCGCGGGATTGTTCAGGCTGGGCGTGCCATGCTGGATGCAATCGTCGATTTAAGGACACCACGATTTCTTATTTTGATAAGAAACGCGTTTGGGGGGGCCTATGCCTCGTACAACAACTATCCCACGGGCGCGGATTTCGTTGTCGCTTTACCGACGACTCGCGTTGCGGTCATGGGCCCCGCAGGAGTGGAGTACGTTTACAAAGACGAGCTTAAGGCGATTGGGCGTGCAGCGTCGAGTCGAGTTGCTGAAGCCGCTGCCGAGCTTGTTGCAAACGGAATGGGTCAGGATGAGGCTACGGCTTCGGCTCATGAAAGTGTTGACGAGTGGGTAAAAACGGCCGAAGCCGACCTTGCGAAGCGTTACGAGCGCGAAATAATGAATCCGGAGGAGGCGCTGAGTCTCGGTTCGGTCTCACAAATCGTGATGCCATCAGATCTCCGTTCGGTCATCGGTAAGCACCTGATGTTCTGTCTGCGTCATTATGAGCCCGCCCCGATGGGCGGCGTCCAGCGCGAATTCCACTAAACATTCAGCCGGTTAAATAGGAGTTTTTCTGTGTCAAATGAGCACTATTTGCATAACCCGCTGATCCATCAAGAACGACGTCTTGGTGATAGCAGTAGTCCTTGGGTTCGTCAGTTTGACTGCACCCACATCAAGCCCTTGATTATTTGTCGGGGCCCCATTCGCAAGGAGGCTATGGATGTCTTCGAAGAAATGGGGATTGCCGACTACGGGATTTTACTGTCTGAAAAGGACTCGATTGTCTATCCCCGGGCCATAGCACCGGAGTTGCGTGCTATCGGTGACCCGCTCCGAGTCCATCGCGTGAGCGACTATTCAGGTGTTGATAAAGCGGACCGTGAAGCCAGAATTCAAGAAATCATTCAGATTGCTCATGCTCATGGTTACAACGCTATCTTTGCCGGCTACGGGTTCATGGCCGAGGATGAGGCCATGGTGGCGTCTATGGAAGCGGCGGGGCTTAATTTTATTGGTCCCTGCTCGCGCACTGTTCGACAGGCTGGACTCAAGGATGAAGCAAAGCGCACGGCCCTCAAGGCGGGGGTTTCAGTAACACCTGGAATCGATAATGCCACCGCGCTCACACTGCTTAAATCGCATCCGACGATCGACGCACTGAAGGTGTTATGTGCCAGTGAGGGACTGGTCAACGTTGATTTTGATGGTGCGGACCTTGAAGAAATTGCGGATCGCGTTTTACTCGCCTCGTACCGCGCAGGGATTGACGTGTATAGCGTTGACGATCTGATTTCAACCTTGGAGCAATCCGTGCTCGGTATGAACGAGAAGTACCCTAATAACCGCGTTCGTTTGAAGGCTATCGGCGGTGGCGGGGGTAAAGGGCAGCGTATCGTTGAGCGTGGCGAAGCATCTCGAACCGGTGAACTGGTGAAAGAAATTCTTCAGGAGGTCAAAGCGTCAGGTAAGGGTGACAATAAAAACGTATTGGTTGAGCTCAATATTGAGTCAACGCGTCACCAAGAAATACAGGTGATTGGCAATGGGCAGTGGTGCACCACGCTGGGTGGGAGAGACTGTTCGCTGCAGATGCACGAGCAAAAACTGCTGGAAGTTTCAGTGACTCGAGAGTCACTGATTCAAGCCGCCCACGAGGCAGAGTCGTCTGGCCGTGACGATGAGGCCAGCGTCTTACGTGCTGACGTAGAGACGCTCGACACGATGGAGGAGGAAGCATCCCGTTTTGGTGCTGCAGTCGGGCTCGATTCGGTATCCACCTTTGAATGTATTGTCGATACAGACAGTCATTTCTTCATGGAAATGAACACGCGTATTCAGGTTGAACATCGAGTTTCGGAACTGTGCTACGCCCTGAAATTCAGTAAACCAGAGGACGAAGCGCAAAGTTTTACGGTCAATTCGTTAGTTGAGGCGATGGTCTTATTAGCGGCACATGGGCCCAAGCTGCCAAAACCGGAACGAATTCTTCGCAATAACGACAGCCTTGAAGCACGAATGAATGCAACGAACGACGCACTTCAGCCGCATGCTGGCGGTCAAATTGAGCATTGGTCAGACGCCGTCATGGGTGAAATAAGGGACGATCAAGGCATCTGTGTGCACAATCCCGATACCGATGTTTTTATGAAATACACACTCGCGGGTGCTTATGATTCGAATATCGCACTGATTTTGAGTGTTGGCGACAGTCGGCTTTCTGCTTACGAAGAAATGGCTGAAATTTTGAGGGTAACAACGTTACGCGGCCAGGATTTAAGCACCAATCTCAACTTCCACTATGGCCTAGTTCACTGGTTTCTGAGTCGTACAGTCAACGCGCGGCCCACGACGAAGTTTATCGTGCCATACCTCACTGCGGTCGGTGAATTGGCGTCAGTAGCTCGAGAGGTCGATCTTGACGTTGCCTGGCGCGGCTACCTTAGACACTCGGGCAGTGCTTCAGTACTTGAGGCTAAGAAAACCTTAATTCTTCGACCGATGATGAAGTTGCTGCAATGTCCGCACACGTTGTCGGGGTGGCTGAGTGCAAACCGAGATTCTTTCGAAATTGAGAAAAATCGAGTCCGATTTACCGAAAATCCCGTGGACTTGTTAATCGACACTTACCACTTCCTTGACCTCGATAGTGAAGGGACTGCGGCAGCTTCAGAAAAGATTTGGTCGCATGACGCGGTACTGATGGAGACGGCAGACGCTTTTTATATGGATGCGACAAGGGCACTGAACGTCGATTCCTGGAGCTCGCTTGAGACCGCGCTAGAACAAGGGACGAGCGCCGAGCTCTCGGATGAGAAATGGGCACGGATCCGGGCTGCGCACGCCGGACATCAAGCGGGACTGCGGCTATTACTGCTGTTGCCAGCGCTTGCGGCTCAAACCGGATTCTATGACTTGGCGGTACGGCCTGATCTCAGTATTCATATTCCGGAGCGCCTGTTGAATGACAAACACCAGGATTTAATGGCTAAAGCGCTTGCACCGCCGCCCTTGGCTAAGTCCGATGAGATCGTGGCCACAAGTGGTGGTATGTTTTATGGTCGGGAGGCCCCTGGGGAATCTCTTTACGTCGAAGCGGGTCAATCGTTTAAAGCTGGTGACCCGTTGTTTATCGTCGAGGTGATGAAAATGTTCAACAAAGTTAATGCGTCATTTGATGGGCGGATTGATGAGGTGCTTGTCGAGGGCGATGGGGTCATCATCAAAAAGGGACAGCCTATTTTTAAGGTGACGCCTGACGAAAAGCCTGAAGACATTTCAGCCGAGGCATTGGCTGCACGGCGAGCATCGCGCACCCAGTTACTGTTGGATGCCGTCATTTAAGTTCGGAGAATCACATGATTACAGGGTTAGATCATATTGCCATTGCCGTCCCTGATCTAGAGGCGGCTATTCAACGGTTTATGACCGATTTTGGATTAGATTACGAAGGTACCGAGGACGTTGAGACAGCGCAGACGTCGACTGCCTTCTTCCCGCTTCCGCCGACCAGTATTGAGCTCGTTCACCCGCTCGACGGTGCAGGCCCCATTGCGACTTACCTCGAGAAGCGTGGTGGTGGGATTCACCACTTGTGTTTTCGAACAAACGATATCGACGCGGATGTGATTCGCCTCAAAGCGAAGGGCTATCAGTTTATCGGAGAGGAACCGACGCCGGGCGCGCACGGCGCTCGTGTTATTTTCATTCATCCGAAGAGTTGCGATGGTGTACTCGTGGAGCTCTCTGAGCCTCAGGGAGAGCACTGATGCCTATTTATGATCCAGAGGCTTCGAGCAAGACGGCCTGGGCTGCCCTGGTAGCAAAGCAAAACAAGGGATTGCTACCCGACGAGTTCACGTGGTTCACGCCTGACGATATCCCCATGAAAGTGCTCTACACGGCCGAAGACACCGCAAATTTACCTTACACCGACACGATGCCAGGTCTCAGTCCCTACATTCGGGGACCACAAGCCACGATGTATGCGGGTCGGCGTTGGACCATTCGTCAATATGCAGGCTTCTCGACTGCCGAGGCGAGTAATGCGTTCTACCGTAAGGCGCTTGCGGCCGGCGGACAAGGCGTCTCGGTCGCGTTTGATCTCGCGACACACCGAGGATATGACTCTGATCACCCACGTGTCGCGGGCGATGTCGGTAAAGCGGGGGTCGCTATTGATTCGGTTGAGGACATGAAAGTCTTGTTCAACGGCATCCCGTTGGACAAGGTCTCGGTATCAATGACCATGAATGGTGCTGTGCTTCCCGTGCTTGCGGGTTACATCGTTGCGGCAGAGGAGCAGGGTGTGGAGCCACAAGCCCTAGCGGGGACGATTCAGAACGATATCCTGAAAGAGTTTATGGTTCGTAACACCTATATTTATCCGCCGATCTCCAGCATGCGCATTATTGGCGACATCATCGCGTATTGCTCTCACAATATGCCGCGCTTCAATACCATCTCTATTTCGGGGTATCACATGCAAGAGGCGGGTGCGAACGCGGCACTTGAGCTTGCCTACACACTGGCTGACGGTAAGGAATACATTCGTACTGCGATTGCGGCCGGACTCAGCATCGATGATTTTGCGCCACGACTGTCATTTTTCTGGGGCATTGGCATGAATTTCTATACGGAAATTGCGAAGATGCGTGCGGCTCGATTGCTGTGGACGGAAATCGTAAGCGAGTTTCAACCGAACAATCCTAAAAGTTCTATGTTGAGAACACATTGTCAGACGTCAGGTTGGTCTTTGACCGAGCAGGATCCCTACAACAACATTGTACGGACGACCATAGAGGCAATGGCTGCTGTGTTTGGCGGTACGCAAAGCCTCCACACCAATGCGCTCGATGAGGCAATTGCGTTGCCCTCAGAGTTCGCGGCGCGAATAGCGCGTAATACACAGCTTGTGCTCCAAGAAGAGACCGGGATCAGTCAGGTGGTTGATCCGTGGGGCGGTTCGTACATGATGGAGTCTCTGACCAGCGAGATGGCTGACAAAGCGAGAGCGTTGATTGCCGAGGTAGAAGAAGCCGGCGGGATGGCCCAAGCCATCGAGACGGGCCTACCAAAACTTCGTATTGAAGAGGCTGCGGCGAAGAAACAGGCGCGCATCGACCGAGGGGAAGACGTAATCGTCGGTGTGAATAAATATCAAATTGACGAGCAAGACGACGTTGATATTCTCGAAGTTGACAACGATGCCGTCCGAGAGGCGCAGATTACGCGACTCAAATCGATCAAAGCGTCGCGAGACAGTGCCAAAGTGAGTGACAGTTTGGCCGCTCTGACAGCGGCGGCTAAGGCGGGGACGGGGAATTTATTGGAACTCGCCGTTGAGGCGACGCGGAATCGCGCGACAGTGGGTGAAATTTCAGACGCGCTCGAGACGCATTTCGGTCGCTTTACCGCCAGCGCGCAAACCGTCTCTGGCGTTTACGGTGCGGCCTATGAGAACGACCAGCAATGGAAGCAAATAGGGATGGATATCGATCATTTTGTAGAGCAGCACGGTCGAAGACCTCGGATGCTGGTGGCAAAGATGGGCCAAGACGGTCACGACCGAGGCGCGAAAGTCGTTGCGACTGCGTTTGCCGATGTGGGGTTTGATGTTGATCTTTCACCGATGTTCTCGACCCCTGAAGAAGTGGCGCGCCAAGCGATTGAGAATGACGTCCACATTGTCGGTGCATCGAGTCTCGCTGCGGGACACAAGACACTCGTGCCTCAGCTGATCCAAGCGCTTAAGGCGGAAGGGGCCGACGATATTGTAGTCATTGCGGGGGGTGTTATTCCGCAGCAGGATTATCAATACCTTTACGATGCCGGTGTGACGCTGATCTTTGGTCCCGGTACGCCGATCCCAGAGGCAGCGCGGAAGGTGTTGGATGCCGTTAACGTCAACAGCTGAAGCTATACTTGCCGGGAATCGGCGTGCGCTGGCTAAAGCGATTACGCTGGTCGAGAGCTCGCGGGCCAAAGACAGGGAAGCGGCTCAACAACTCCTCAATGAGTTACTTCCGCACACGGGGAAAAGTCTGCGTCTGGGAATTACGGGAGTGCCAGGAGTTGGCAAATCCACGTTCATTGAAACATTCGGGCAACACGTAATTGCAGAGGGGCACAAAGTTGCGGTCTTGGCTGTCGACCCCAGCTCACCCAAGGCGGGTGGCTCTATTTTGGGTGACAAAACCCGTATGGAACTCCTATCACGAGATTCGCGTGCATTCATTAGACCGTCGCCGGCCGGGCGTGCTCTGGGTGGGGTAGCACTGAAGACTCGTGAGTCGATGCTTCTCTGCGAGGCGGCCGGTTTCGATGTTGTTATCGTCGAGACCGTGGGCGTCGGACAATCCGAGCACCAAGTGGGCAGCATGGTCGATTTCTTTTTAATTCTCCTGCTGCCGGGCGGTGGTGATGAACTTCAAGGCATAAAGAAGGGAATCTTAGAGCTGGCTGACGCCATCATGATTAATAAAGCGGATGGTGAAAGCGCAAGCCTTGCTCGAAAAACTAAACTTCACTACCAGACGGCCATGTCACTGCTCAGCACCGGTGACTTTTGGAAGCCCGAGGTTCACACCTGCTCAGCGCTCAAGCAAGAGGGCTTAACGGAGTGTTGGGCCATGATGCGACGTTACCAGGAGGAGGCTGTCGGTCATGGAGTATTCGATCAGAAAAGGTCCGAACAAAACGTACAGTGGATGTGGCAGTTAACCGATGAAATGCTGCGTCAGCAGTTGCACGATAACGCCGCTATCAGCACACAAGTATCACAGATGCTCGTTCAGGTCAGTGCAGGCGAAGTGACGCCGGTTACCGCGGCTAACCGTATCATCGCTCAACTTCGGCGGTCCTGAGGCAATGCGGTTTCTGGCATTGGATAAGCTGATTAACCTTCAAGAAGGTTACCGACAACGGTTTAAAATTGATGCTCTGGACCTCATTTTAGTGAGAGAGGCCGGCGAGATCAGCGCGTTTGCGGCGTTGTGCCCTCATCAAGAGCAGTCGTTGGAGCATGGCCAAATCGAATCGGGAGTTATTTATTGTCCACGGCACGGTTTTGCCTTCTCGTTGACAAGCGGTGAGCACCTCTCCGGACAATGTGCTCGTTTGGCGATATATACCGTGCATTACGAGGGGAATGAGGTGGGAATTCTTCTCGAGGATTAGTGTGCAGCCCCCAGTTCAGGCTCTTCGACATAGCCCAGCAACCACCACTTAGCGACGATGTCGCGCTGCCGCGTGTCCAATAATGCTGTCGACAGACTGCGGCCTGAGCAGAGCGTTGAGAGCCAGTGTTCATCAGCCGGTTCTAAGCGATGTGCTTCTCCACCCAAGTAAGCAATGAGCGCGTCTCCGGTGTCTCGCCACAATAGTCGCTGGTGTGTTGACAGCACGACGCGGTCACTCAGGGGCAGTCTTTGCGCGATGGGCTCGACTGGGGCCTCTGACAAAAGTTCGGGGAACCAGTCTTCAGAGGCCAAGGCTTCAATAGCGCTAACGACTGCGCCGTGTGCATTTTGAATTTGCTGAGTTGTAATTTCGCCTGCTCGACTTGCTTCATAAAGGCTGTCGAGGTCTTCCAAGAGGAGATCTTCTCGAAGTGATTCGATGACATTATCGGAGAGTCGGGCCACTAAGTCGGTCATGCGAGTTGCCCTGAAACCAAGCGAAAAAGTCATACTCTCGCCGACCGCTGATCCCCAGTGAGCAAATCCGGGGGGTACGTACAAAACATCGCCCGGTTCTAATACAAAGGTTTGTGACGACTCAAACTCCTCAATGAGCTTGAGGCCACCTGATTCGATAACGGGCGTGGTGTGGTCACACCGCGGCCCAACCTTCCAATGTCGCTTACCGGTGCCTTGCAGTAAAAATACGTCATATTGATCAAAGTGGGGGCCTACTCCCGCCCCATCGGTTGCATAGCTGACCATGACATCATCCATTCTCCAAGACGGGATAAAGTCAACACAGCCGCGCAGTGCCGCAACTTCAGGGAACCACTCATCAACGCGCTGAACGAGGAGAGTCCATTCACCAGTGCGCTCAAAACTGTCGTCTGAGAACGGCCCTTGAGTCAGTTGCCATTGCTTACCCTGGCGACTAACAATTCGACTATCGACCTGAGCCTCCATCGCGAGGCCAGCTAATTCTTCAGGGCTAATGGGGGCTTCAAAATTGGGCAATGCTGATCGAATCAGTAGTGGTTTTTTCTGCCAGTGCTTGCTCAAAAACCACTGGACGTCGATGTCGAACCGAGGCGATATCACGCGAATTACTGACCCCAGGTTTCAGTCAGTTTCTGAGCAAGTCCGACGTAATTCGCAGGTGTTAATGCCAGAAGCTGAGTTTTCGTCTCGTTGGGAAGCTCAAGCGTCGTAATGAACGCATGCAGCGTATCGCGGGTGATGGCTTGACCGCGTGTCAATGCTTTGAGCTTCTCGTAGGGCTCGGGAATGCCATAGCGACGCATAACGGTTTGGATTGGCTCGGCAAGTACCTCCCAGCTGTTGTCCAAATCTTCAGCCAAGCGCGCAGGGTTAACCTCAAGTTTACTGATGCCCTTGAGTGTTGCGGTGTACGCGAGTAACGAGTAACCGAAGCCTACGCCCATATTTCTGAGGACCGTACTGTCGGTAAGGTCACGCTGCCAGCGGCTCATCGGCAACTTTTCGCTCAAATGCGCCAATACCGCGTTGGCCAGACCCAGGTTGCCCTCTGAATTTTCGAAATCAATTGGATTGACTTTGTGAGGCATCGTCGATGAGCCAATCTCGCCCTCGATCGTCCTTTGTTTAAAGTACCCAAGTGAAATGTACGACCAAACATCACGGTCAAAATCGATGAGTATCGTATTAAATCGGCAGATCGCTTGGAACAGCTCGGCCATGTAGTCGTGGGGTTCGATCTGTGTGGTCATCGGATTCCACTCAAGTCCCAGTGATTCAACAAACTCCTGAGACAACTGCGGCCAGTCGACATCAGGATACGCGCTTAAATGGGCGTTAAAGTTACCGACGGCACCATTAAACTTACCCAGCGGTGTAATCGACTCAACGCCGGTAAGTTGCCGCCGCAGCCGAGCTGAAACATTGGCCATTTCCTTGCCTAAGGTCGTCGGGCTCGCCGTCTGCCCGTGCGTTCGGCTCAGCATGGATAAATCTGAATATTGGCTGGCCAACGCATCGATGGCGGTAATAATGCCCCGCATTTCGTGCGTTATGACTGGTATGCCGTCGCGGAGCATCAACGCATGCGACAAATTATTAATGTCTTCACTGGTGCAGGCGAAGTGCACGAACTCACTGGCGTGATCGAGGGCAACATTGGTTTTTAGCGAATCTTTTAAGAAGTATTCAATCGCTTTTACGTCATGATTAGTGGTTCGCTCGATCGCTTTGATGGCTTGTGCAGCGTCTAGATCGAAGGCATCAATGATCGCCTGTAAGTGGTCCGTTGCGGCTTGATCGAACGATTCGACCTCCACAATTGCAGGGGTGCTGGATAGTTTTTGCAGCCAGCGAACCTCGACGTAAAGACGTCGCTCAATGAGTCCATACTCACTGAAAATCTCTCGTAGAGGGTCAATCTTTGCAGCGTAGCGTCCATCGAGTGGGGAAATGGCTTTGGCAGTGTGATAAGTCATACGTAGGCTCCGTGAAGAGCGCGTAAGTTTATCACGACAACGCCCTAGTGCAGGGAATTTGAGTCCACCGATGAGGTCAACGGCTTTCCGAGATGGCTCGCGGCGGCCACGATTTTATTGCTCTTCAATAAAAAGTGGTGCTTTCGACCACCAAGCTGTCTCCAGAGGCGTGCAGAGCGTAAACCTGCGAGCAGCAAGGTTCTAACAAGATCGGCATTTTTAGTTTCTTGTAAGTGCTGAATATTTCCTTTCACTTTAATTCTGTAGGGGAGATGGCTGATCGTGTCCTGGTAGATTGCGCTGACGCTGGCGGCGAGCTCCACTGCGTCGTCGCTGAAGTGCTGGGCTTTGAAGCTCACGTGATTCAGCCTGGAGCCCACAACGTCCTGTAAGTCAGATCGCTTACGAAACTGGCCCTCTAGTTTTAGTAACGCCCTCACATAAAGGCCCATTGCAAGGTGGTCGTCATTGGTCGCGTCCGTCAGCATGTCCACAACGCTGCGCAGACCTAACTTGACCCCTTGTATATTCCCATAGACTGCGTCAACACTCGGCGCATCGAATACGAAAAGGGACCGCAGCGAGGCCTCGAAAAAGGCCGAGGGATATGAGCCTGTTTTGGCAACTTGGTCCACCATTCTCGCCGCTTGGACAACCCCTGCGAGCGCGATGACTTGTTGTTCTAGTGCGGAATACTGCGTCATTGCGCTGCCGCCGCAACCCGGTTGGATACCGTCTCTATGACTCCTCCACCCAGGCACTCCTCATCTTGATAAAAAACGACCGATTGCCCAGGCGTGATCGCGCGCTGAGGCTGCTCAAAGTGCACCTCGTAGCGCTCTGCCGAGCGACTCACCCTACAGGCCTGATCAGCTTGGCGATACCGCACCTTGGCATGGCAACTTAACGGGTCGCCTGGGGGCTGGCCGTTGATCCAAAAGACATCACTTGTCGTCAGCGAAGAGGCAAATAGGGCAGGGTTGTCATTGTGCTGGCAGACCCACAGTGTGTTGGCGCCGACGTCTTTCTCCGTCACGTACCAGGGCGCCTCGCCGGCATTTTTGAGACCACCTATGCCAAGTCCCTGTCGTTGCCCAATGGTGTGATACATCAGACCTTGATGTTGCCCTATGACTTCACCATCGGTCGTTTTTATCGGTCCTGGGTTCTTTTTGAGGTACCGCGCTAAAAAGTCCGAAAATCGTCGTTCTCCGATAAAACAGATTCCCGTGCTGTCTTTTTTGTCGGCAGTCTTAAAGGCGTGAGCTGCCGCAACCTTTCTCACTTCAGATTTTTTCAGCTCACCTAATGGGAAAAGGCTGGCATCAATGGCGTCATACCCTACCTGATGCAAAAAATAACTCTGATCCTTGGATACATCGACGCCTTTTAACAGCGTTGCGCGCCCATCGCGAACGCCCTTTCTGACGTAGTGCCCAGTCGCGATTTTGTCCGCGCCGAGGGCTCGTGCGTAGTCCAGAAAGGCCCTGAACTTAATTTCTTTATTACACAGAATGTCCGGGTTCGGCGTTCTACCGGCGCTGTACTCGGCGAGAAAATATTCAAAAACATTGTCCCAATATTCCGCGGCAAAATTGGCGGCATGTAAAACAATACCCAGCGTGTCAGCGACAGCTTGCGCGTCAGCCAAGTCCGCCTTCGCCGTACAGTACTCGGTGCCGTCATCTTCATCCCAGTTTTTCATGAACAGACCTTCGACCTGATAGCCCTGCTCTTTAAGCAATAGCGCGGAGACCGAAGAATCGACACCTCCGGACATGCCGACGATCACTTTTGTTGTGTGATGAAAACTCATAAGTGGCGTACTAGGTCCAATGACACCGCAGTGCCGGCAATGTATCGGTCAATGACGTCAAGTACGACGCCGTGGCGTAACGGCTTTTTAGAGGCCAGCAGTTCTTCGCGGCTCATCCAATGAGTATCGATGATACTGGAGTCTCGTGTCAGGGTGTTGTCAAATTCTAGTGCTGTTGCAATGAAACTGTGTCGCAGATAACAGATGCCATTTTGGGCAGTGACGATGGTGACGCCCAAATAAGCCGTGATGTCGCTGCGCCAGCACGTCTCTTCTCGCGTTTCCCGCGCGGCCGCGTCGATCAAGCTTTCGTGTTGCTCTAGGTGTCCCGCGGGCTGATTGAGTACCGCGACACCCTGGCTTACTTCTTCGACCAATAAGAACTGTCCTGAGCGCTCGATCACAGAGGCAACAGTGGTATGTGGTAAAAAGCGCGGCGCATCAGGCATGTCGGATAGGGTCCAATGTTGTGGCATCTTCGTAGCGGTATTCGCCAGGAGCAAGTGTGTCAACGGTAAAGGGGCCGACACTGCGCCGAACCAATCGTAAGGTAGGGTATCCGACTGCTGCTGTCATTCTGCGGACTTGTCGATTTCTTCCTTCATGTATTGACAGCTCGATCCAGCTGTCAGGCACTGACGCTCGGTGGCGTATGGGCGGATTTCTCTCCCAAATAGTCGGTATTTCGAGAAGTCTGCAACGGGCAGGCAGTGTCACCCCATCTTTTAATTGGACGCCTCGGGCCAGTAACTGACACATCTCATGCGTTGCTAAGCCCTCTACTTGCACCCAATACGTTTTCCAGTATTTTTTCTTCGGGTGCGCCAGCGTGTGTTGTAAACCACCGTGATTGGTGAGTATGAGTAAACCCTCCGAGTCATAATCGAGACGGCCAGCAGGTCTGAACCCCGGCGCGCTGAGGAAATCGGCCAGGGTAGATCGCGGATTGTCCGGTCGATCACGGTCTGTGAACTGGCTCATGACGCGGAAAGGCTTGTTAAATAACAGCAATTGACTCATAGGGTTCGTTGACGCCAAAAAGTGGTAAACTCGCGACAAAACAAAAAGGACGTATTGCCGTCCACATTAAGCGAATCACTTAGCATGATTCAATCCGGGGGTGAGCTAAAGAGCTCGGCCAGCCAGCCAACCAACCAAACAGGTAAGGATCCGTCTACTATGGCATATCAACACATCAAAGTCCCAGAGCAAGGGACGCCCATTACCACTAACGAAGACCACAGTCTCAACGTTCCAAATACACCGATCATCCCCTACATCGAAGGTGACGGTATCGGTATCGATATCAGTCCGGTCATGATCAAGGTGGTAGACGCTGCCGTAGAGAAGGCTTACGGCGGCGAAAAGCGTATTGCGTGGATGGAAATCTACACGGGAGAGAAGGCGGCGGAGCTGTATGAAGGGGACTGGTTCCCACAGGAAACGCTCGATGCGATTAAGTCTTACCTTGTTGCGATCAAGGGGCCTTTGACGACGCCCGTTGGGGGTGGTTTTCGCTCGCTAAACGTCGCTCTGAGACAAGAGCTGGATCTCTACACCTGCTTACGTCCTGTTCGTTGGTTCGAAGGCGTGCCGTCCCCGGTGAAGCGCCCTGGCGATACAAATATGGTGATTTTCCGTGAGAACTCTGAAGACATTTATGCGGGCATTGAGTTCCAAGCGGGATCTCCGGAAGCCAACAAAGTCGTTGATTTTCTGATTACAGAAATGGGCGCCACAAAGATCCGGTTCCCACAAAATGTGGGCATTGGTATTAAACCGGTGTCTGTTGAGGGAACCCAGCGTCTGGTCCGTAAAGCACTGCAATACGCGATTGATCAAGAACTCCCGTCGGTCACGTTGGTCCACAAAGGCAATATCATGAAGTTCACTGAGGGAGGCTTCCGTGACTGGGGTTATGAACTCGCAATGGAAGAGTTCGGCGGTGAATTGCTGGACGGCGGCCCCTGGGTAAAGATTAAGAACCCAAACAATGGCGACGATATTATCGTCAAGGATGTCATTGCCGACGCGATGCTTCAGCAGGTGTTATTGCGCCCTAAGGAGTACAGTGTGATTGCAACCCTGAACCTCAATGGCGACTACCTGTCTGACGCACTAGCCGCACAGGTTGGTGGAATAGGTATTGCGCCCGGTGCGAACCTTTCCGATGACATTGCGCTGTTTGAGGCAACGCACGGCACAGCGCCTAAGTATACGGGGCAAGACAAAGTGAACCCCGGCTCATTGATTTTGTCAGCAGAAATGATGCTGCGCCATTTGGGTTGGAACGAGGCGGCTGATCTTATTATCACTGGAATGAACGGCGCGATTCAGGCAAAGACAGTGACTTATGATTTCGCACGTCTTACCGACAATGCGACCGAGGTGTCATGCTCGGCATTTGGCGACGCGATTGTCGACCACATGGCCTGAAGCAAGCGACTGAAACGGTAAAGCCCGCGTATGCGGGCTTTTTTTTCTGAGCCAGAAATCCTTTTGACAAACTAACGACCAAAAGGCTCGTTTGTTCGTACTACACTATAATGAGGTGTTTCCGTTACACATGATGAGCATGATTGACCACGATTTTAAGAAAGGCGTTTTGTTGATGTCGAGTAAGCCTGGAGCGGGCGAAGACGAAGGCGATCTCGCCGTCGCACCAGCCAAGCCAAAACTTAAGCGGCCATCACTTTACCGGGTGGTGCTATTAAACGACGATTACACGCCGATGGAGTTTGTGGTGGAGGTGCTCGAACACTTCTTTTCACTGACGCGTGAAAAGGCGACTCAGGTGATGCTTGCAGTGCACACGCAAGGAAAAGGCGTCTGTGGTATCTACACAAGAGACGTCGCTGAGACAAAGGCGGAGTTGGTCAATCAGGCTGCAAGAGACAATGGGCATCCACTGCTGTGCGAGGTTGAACCCTCGCAAGATGAAGACTAAGGAGAAAGGTACGTGTTGAGTAAAGATCTCGAAAGAGCGTTAAACGAGTCTTTTAAACAAGCGAGAGCGCAACGGCACGAGTTCATTACGGTTGAACACTTGTTGTTGGCGTTGCTTGACGACAGCGCTGCGCAGGCTGTCCTGCGAGCCTGTAGCGCCGACATCGACGCCTTACGCGGTGATGTATCGGAGTTCATCGATGCGACAACACCTTTAGTATCTGGTGAGGACGAGGTCGATACGCAACCCACATTGGGATTCCAACGCGTTCTTCAAAGGGCTGTTTTTCATGTGCAAAGCTCTGGGAAAACAGAGGTCACCGGGGCTAATGTTTTAGTGGCTATTTTTTCCGAGCAAGAGAGCCAGGCGGTTTACTTCCTGAAAACTCAAGATATTTCGCGTCTCGACATTGTTAATTTTATTACACACGGTGTGAGTAAAGACGAGGATGGTGAGAGTGTTGACGGCGATGAGCTGCAAGCGAATGGTGCGTCACCGGAAGGCGATGGAGAGGAGGAGAGCCCTCTCAATAAGTATGCGACCAACCTAAACGAAGAGGCCGCTCACGGACAAATAGATCCCCTGATTGGTCGTCTGGAGGAGGTGGAGCGTGTCGCTCAAATTTTGGCGCGAAGGCGCAAGAATAATCCGCTGCTGGTGGGTGAGTCGGGTGTGGGTAAAACAGCTATCGCGGAAGGGTTGGCGAAGCTTATTGTCGACGGGCAGGTTCCGGATACGTTAAAGACTGCCGAGGTGTTTTCTCTAGACTTGGGTGCGTTGCTTGCAGGAACCAAGTATCGCGGCGACTTTGAAAAGCGTTTCAAGGGCGTGCTAGCAGATCTTAAGCGCCGGGAAGGCTCGATTTTGTTCATTGATGAGATCCATACGATTATCGGTGCTGGTGCGGCGTCGGGTGGGGTTATGGACGCAAGCAATTTACTGAAGCCACTCCTCAGCTCCGGAAAGCTACGCTGCATTGGTTCGACGACCTACGCCGAATATCGCGGTATTTTCGACAAAGACAAAGCCTTGAGTCGCAGGTTTCAAAAAGTCGATGTGTTGGAGCCGTCCGTGGAGGATGCGTACAAAATTCTCAAGGGGCTGAAGTCTCGCTTTGAGGAGCACCACGGGTTGCGCTATACCGATAAAGCGCTTCGAACGGCGACCGAGATGGCTGATCGTTTTATCACAGATCGATTCCTGCCCGACAAAGCCATTGATGTGATCGACGAAGCCGGCGCTTATCAGCAACTTCAGCCCGTGAGTAAGCGCAAAAAAGTAGTGGGTCCGGGCGACATTGAAGCAGTGGTTGCGAAAATCGCCCGAATTCCTCCAAAGACAGTGACAAGCGACGACAGGGAGTTGCTCGAAAAACTCGAGAGCAATCTTTCCTTGGTGGTGTTTGGACAGAATAAGGCAGTCAGTCAATTGGTCAGCTCGATTAAGTTGGCGCGCGCCGGCTTACGCTCCGGCGACAAACCAATTGGTAGCTTCCTTTTGGCGGGCCCCACCGGTGTAGGTAAAACCGAGGTGACGAAACAGTTGGCGATGCAGTTGGGGCTTGAGCTGCTCCGGTTTGATATGTCCGAGTACATGGAGCGGCACACCGTCTCGCGATTGATCGGGGCGCCTCCGGGCTACGTTGGTTATGACCAGGGTGGCCTATTAACCGACGCGGTCACCAAACATCCACATTCTGTTGTGTTACTCGACGAAGTCGAGAAGGCGCATCCAGAAGTATTCAACTTACTGCTTCAAGTAATGGACCACGGAACACTAACGGATAATAACGGTCGAAAAGCTGATTTTAGAAACGTGATCGTGGTCATGACTACGAACGCAGGTGCTGAGAGTGTCTCCAAACGATCGATAGGTTTTTCTGACCAAGACAACAGCACGGATGCGCTAGAAGCGATTAATAAATTGTTTACACCTGAATTTAGAAATCGACTTGATGCCATTGTGCCTTTCGAACCATTAGGTCAGGACGTGATCCTCACGGTCGTCGATAAATTCCTGACGGCCCTACAGACGCAACTTGACGAGAAGCGAGTTCAGCTTCACGTTGACGAACCAGCACGCGAATGGCTTGTCACGGAGGGTTATGACCGAAACATGGGTGCTCGCCCGATGGAGCGAGTCATTCAGGAGCACATTAAGAAGCCGCTGGCGGAAATGGTGCTGTTTGGTGCGCTTGCCAAGGGTGGTATTGCCACGGTCTCGGTTAACCTTGATGGTGATGGACTCACCGTCTGCTCAGAGAGCGAGACCATCGACGAAGCAGTGCCCGCTTAACGCGGCAGTGTTTGACCAAAACTCACGGTTTTCCTAGCGCGCACTTTCCTATAGAGTGCGCGCCATCACTTTATTACTGGAAAGGCTTAATGGCTAAAGAAGATCAGATCGAAATGGAAGGGGAAATCATAGACACGCTCCCCAATACAACGTTTCGAGTGCGCCTTGAGAATGGGCATGTCGTTACCGCGCACATCTCAGGGAAGATGCGTAAGAACTACATTCGGATTCTCACGGGAGATAAAGTCCGTGTTGAAGTCACCCCCTACGATTTAAGTAAGGGGCGAATTACCTATCGAGAGCGTTAAGTTACGGTCGTGATTCGTTCGAGATATTGACGACGGGGATTGCTGAGAGCTCGCTCACCGGTTCGTTGTCTACGCCGTGCCATCGCCCATTACTGAGTAGCTCAAGCGGTCTGAAACGGGTTTTATAGCTCATTTTACGGCAACCCTCGATCCAGTATCCCAAATAGACAAACGGTAGGCTGAGTTTTTTCGCATGCGAAATCTGCAGCAGCACCGCCAACGTCCCCAAGCTTCGCTTGGCACAGTCGGGATCATAAAATGTGTAGATCGCCGCAAGCCCGTCGAGCATTTCGTCGGAAACGGCAATGCAAATCAGTTTATCCTGATCGTACAGTCTGAAATATTGCGTGCACGCTAGGCTGTCGTTTAAAAAAGACTCGTATTGCTCCCTGTCGGGCGGGTACATGTCTCCGTCAGCATGCTTTTGTGTTATGTAGCGTTCGTAGAGCGCGTAGGCCTCGTCGTCATTCACCGAATGCGTGATTCTCAGTGTCAGGTCCTTGTTAGCCTGTAAGACTCGCTTTTGACTTTTGGACGGCGTGAAGTCCTGGACCGCGACACGAGCGGCTGTACATGCATTGCAGCTGTTGCAGTGTGGCCTGTAAACGTGGTCGCCACTACGGCGGAAACCCATCGTCGACAGCTCCGTGTACAGCTCTGGCGTAATTTTTTGTCGAGGATCCACGAATAGGGTGGTGGCCTCCCTATCGGGCAGGTACGAACAACGGTGAGGAAACGTCGTAAATACTTTAATTTCTCTTAAGTTCGCAGTCATGGCTTATCGTCTAATCCCAATCATGAAGGCCAGCACCAAGCGCTCATTCCACCCAGTGGCGGTCTGCGCATGCGGCGCGCCTTCGACACGCTCGCCTCATCAATAGCAAGCGTAGCGGGGTCAGAGGGCTTCGTACAGGGGGAACACCAACAAGTTTCGGGCACCAGCCCACTTTAACTTGGACGCCTTGAGGACCTTGAACAGGCCCCAATAGGGGGGAGAGACCTTATTGCGACGGTATGCACAATGACGCTCGCTTGCGACTAACTGTGTGGCGGGTGGCCGCTGTCCATATTAAACTCACGTGTTGGGGCCGACTGTTGGGTCAGCCATCCGCCACTAGAGTGAGTCTTTAGAATGACAGATAACCGCTATCTCAAGGCCTACGGGGTTCTTGCACTGGGGCTGCTAATACTGTGCGGCCTAGTTTTGAACCTCGGGGAACGTCACGGTCTGCTGCTAATGGGTGAATCAGGCCCGATCGAAGTGGCCTCTGCCGTGGGGTACTTTGTGTGCGCTCTGTACATGATCGCTCGCGGTGGGCGAGATTTTCTTATCTCACGCGGCTACTTTGTCGTTTTGACGCTGCTCTTTGGTTTTCGTGAGCTTGATTTCGATAAAGCCTTCACGACGATGGGAATTCTAAAGTCGCGATTTTACTTGAGCACTGACGTTCCGCTACAGGAAAAGGTCATTGGCCTACTCGTTATTGCGCTTATTTTTTGGACCGTCTTCCAGTTGCTGCGCAACCACTTTGTTGAATTTCTAGAAGGCCTGAAGCAGCGCGCGCCCGTGTCTCTTGGCGTCGCGCTCATCTTCTTCCTGTTGGCGTTCTCCAAGTCTATCGATGGGCTGGCTAGGAAGCTAAAACCCTTTGGAATTGAGACCAGTGCTGAGGTGTCGCGTTGGGCAGGATCTGTCGAAGAGGTACTCGAGCTCGGCATTCCTATCTATATGGTCCTGACCTTTCACGCGTGGCTTTCGCGCCGCAGAGCCGTAAGCCTTGCGCACTCCTAGTGGCCTCGGTCCATCGTGTGGAATACTCCGTGTTCAGTGTTTGCCTCGCATTCAGTTCGAAAGTGAGATGCCTGCTTGAAGAGCCTGCTCAAACTCCCCTCGCGATATGAGGGACATGCCAAGCGCTGACAGGTGTTCACTGGGCATCTGGCAGTCAATCAAGGTTAAGTCTGCAAATACGTCGCCCCTGCAGAGCGCATGAAGCGCAAATTTCGAGGCATTGGTCGCCTTTGAGAACATAGACTCGCCAAAGAAAATCGACCCTAATTTTACGCCGTAGAGTCCACCGACAAGTGAACCTTGGTCCATGACTTCAATGCTGTGGGCGTAGCCTAGGCGATGAAGTTCTTGGTAAGCCTGTTTCATTGGCGTGCTAATCCAAGTCGCTTCTCGCTCGGGCGTGAGGGCAGAGCAGGCATCGACAACGCTATGGAATTGTTGGTTGACCTCAATCCACCAATCGGTGCGACGTAAAAACTTTCGGAACGACTTTGAGGCGTAAAAGTTCTCGGGCTTCAAGACGGCCCGTGGGTTAGGGGTCCACCAAAGAATAGGCTCGTCAGCCTCGTACCAAGGAAAAATACCACGCCGATAAGCCTCTAGCAGGCGCTCGACGCTGAGGTCGCCGCCGACGGCAAGCAATCCGTTAGGGTCCTGAAGTGCCGTACCGGTCGGTGGGAAGGGTTCCATTGACCGCGATCAGCGCGCGTTAAGACTCAGCGTCCAGAAACTTTTCGGCATCAAGCGCCGCCATACAGCCAAACCCGGCGGAGGTAATGGCTTGGCGGTAAACGTGATCAGACACGTCACCCGCGGCGTAGACGCCTGCAACGGAGGTCAGTGTCGCATTACCGTCGAGGCCGGAACTGGTTCGAATATAGCCGTCAGTCATGTCAAGCTGGCCGGCAAAAATCTCAGTATTAGGCTTATGCCCGATAGCAATAAAGACGCCATCGACGGCAATATCCGTCGTGGTTGCGTCCATGGTGGAGGACAAGCGGACGCCGGTTACGCCCGATGCATCGCCGACGACCTCCTCGAGCTGGCGATGCCAGTTCAGTGTGATTCGACCTTCGTCAGCTCTGGCAAAAAGTCGGTCCTGCAGTACCTTTTCAGCGCGGAGCTCATTGCGTCGATGGACAAGGTGAACTTTGCTGCAGAGGTTAGACAAATAAAGTGCTTCTTCAACAGCGGTATTGCCGCCGCCCACAACGACCACTTCTTTATTCCGGTAGAAAAACCCGTCGCAGGTGGCGCAGGCACTTACCCCTTTGCCCATAAACGCAGTTTCACTCGGTAAGCCAAGATATTGTGCTGAGGCTCCCGTCGCAATGATCAGCGCGTCACAGCTGTATTCGTGTGAGCCCTTGAGCGTAAAAGGTCGGTTTGACAAATCGACGGAATCGATGTGATCAAAAACAATGGACGCATCATACCGCTCGACATGCGCCTGCATCTCTTGCATTAGCGCCGGACCCTGCAAGCCCTCCGGACCACCGGGCCAATTCTCTACTTCGGTGGTTGTGGTCAGTTGGCCGCCTTGCTGCATCCCCGTGATGACAACAGGGGCTAGGTTCGCTCTTGCGGCATAAACCGCGGCCGTGTAGCCCGCTGGCCCCGAGCCTAAAATAACCAATCGGTGATGATGTTTTGTACTCATTCGCGTGGATTTTCCAAGAAGCCCTAAAAGTGGCGAGGAGGGTAGCGCATTCTGTCTTCTTTCGAAATGCCGATGAACGCAAGATCTTGGAAATAAAAGCCCTAAGTACATGAAAAATAGATCTTATTTTAAGAAAATAGGTGTTTTTCTTTGTGATATGATGCGTCAAACAAACTGGGGGAGCACCACAGTGTCGGCCAAGAATGCACCTTCAAAATCGATAAAGGGAGAGCAGGACATCAGCGCGCCAAGCGTGCTTGCAAGCGTTGGCTTTATCGCGGGCCTCGCAGTCGCTTCTTTTTCCGTCGTCAGCCTAACCACGTTCGACACCGCCGATCCCGGATGGAGCTCTAGTGGGTCCGCCAGCAGCGTACTGAATCAAGCAGGGGTGGTCGGGGCTTACTTCGCCGATATGAGTTACTCGTTGGTGGGTTTCGTCGCCTTGGTTATTCCTCTGTCCCTTCTCTTTTGGGCATATCGTCGGGTAAAACCGAGAGCTTCTGTGGATCTAACGTCGACTGATCGCGTAATTTCTGGCTTCGGTTGGCTCGCTTTTCTGGGCGCAAGCACTGGATTGGTCAGCCTGGCTTTGCCTGCTAATGATTTTTTGCCGCAGGGCAGCGGCGGTATTATTGGGTACGCGATCTCCCATTGGTTCACCGCAGCATTTTCCGATTTTGGCGCGCGGTTGCTGTTGAGCTTTTGCACCTTGCTTGGTGGTACGTTGGCGCTGGATGTCGATTGGTTGAAGGTTGCGGATAAAGTCGGCGCAATAACACTGGGAGCCTTAACTGCCGCAAGGGTGCGCATCGATGACTTTAATGACCGCCGTAAGCTCAGACAGGAGAAGAGTAAACGCAGTATTCAGATAGCCGAACATGTTGAGAAAGAGAAGCGCAGACCACCGTTAAAAATAAAGCCGCCCAAACTTTTAGATGGGGGGAGTAAAAAAGTCGAAAAGGCCAAACAGCAGGCACTCTTTGAGCTGCCCGACCTAATGCCAATGCCACCGCTTGAACTTTTGGATGCACCGACACACTCGGGCCCACGCGGGTACTCGGCATCAGAACTCGAATCGTTGTCGCGCTTACTTGAGCTCAAACTTGCGGACTTCGGTATCACCGCTGAGGTCGTTTCGGTCTATCCAGGCCCAGTGGTGACGCGCTTTGAAATACAACCTGCGGCGGGCGTAAAGGTGAGTCGCATATCGAATCTGGCAAAAGACTTGGCGCGCTCACTGGCTGTAAATTCTGTTCGGGTGGTCGAGGTCATTCAAGGAAAAAGTGTCGTTGGCATTGAGATTCCAAACGCGGATCGTCAGACGGTCAACTTCAGGGACGTACTCAGTTCCGAGATTTTTGAGGAAGCGAAGTCACCGCTGACCATTGCGCTTGGACACGATATCTCGGGTACTCCAGTGGTCGCCGACCTGGGTAAGATGCCCCACGTTTTGGTCGCCGGAACAACGGGCTCCGGCAAGTCAGTAGGCGTCAACTGCATGCTGGTGAGTCTGCTCTATAAGGCGACACCCGATGAAGTTCGATTGATTTTGGTTGACCCTAAGATGCTTGAACTGTCTGTCTACGACGGTATTCCGCATCTGCTGACGCCAGTCATTACCGACATGAAAGACGCAGGTAATGGACTCCGATGGTGCGTGGCCGAGATGGAGCGACGCTACAAACTTATGTCGTTACTGGGCGTCAGAAACCTTGCAGGCTATAACCGTAAAGTAGCAGATGCGGAAAAAGGAGGCACACCAATTGATGATCCGCTTTGGAAGCCCGATCCCGTGCTCGAGTTGACGGGTGAGGAACAAACGGCGCCTGCGTTAACTACCTTGCCCAGCATTGTCGTTGTTATTGACGAGTTTGCTGACATGATGATGATTGTGGGCAAAAAGGTAGAAGAACTCATTGCCAGGATCGCTCAAAAAGCGCGAGCGGCCGGCATCCACTTAGTGCTTGCTACACAGCGACCATCGGTTGACGTGATTACCGGATTGATCAAGGCCAATATTCCCTCGCGTGTAGCCTTCTCAGTGTCATCGAAAATCGATTCTAGGACTATTTTGGATCAGGGGGGAGCGGAGCAGTTACTGGGTTATGGGGACATGTTGTATTTGCCATCGGGCTCAAGTACGCCAACCCGTGTCCACGGCGCTTTTTGCTCTGATGAAGAAGTGCACCGGGTCGTTGCAGACTGGCGCAGACGTGGGACTCCCGATTTTATTGAGGGACTGTTAGACGAAGGAGGGCAGACGCCTGTTACCGCGCAAGAGCTGCAGTCTGCCGCGTCGTCCGACGACGATCCTGAGAGTGATGCGCTTTATGACGAGGCGGTTCACTATGTGTGCAGCAGTAGGCGCGCATCTATTTCCTCTGTGCAGCGCAAGTTGCGGATTGGCTACAACCGAGCCGCGCGACTCATAGAAACCATGGAGGCCACCGGCGTCGTTACCCCAATGGGAACGAATGGCCAGCGTGAGGTTCTTGCTCCGCCGCCACCAGGGAGTGACGGTTGATCGTTCGCGCAGTCTTTTACATGTGTTTGGTATTGCTCAGTACTAACACCCTATCTGATGATGATGCCTGGCCTTTGGCGACTGCAGTGACGGCGAGTGGCGTTTTTTCACAAATTTTAAGTGATTCCTCAGGGACCGCCCTTGTGGAGACGCGCGGTACGTTTTCCACAATAAAGCCCGACCTGTATCGATGGGAGATTGGTTCACCTGATCGGCAGCTTTTACTGCTCAACGAAGACGGGTTTTGGCAGTGGGATAAGGACCTCGACATCGTCATACTGCGCGACCGTCCTAACCTCGAGGATTTACCCTTGGCTCGAATCTGGGAGGGTAATTCCGGGCGCGCAGGATCGATCGAGTCGTCTGAACCCGGATTGCCCTCTGGCATAGAGCGGATGACGCTCATCTCAAGTGCTGCTGACAATATTGAAATTAGACTCACTGATGCTTTGGACCAGGAGACTGTTCTCAGGCTGAAACTTAGTGCGACTTCCAATCTCAGTCCTAGCGACTTTGCCTTCGAATTTCCTGCTGGCGCGGAGTTTTACAACGAGTCTTCAACCGCCGCACCCTCGATCACATTAGAGACAACGCCATGAACCTTTTAGCACTGGCACTTGGTGGTGCGCTGGGCGCTGTTTCACGTTACGGAGTCGGACAACTTTTGACGGCGAGCGGGGTAGCGCACCTGCATGTTGCGACATTTTCAGTGAACGTTGTAGGTGCCTTTTTTATGGGCTTCTTGTTTGTTGCATTTCAACGTCTAGAGGCGCCAGAAGCGCTCCATATGGGTCTAACAGTCGGTTTTCTTGGCGCGTTTACCACGTTTTCAGCGTTCTCATTAGAGCTGTTATCCGATGTCCAAGAGGGGCATCTTGTCCGGGCCGCTCTTTACGCGAGCTTATCCGTGCTCACTTGCCTCATCAGTTGCATGCTCGGTTTTTCCTTTGCACGATCGATTGTCGACTAATTTTTATTGTGCGGTAAACTACCGGCCCCAATCACCGGCCTTCGAATGACATCATGCTCGACATCAAACAGGTTCGGCAGGACCCACAACAAATAGCACAAGCGCTAAGGAAAAAGCGCTTTGAGTTTCCTGTGGATGAGTTTTTGCAACTCGATTCGGAGCGTAAAGCGGCGGATATTCGTAGCCAGGAACTGCTCGCGGACCGAAAAAAAGCCTCAAAAGCCGTGGGCGCCCTGATCGCCCAAGGTAAAACTGTTGACGAAGCAAAGGCAGAGGTTAACGACGCATTAGCGCGAATATCGAGCGAGCTCGAAGCGGCGGTTGAGCGGGCAAAGAACGTACAGGCGTTGCTCGATGAACTCCTTATGGGTACGCCCAACGTCCCTGACTCGGTCGTGCCCGCAGGCCTGAACGAGGCGGACAATGAAGAAGTCCTCGTTTGGGGCACACCGAGGGTCATGTCGTTTGACGCAAAAGATCACGCCGATCTGGGCGAGGCGTTAGGCCAGCTGGACTTTGAAATGGCCGGGAAAATCACGGGGAGCCGTTTCAGCGTCTTGCAGGGTCCGCTTGCACGCCTTCAGCGCGCGCTGGCTCAGTTTATGCTCGATCTTCACACGACAGAGCACGGTTACACTGAGGTCTACGTGCCCTTTATGGTTAATAGCGAATCGCTTTACGGTACGGGCCAATTGCCTAAGTTTGCTGAAGATGCGTTTAAAATTGAAGGTGACTCCGGCTATTACTTAATACCAACGGCTGAGGTCCCGGTAACCAATATGCTTCGTGATCGGATTGTAGAGGCCGATGAACTGGGCGAGGAGGGCGTTAAGTTCACGGCGCATACGCCTTGCTTTCGAAGCGAAGCAGGCAGTTATGGGCGCGACACACGCGGTCTTATTCGGCAGCACCAGTTTGAGAAGGTCGAATTAGTTCAGGCGGTGCGACCTGATCAGTCCGATGCGGCTTTGGAGGCATTGACGTCTCACGCAGAGGCAGTGCTGCAGCTACTCGAGCTCCCATACCGAAAGGTTCGATTGTGCGGGGGCGATCTTGGATTTAGTGCCGCAATGACTTACGACTTGGAGGTCTGGTTACCTGGGCAGAGTGCCTTCAGAGAGATTTCGAGCTGCTCGAATTTTCGAGACTATCAGTCCAGAAGGATGCAAGCACGCTGGCGAAATCCCGAGACGGGCAAGCCCGAACTGCTGCATACCTTAAATGGCTCGGGTCTTGCCGTTGGCAGAACGTTAGTCGCGGTAGTGGAAAACGGGCAACAGGCCGACGGTACTATCAAGCTCCCAGCCGCACTCGTTCCCTATTTTGGGGGCGACACTATTGCTGCGGCTTGATAGGGCACCTGTACGTTAAGGTCTGTCGATCCTCGCCATAATAGGTCCACGCAGATTAATGGCATCGGCAAGTATACGGGCCGTCTCCGTGATGAGGGCGTCTTGATCGTCATCATCAGCCTCTGCCTCCGGATCACCGCCTAGGCCGACATTCTCGGGAGTATCAGCCCCCTCAGCACTGTCATTCTTCTCCTCAGTATCGACGAAGAGGTCGTCGAGTGACGCGAGTTTTGGGAGGCCCTTCGCAATCCGACGCGTGTTCTCAATGGCCAAGTACTGTCGTTCTTGCGCTTCGCGTAGCTCTACGCGGGCCATCTGATTGAGTGGAATGGTCTCCGCGCCCCGAATCGTCTTAGCGAGCGTCTTTTGGTCCCATATGTACTGAAAATCGGGATCCTGATTCGCGCGCTCAGTGTGTTTCGCGATTAAAGAGGGAAGAATGGTGTTTACTGCGCCATAGTCTTTGTGGCGAATTGGCGAGATTCTGTCCCAGTCAAGGGCCTTATCTAACGCGCTTTCACCAATCTCATCATGCTGAAGCAGTGACGGATAACGAATATCCGGAATCACACCACGATGTTGTGTGCTGTCTCCAGAGATACGATAAAACTTACTCTCAGTGATCTTGAGTTGACCCTCGGGCAAGTCGACTAACGTCTGCACGGTGCCTTTCCCGAAACTCTGATCGCCAACAACAATCGCACGCCCATAATCTTGCAATGCGCCGGCAAAAATCTCGGACGCAGAGGCACTCAATCGGTCAATCATTACGGCCATTGGGCCGTCGTAGTAGGGGCCTCGGCGACGCTTTCCATCTCGCCATACGCGACTCCCGGAACCTCGTATCTGCACGGTCGGACCGTACTCAATAAACAACCCTGTCAGCTCATTGGCTTCGCGCAATGAGCCGCCACCATTACCTCGGAGGTCGATAACCAGTCCATCAATACCCGCGTCATTAAGCTCGTTTACGAGTTTTGTGACATCGCGAGATGTAGAACGAAAATCAGGGTTGCCTTGACGGTAGGCTTCAAAGTCAAGGTAGAAGGCCGGCACATCAATCACACCTATTTTCCGCGTTGTGCCGTTCACGTCATTAATCTCAATGACTTTTGACTGTGCCGCCTGCTCCTCGAGCCGGACTTCATTACGCACAATAGCAAGGCGCCGCAATTCGTCAGAACGTCCCGAGGCCGGTATAACGTCGAGCCTCACAACGGTGCCTTTTTTACCTCTAACAAGGTCCACCACGTCGTCGAGTCGCCAACCGATGACATCGACCATGGGTCCCTCATCGCCTTGTCCGACGGCAACGATGAGCTCCGAGGCCTTGAGGTTGCTTTGCTTGTCCGCTGGACCCGCTGGCACAACGCGGACGACCTTTACGTATTCATCTTCGTTTTGTAAAACGGCGCCGATCCCCTCGAGACTCAGCTTCATGTCGATGTCAAAATTTTCCGCCCGTCGTGGCGAAAAGTAACTGGTGTGAGGACCAAACTGGGCCGTAAGGGCGTTAGCGTAGACCGCAAAGACATCCTGCGTATTGTATTGGCTGAGCCGCAATCGCTGGTTCTCGTAACGTCTCGTAAGCGTGGGTGCAATTTCTTCCGCTGCTTTATCAGCCAATCTCAAGCCAAGTACTTGGTTCTTTAAACGCTTGCGCCATCGATCATCGAGCTCGGACTGGGTCGCTGCCCAGTCCCGCTCGGTAGGGTCTGAGCCAATGAACTCATCGACCTCAAAATCGAACCCGTTGACACGCGCTTCCATCGTGCCGATGACTTCATCGAGTCGCTCGCGTGCAAGTGCCTCATACCGGTTGAAAATGTCAAAGGACGCAGTGACATCTCCCTTGCGGCCGTGGTCGTCGAGAACCGTCGCAAACCGATCAAAATCTGCGATATCGCGCGTCGTAAAGTAGAGATGGGAGGGGTCAAGTCGCTCAAGGTAACTGGTGAGGTGTTCTCTTGACATGACGTCATTGTAGCGACGGTCTACGTAGTGACTGTCTTCGAGTTTCTCAATGAGCGCGCGGAGCGTCTCAGACTGCTGGTCAGTGGGTATCAGTGCAGTCGCATGACTGTGATAACTGAGGGAAAGCAGAACCGAAGCTAGTGCCGTTAAAACTCGTGCAAGCATGCCGTGATCTCGTCAGTGATGGTGTTGAAGTACGGAGACACGAGCCTCCCGTGGTGAGCAAACTATACAATATCGCAGTTGTGCTCAAATCCACAGTTTACTGGTGTGTGCAGGTTGGACGGCTTCGTTACATTAACAATTTAACATAATATACATTATGCGCAATTATATAGGAATCAAACCACGACCTCGCTATGATCGGCCCTCTAGACGATCAGGTGCTCTCCTCGCCTTATGGACGAACGTTTTCCTCGCGTCGCTAAGACTGCGAAAGCCACCCCCGAAGTCGCAGCCTTCTTTGACGCCGCGACCTCGACTTTGACCTACGTGGTTACTTCGCCAGAAACCAACCAGTGCACGATCATCGACCCAGTGCTCGATTACGATGAAGCCTCGGCCTCAGTCAGTACAGCAAGCGCCGACAACGTAGTGCGCTATGTGCGGGAAAACAGTCTTTGTGTTGATTACATTTTAGAGACTCACGTACACGCAGATCACTTGAGTGGTGCTCACTACCTCCGGCGGCATCTTGGTGGTTTGGTTGGGATTGGCGCTGAGATCACAGGAGTTCAGTCGACTATCGCCGAGATTTACTCTGATTCGTCGCCCCTTGCGCGTAACGGCTCGCAGTTCGATGTCCTGCTTGAAGATGAGCACAGGCTCGCTTTTGGATCGCTCGATATTCGGGTGCTGCATGTGCCGGGCCACACACCAGGCTGCGTCGCCTACCTGATTGGCGATGCGCTGTTCGCCGGCGACACGCTTTTTATGCCTGACTCAGGCACCGCGCGGTGCGACTTCCCAGGGGGTGATGCGCGCCGTCTATACCGATCAATACAGCGTCTTTTGGGGCTTGCGGACACGACACGCGTCTTTGTTTGCCACGACTATCAGCCTAACGGGCGGTCACTGCAGTACGTCGCGTCCATCCAAACGCACCGAGACCACAACGTCCATGTTAACCAGACAGTGTCAGAGGCGTCATTTGTCACGATGCGGCGGCATCGCGACGCAACGCTGGGCACCCCCAAGCTGATGTTGCCGTCTCTTCAGGTCAACGTTCGCGGGGGCAATCTTCCGCGCGATCCCATTACTGGAGAGCCAGTTTTGCATCTACCCGTTAACAAGCTAGGGGCTGTAGGCACTCGGGACATCGAGGATATTTTTCCGCGTCAACACGAGCGCGTTGACGCTATAGACTGACTGGGTGGTCGGTTGAGCGCTAAATAGGACCCAGGACGGACCCGCCGTCAACAATCAACGAGGCGCCGTTCATATAGGAGCCTGCATCGCTTACGAGTAGCAGCAAAGGCCCAGTTAACTCGCTGAATTCGCCCAGTCGCTGAGGGACCAATCGCTGTATGTAGGCCCTCCCCCGGTCCGAATTAAACTCCTCTTCGTTGATCGCAGTTGCAAAGTAACCCGGACACAGCGAGTTGACGCGGACCCCTGAGCGAGCGAGCTCGATCGCCATATTTTTGGTTAGCTGGTCGATCGCTACCTTCGACACGTTGTAATCGGCTTTTTGATTGCCTGAGACATGACTGTAAATCGAGCCAGTATTAACGATGGAGCCACTGCCCTGATGCTTCATACGTTTCGCACTTGCTTGGGCCACGCGCCAAGCGCCGCTCACATTGACGTCAAGCACAGCCGCCCACTGCGCCTCTTCGGCATCGACAAACCGTGTAGGTGCACTAGCGATGCCCGCATTATTGACGACGATGTCGAGTGTTTCGAACATCTCGTCAAGCTGCTTAAAACCTTCCTGCACGCTCTTCGCAGCGGTCACGTCCATACCCAGTGCGTGGGCACAGCCGCCCGCCCCTTGGATTTTAGAAACGACACTGGCGAGTTTATCGGTTCGTCGTGCGGCGAGCACCACTGTTGCACCAGCCGCAGCAAGGACTTGTGCGAAATGCTCACCTAACCCACTTGAGGCCCCGGTCACTAATGCGACTTTGTGCTCGAGAGAGAACAGCTTATGCGGGTTCAAGGTCGTGCCTTAGTCATTAACATCGCCACTTGCGTGTCTTCGAGTCGAGTCGATCCGGTCAGTGCCACAGCTAATGCTAGAGAAACTGTCGATCGGAAACGCGCTTCCAAACTCGGAGGGCGAGACGATCAATGACCGCCTCTGCGCCGACCCCGATCCTCTCAGCGAATCGCTGCTTCCGTTTATATCGAACTTCGATCAGCTCGCGATCCTCAGCCATTTGCAACAAATAGGCGTCAGATGTCGCAATCTCATCAATGAGCCCCACATCCACGGCTTGCCTGCCGTACCAGACCTCCCCTGTAGAAACTTTATCAATATCAAGTGCTTGTCGATTTTCGAGAACAAACTGCTTGAATAGATCATGAGTATCTTCGAGTTCAGATTCGAACTTCCGGCGACCTTTATCGGTATTCTCCGCAAACATAGTGACTGTGCGTTTAAACTCACCTGCAGTGAACTGCTCTACGTCAACGTCGTTTTTCTTGAGTAAGCGATGGAAGTTAGGCAGTTGGGCAACAACGCCGATCGAACCGAGGACAGCAAAGGGTGCGGCGATTATTCGATCGCCCACGCAGGCCATCATGTATCCACCGCTTGCGGCAACCTTGTCGACAGCGATGACCAAGTTGACGCCCGCGTCTCGAATTCGGGTGAGTTGGCTCGCAGCCAGACCGTAGCCGTGGACAACGCCGCCAGGGCTTTCTAAGCGCAAAAGAACATCGTCTCCCTCTTGGGCATTGGGTAAGATCGCTGAAATTTCTTCTCTTAAGGCATCAACTTGTGACGCCATAGTGTCGCCTTCAAAGTCTAAAATAAAGGTGCGAGGCTTTTCGTTAGTGATTTCTAGCGCATCAGTCGCCGTCTTTGACGCCGCCTTGGCCCGTGCCTTATCTGATTTGACCCTTTCTTTGTCGGCCTTTTTTTCTAACTTCGCTCGGAGCTTCGACGTTTGCTCGGTGTCAGACAGCTGACGAACAGTGGCGTTGTAGGCGTCAAAACGATCATTAATGGATCGCACGTCGATATAGCCCTCGTCTGCGGACTTGGACTTCTGGCCAGCACTTGCAGCAATGACGAGAATAACCGCAATGATCGCGACCACGATGAGCAGCGTTTGAGTTGCAAACAGCCCTATTTCATACAAAAATTCCAAGAGATAATTCCTACGTCTGTGACGACAAAAACGAGTTGATTAATTGGCCTGCAATTGAAAAGGCGGGTGGTATTGGGGGAAGGTTATCAGGTTTGCACCACAGTGCCTCATCAATCTCTTCCGGATCAATATTGATCTCCCCACCTGTCCAGCGCGCAGTAAAGCCAAGCATTAACTGACCTGGAAAGGGCCAAGGCTGCGAGCCATGATAACGAATGTTATCAACTGTGAGGCCGACCTCCTCCATGACCTCTCTTTGGACGGCTTGTTCACACGACTCTCCCGGCTCAACAAAACCCGCAAGGCAACTGTAAAAGCGGCGGTTAGCGCCCGCGCCTGCAGCGAGCAAGCACTCCTCGTCCCGCGTGACCAGCATAATTACACAGGGTGATAATCGGGGGTAAACACTAAGGTTGCACGCGTTACAGAAACGACTCTGTCCTTTGTCGGCGAGCGTTGTCGCGCCGCCACAACGACCGCAGTAAGCGTGCTCTCTGTCCCAGGTCAGCAGTTGATAGGCTCTCCCGACAATGTCAAAGCTTGTCGCGGATAGGCGGCCCAACAGTGCAAATAAATTTCCACTGGCGTACTTCATCATATCCATGGCGCTCGTTTCCACCGAGCAGGCATAAACGGGCCTCTTGTTGAGAAAACCGACCGGCGTCAGTCCAGAAACACGATCAAAATCCGACTCTAACTGAGCGAGTGGAATGGGCGCACCCTGTTCTCCCATCAGCTCTCCGATCAGGTTGCGCCCTTGAAAAGCCCAAACCAAGTCACTGGGACCTGCGGGACCTGTGGGCCTTACGAAATCCAACATAGATTACTCCTTTTGGCGCACAGTCTAGGTCAGAGCGTCCTCTGCGCTCAAGGTGTTACGCTTTAGATCGTCCAAAACGGCTTTTCAATGAATCCATTGTTCGTATAACCTGATCCCAACAGTCACTCGTCCAATCGAGGGTTGGCTGCGTAACTCACACGTGTTTAAGGCGCCTTAACACCCACTATAAAAAGGACGATGCAGTATGAATAGCGCGGTAGGTAATCCTTATTGGAGTAATTTCTTGGGCGCTTCGCCCGATTGGTACAAAAAGACAATCATTGCGTTTTTGATTGTTAACCCCATTTTGCTTTACACGGCAGGGCCATTTGTCACAGGGTGGGTGCTCATCGGTCAATTTATTTTCACACTTGCACTCGCCCTGCAGTGTTACCCGCTTCAGCCTGGTGGTCTGCTGGCTATTGAGGCCGTCGCGATTGGCTTAGCCGAACCTCAAACCGTATTTCACGAGGCTGAGGCAAACTTTGAAGTCATTTTGCTATTGATGTTCATGGTCGCGGGCATTTACTTCATGAAGGAGTTGCTCCTTTACATTTTCACCAAAATTTTACTGCGCGTTAAGTCCAAGAAGTTATTGTCGCTGCTGTTTTCGTTAGTGGCAGCCGTACTGTCTGCGTTTTTGGACGCTCTGACCGTGACCGCTGTGTTGATCAGTGTGGGCGTGGGGTTCTTCTCCGTATATCACAAGGTGGCATCGGGAACGGTCTTTGACGATTCGCAACACGATCACACCACCGACGAGGCCGTGAAGGCGGAAAACGAGGCTGATTTAGAGGGGTTCCGAGCGTTCTTAAGAAGCTTGCTGATGCACGGTGCCGTCGGCACCGCGCTGGGCGGCGTGTGCACGCTGGTTGGGGAGCCTCAGAACCTTCTGATTGCCACGGTAGCGGGCTGGGATTTCGTCGAGTTCTTCCTGCTCATGGCGCCGATTACGATGCCTGTTTTAGCGGCGGGTTTGCTGACCTGTCTGTTGCTTGAGCAAACAAAAATCTTGGGTTACGGCGCGGAGTTGCCGCCTCGTGTGCGGACAGTACTTGAAGCATTCCAAGAGCAAGAGAATGCTAAAGCGACACCGGCCTCAAATGCTCGACTGGTCATTCAAGCGTTGGTTGCTGGCGTACTCGTTGTGGGGCTCGCCTTACACTTGGCCGCAGTAGGCCTCATCGGTTTAATGGTGATCGTGCTACTCACTGCATTTAACGGCATTGTTGAGGAACACAAGCTTGGGCACGCCTTCGAGGAGGCGTTACCGTTCACAGCGCTTTTAGTGGTGTTCTTTGCGATTGTGGCGGTGATCCACGAGCAGCATCTCTTCTCCCCCGTTATCAATGCAGTGCTTGCAATGGAGAGCAGTGTGAGGCCTGGCATGTTCTTCCTTGCGAACGGCGTTTTATCGATGATTTCAGACAACGTATTTGTCGCGACGGTGTACATATCGGAAGTGAAAACGGCACTCGACAACGGCGTAATTACGCGGGCGGAGTTTGATCAGCTAGCCGTCGCAATTAATACGGGTACGAACCTCCCGTCGGTGGCAACACCAAATGGGCAGGCGGCGTTCTTGTTTTTATTGACCTCAGCCCTAGCACCACTGATTAGACTCTCTTATGGTCGAATGGTCATTATGGCATTGCCGTACACGGTCGTACTGACTGGTGTCGGCCTAATAGCGGTCATTTATACGCTCTGAGCTTCAGCGGGCCGTGTGGTGGCTTATCGGCGCCACACTGCGCCGTTTTCAGAGGCCTTTGTTAACGCATCCAAGCGTGCCTCGTGATCTGCCATTTCGTCAGTCGAGGGCTTTATAACCTTAAGCGGTGCCCTTGACGCTGTCAGTCGACGAATTGCCGTTTGCGCGCCAGCACCCGTCGAACCACCCTCCTCGTCCGCCGCCAGCCCCAGTGTCGTTTGTCCACCGGTCATTAAAAGGTAAACGTCGGCGAGTATCTCCGCGTCTAAGAGAGCACCGTGAAGCGTGCGATTGCTGTTATCGACCGCGTAACGCTGACACAGGGCGTCAAGACTATTTCGCTGACCAGGGTGTTTGCTTCGAGCGAGCTGGAGGCTGTCTGTGATTTTACAGAGCGTACTGAGCCGTTGCGCTTGCGCATTGGCTATTTGAAACTCTGAGTCGATGAAACCCACGTCAAATGGAGCATTGTGAATGACCAACTCAGCGCCGTCGATAAAGGCCAAAAACTCATCGACGATTCGGGCGAAGACCGGTTTATCCGCCAAGAACTCCTCTGTTATTCCGTGAACCTCAAGCGCTCCCTGATCGATCGCTCGCTCGGGCCGAACGTACTGGTGATAGTGTCGGCCAGTCAGTTTTCGGTCGACAATTTCAACGCAGCCAATCTCTATAATGCGATGTCCCTGCCGGACCTCAAGGCCCGTCGTTTCGGTATCAAGTACAACTTGTCGCACGTTAGTTCCTCGCAACCTCGTCCATGGCTTGGTTCGCCAATGCATCGGCTCGTTCATTACCCTCATGGCCCGTGTGTCCTTTGACCCAGCGCCAGTCCACGGTGTGGTGCAGGCACTGCACATCCAACTGCTGCCAGAGGTCCTTATTTTTCACAGGCTTTTTCGCGGCTGTGCGCCAGCCGTTGGCCTTCCAGTTACGAATCCACTTTGTAATGCCGTCTTTCACGTAAGTTGAATCGGTTGTTAGCACGACGCTACAAGGCTCACTCAGTGCTGTAAGCGCACTAATGGCGGCCATCAACTCCATTCGATTATTGGTCGTCTCTGACTCACTGCCTTTGAGTTCTTTCTCGTACGTTCCGAACCGCAGTACAGCGCCCCAACCCCCCAGCCCTGGGTTGCCCCGACAGCCACCATCAGTAAAGGCTTCAACTGTTTTCATTTAATGGACTGCTCGTGCGTTGAGGATGTGTCTTTGCACCCACGACGGGACGTGAGACTGGAATTGGAACGAGACGCGGCCGACTCCGCCGGCGTTGCAGACCTTTAATTCCTGCCCCAACCTGTTTTTTGGCGTGAACTACAAAAGCGCCACCCAAGGGAACCTGATGGTCGATTAACCAATCGTCTAAGCGCGCCATCCAGCGAAAGAGCACGCCTTTGCCCAAGGGGCGAAGTACTAACTTGTGTCGTGGACGAGCCACTTGGAAATTCAACAACGAGAGCCAGTCCGTCAGCCTAGGAAGACGTTCAAGACTTAGTCCGCGCCACTTCGCAGGCGCTATGAATCGCCCGCAGAGCCAACCCAGACCAAACAGGCTTGTGGGGTTGAATCCAATAATGAACACGTTTCCATTTGGCACCAAAATTCGATGTATTTCGCGAAGGGTCTGATGTGGATCACTCGAGACTTCCAATGCATGAAAAACGACCACTGTATCAATAGATTCAGTACCAAACGGGAGACCTTCATCGGTACAGACGACGGTTTGTGCGCCCTCTACGAGCTCCCCATCGAGGTTTGCAACCAACTTAGTTTGCGAGTGTGCCAGGTCCTCGATGGACATTCCTGGCGGCACACCGAGAAAAAGTGTGTGGTACCCAAAGAGTCGTTCTAATTGAACGTCTAATTCATCAATGATTTGTTGGCGCAGTCTGCGACCGACCAATGAGGTCTGATACCACGCGTAAAGGTGGTCTCTGGTGGTTGCGCGATGGCGGCCGGAAGCTTGATTTCCCATAGCGCAAGGGTATCTTCTCTCATGGGCTGTGCAAATACATTGTTTAGATTTGAGACTGAGTTTATGACCATCGAGCCAATCCGCGCTTTTTCCGACAACTACATTTGGCTGATTACGTCGGGAGATCGCGCTGCGGTTGTTGACCCTGGAGATCCTGCGCCAGTGTTCGATCTATTAGAAACGCGCGGTTTGACGTTAGACACGATTATTATTACCCATCACCACTTCGACCATACCGGTGGAGTCGCATCGCTTAAATTAGCGACTGGATGCCGAGTCATTGGGCCCGATAATCCAGTTATTGGCGACATTGATGACGTCATGAGCGAGGGCAGTGAGGCCACTGTATTGGGCTATGAATTTACAGTGTTGGAGGTGCCCGGCCACACACTTGATCATATTGCTTATTACAATGAAACGCATGCCACGTTGTTTTGTGGCGACACCCTTTTTGTAGGGGGTTGTGGGAGAGTATTTGAGGGGACCTTCCCAATGATGCAAGGCTCTTTGGAGAAATTAAGCGCACTACCCGACGTCACCAAGGTTTTCTGCACACACGAGTACACAATGGCGAATCTCAATTTTGCACTCAAAGTAGATCCGACGAATGTAGCACTGAAGGCCTTTTTCACCGAGTGTGGCCTTAAGCGCACAGAAGACGTACCCACCGTTCCGTCAACGATCGGACACGAGCGGATGATCAATCCTTTTTTAAGGTGGGACTCTGCGGCCATTATTGACCAGCTTAAGCGCGAAGGACGTCATAACGGGAGTCTTGCTGCCGAGGTGTTTGGTGCAGTGAGGTCGTGGAAGGATCAGGGCTAGCCAGCGCCGCAGCCACCCTGTCAAGCAGTGCCTCGACCTCGAGGCACCAAAACATTCGGGTTCCTCGTCAAGGCATCGCGGTAGCAGCATTGCATCAGGCACTTCAAATCAACACCTTTACCAGTCCACACTGATCGCTCAGAGCAGCACTTCCTGAAACAGCCCGAGCGTTGGAAAATAAAGCGCCATCTTACAGTGCTTGACCCCCGAGTTTACGCTGAGGTCATATTCGACGAGTGCTGATCGATAGTCCTGAAGTTGCCGCTGATATTTCGTCGTTTCTTGCTCAAGAAATCGAGCTATCTCAATGCCCTCCTCCGGATGACTTGTTTTATAGTCAATAACCCATCGCGTCTGCGTTTCGGACTCAATAAACGTGCGATCGATAATCACTTCACGGTCCTCCCTCGGAACGTAAAGCGTCAGTTCGGAGTGAGCATCACTGTGATCTGCAGACAAAACCCAACGTCCGATTTTATCCGCTAAGACGCGATTGATGTCGCTCACCAATCGTTGCAGCTCATTTTCAAGCCTGACCGAATGACCGGTCTGCGCTCGCAATTGAAAGCGCAGAGCGTTGAAAACGTCAGGAGGGCATGATTCCGGCAAATCACGCTGATGTGATAACAGCTCTAAGCCTCGGTGAAGGACTGTTCCGTAACGCCGACTGGCGAGGTTTCCCTGCCGAAGGCCCGAGTAAACCGGTGCGCCAACGGTCTCGGAGGTCACATCCCCGGGCTGAGTCATATTAATCGGTTTCTTCAGACGCGCGAGAGTCTGAAGCGGACGCTCGGGAGCACTGCTGAGCGGGATATCGGTGGCGGGATGATAGGTCACCTCTGTTGCGACTTCACAAAACTGGGACCAGAATGATCGCGACGCTTTGGGCGGCCACGAAGTCTCTGAGGAGCAGGTTGCAGTCACAGTGCATGACCTTTTGGCACGTGTGACACCGACGTAATAAAGCCTTATAAGCTCCTGATCCTCCTTACATTTATTAATAAAGCTAAGGTAGTCATAAAGCGCACCACCAGTGTTTTTTTCCGGCCGCGCAGCGATGAGCAACCCTAATCGTTCATCGCGATTCCATCGTAGTAATGGCCGCTGACTCGAACGGCCCGTCCGCCCTGCCCCGACGATGAAAACATGATCGAACTCGAGTCCTTTGCTTTTGTGTAACGTCATCAGCTCAACGCGTGCCGAGGCAGACTCGTGAGCGGCATACTTTGACGAGTGCCACTTGTTAAGTGGCTCAATATTAAGTCCTAACCCTCGTGTCTCTTGATCTCTCAACTGCGTAAAGAATGCATCAACGTCGGATAATTCATCAGACGGCGTCGTAAGATCTCCCCCCAAACGTCGCCAGACTTGCTCCACCCAGCTCACAAGATTCAATCGATCGCGCTTGCTATCGCCCCACAGTAGGGCATCAAACGCGATTTTGGCGCGCACGATACCGTCATCGCTTACCCCCTCGGGCGACGTACCGAGTCCTGCTCTAATACTCGAAAGAGACTGCTCTGCTAGCAAGGGAACAAGGGCGCCCAGATCCATTAAGGTCAATCCGATCATCGGTGCACGAAGGACTGACACTAAGGCCACCGTATCTGCGGGGTTTGCCAACCAGCTCGTCAAGCTCATAAGGTCACTAACCGATGCTCTGCGGGAAAACGACGTCAAATCGGTTCCAACGATATCGATCGAGCGTTCTCGCAATACTTCACTGATCGGTTCCAGTGCGGCTCTGGTGCGCGCCAAAACAGCGACCGAGCTCTCTGGCTCTAACTCAAGAATGGCCTCAATTCGGTCGCCAACATAACGTGCTTCAAGACGGCTATCGTCAGGAAAGTTATGGATCTCGACAGCGTTTCCTGAAAGGCGATCACGCGTTGGTAGGGCCTGTGTCATCGGGACAACACCTAATCGGGACTCGCCCTCCCCTGGGATCAGTGTGTCAAACTGACCATTGACCCAGTCAATCACACCGGCTTGAGACCTGAAGTTTCGGGACAGATCACGTGATTCCATAAGGACATTGGCGATGCCTTCCTCGCGTGCGAGTAGAAACAAACCCACGTCTGCGTAACGAAAACCGTAGATGCTTTGCATAGCGTCACCGACTATAAAAAGCGTTCGTGGGGAGTCCTTATCAATGTAGTTGTGCTCCGCCCACCCGCGACACAGTTTTTCGATCAGCCGGAACTGTCCTTGAGACGTGTCTTGAAACTCGTCGATCAGTATATGGCTGATTTGATAGTCCAAACGAAGCGCGAGATCGGTCGGCATCTCGTCGCTGCCAAGAGCAGTCTCAGCAGCCATGGCAACGTGCGCATGGTCCACCACCCCTCGCGCCCGAAAGACGGTGAGCAATTGTGCCGCCAAAACGGGCAGTACGCGCGACAACCTGAGAACACCCTGCCACTCGCCGTCATCAAGATCTGGTCTAGGAAGCGCGGCAATTTCGATCAGAGCGCGGTGCCAATTGGGCTGGTGCTCGAGTTCGCCAATAAGGCCAAGCACCTGGTCTTTGGCGTCTTGATCGATTTTGGGTTGGAAACCGCCGTTTTTATCAAGGCGTTTCCGAGGAGCGTTGTCTGCGGTGAGCAGCCAACGGACCAGCCATTGCCAGTTAGCAATGTCTGAGGCGTTACTCGTCAGCGAGACGTCGTCATCGTCGAGCAGAGTCACTTTGCTTGCGTCGACGATACTGCCTTGCACGTAGCGAATGAGCCGTTGGTGTGCACTCTGTGCTTGTTTTTGGACATCACAGAGCCAGCCGGTGTCGACCACCTTCAACGCCTCAGATAAACGTTCTTGGATGACTCTTTCCAAGGTGACTGACAGTTGACCTGCAGCCCGATCCGGATTCTCGTGTTGGCCGAGCTCTTTTATCCAGTCTGCTCGTCGACCCAGCAAGGTGACGAGAAGTTCGGAGCATCGCTGCCAATTGTTATCCATTGACAGCAGTAATTGTCGCAGCGCATCGCCACGTTCAGACGTGTCTCCGAGGAGTTCGTAGAGCTCGTTGGTCGCCTGCTCGTAAAGAGGTACGACGTCATCAGTAACCGTCACACCGCCGCCAAGGCCGCTTATTATGGGCATTGCCCGATTCAGCTGCGCAGACAGACCGTCAATTGTTCGGATGTTGAAGCTCTCTGCTGACAACGACCAGCCGAGGAGCTCTGCGTGTCTGAGTGCGCTTAAGGCGAGTCGATAGGTCCTCTCTTCGTGGTCGTCTTTGGGCTCACAGCCTTCACGTGCTAACTGCAGTGCCTCAACCACTCGTGATCGCATTTCTGCGGACGCTTTACGTGTAAACGTAATCGCAAGCACCTGCTCTGGACGTTCAACCGTCGGTAAGAGCGCTAAGATACGCTGGGTTAGGAGGCTGGTTTTCCCAGATCCCGCTGGCGCGGTAATACAAAAGCTTTTTGCAGTATCCAAGACCTCCCTGCGGATGTGTTCGTCACTCATCGGAGGCGCTCCCGGTTTGAGCGACGGACTCAAGCAGATGGGCGCGGCACACAGGTGCGTAATCGCAGTAGCGACAGGCGCTGGCTGAAGGGGTGGGGACTGCCTCGCCCGCTACAAATGATTGCACCAGCGACGTCAGTGCTTCCGCCCACTGGTTGTTAAGCTCGCTCAACGACGAAACATCAGCACTCATGAGTACTTTTTGACTTTTACGGTCTGTGACCAGGACCCCAATGTTGTCTCCAAGCGCATTAAACCCAGCGTCTTCCCCTCCTACTTTAGCGATTGCAATAGTCACGACATCCGAAAGGGCCTGGCTATAACACGGCAACTGCGGCGCCTTTAGCGGGATCTCAGACCAATCCGATACCCGACTTGAACCGCCTGACTTATAGTCAATCACCACCCGGTGACCGGAAGCGAGTCTGTCGACGCGATCTGCCTTCAAACTCAGGGTCAGCTCTTCACAGTGCCAGTCGAGTGGCTGTTCGGTGAGTTCGACCTCAAAAGGGACTGTGCGCTCGCGTTCAATCGTTAACCAATCGACCAACGCTCGAGTCAGTCGCGCAATTTCTAAGTCCAGCGCCGGCAGACCCACACGATCGCGGACTGCGTCTCTTATGTCCTTGACGGCCGCGTTGGCGGCGTCATTTGCCGCACTGTGCGCCGCACCCGAACCGAGCGCGGTCAGTGCATCACTGCTACGGATTCTGTTAAAAAGAAATTGAAGCGCCTGATGCAAAATACCACCGCGCTCTCCGGCGGTCAGTCCGCGACTTGCAGGCTCTAGAGCCGCCAGTCCGAGTCTGTATCTTAGGTGCGCCTTCATAGGACACACGGACTGAGCCTCAAGTAATCCGACCCCGCCGGCCTGCTTTTTGGGAAGCGCCACAGGCAGTCCAATACCGTCACTAACCCACTCTAAATCGTCAGGAGAAGTGCGATCTTCTAACGTACCGGGGGGAAGCACGCCTAATTCAGCACTATCGCAATAACGACTGGGCAGGTTGATCATTCCGTCGGACACCTGATGGTACGTCATAACGGTTGGGGCAGCACTGGCGAGGTTCGCAAGCAAGCGCGCTGTGGTGTGATGCGAGAAGTCTTCGTTAGCCACCGCGATGTCGAAGTCGCGTACGATTTTCCAGGGCAAAAAGCTCAATGCAGAAGGCTTTTCCGGCACGCTTTCGGCGGTACTGCCGATAACTCGAGCGGCACCAAATGACAGTCCTAATGTGTCGCCTAACGACATGACTTGGAGCAAAGACCGGTCGGTCTGGGGTTGAAATAATCGCTTGTTTAGAACTGATTGTAATCGACTCAGCAAAATCGTGAGTCCAAAAGATCCGGTATCAACGGGACTGACTTCAAGTGCATCAAAGACGCCGTCGTAGAGGTCTAGCTGCTGGTACTCAAGTGAATCCAAGCCCGACGCATTCGGCCAGCCCACATCCTGAAGGAGCTGCGTGATCCTAACACGCCACTCTTGTGCCTCCAGCCTCAGACTGGCGAGGCGATCGACTCGTGCTTTTGATAAACCCCTTGTCAGTGGCGAGTCCTCCGAGGCCCTAGCGAGCTCCCATAACACCGAATTGAGATCAAACTCGCCTCGCTTCGTGCGAAAAAGTTCGGTCAGGGTTTGACCTTTGTCATTGAGTCCCTGATCGTTCCAAGCAAAAAACGGTGACCTCACGAGTGCTGATATTTCGTGACGATCAAGCCCATGTGTAATGAGCTTGATCAGTAGCACAGCGTCACGAAACATCGGGACTTTACTGAGCTCAATGCCGCGGCTGAAGTTCACTGGAAGGTCAGTAAAGACACGATCGCTTACACCAAAAAAAGATCGTAAGTGATGTTCAAGAAGCGCACGATCACGCTGATAATCGGACAGGATAATGACGGCTTGTCGATTCTCATCATGCTGCTCCTTACCCCACCGCGCAGCCTCTTTGATCTCAATTGCTCGAGTTTCAAAGACTAGTGTTGGCAAGGGGGACGCTAGAACCTCAGAGCGAAACCAGCGAACCTGCTGAAATCGTCCTGTAAAGGCGTGCCTCAGTGCCGGGGTCATTGGCTCCTCCGACAAGAACCACAACTCCGCTTCTTTGGGGCGGCTCGCCTGGCCGATGACGTCAGCAATGTCTTCGATCATTAACCAGCCCTCGGCTTTGAGGCGCATGTCAATGTGATCGACCCAGCTCAGGAAGCATGACGTATCTGACTCGATCTCAAAGGTTGTTCTGACGGAGTCCGAAGACAGGGGCACCCTATGTGCTTTTAAGATCGAGCGACACCGAGCCGCTAGCGTGCTCGCAGTTTCAGGCTGGATAAGACTAAAGTCCGCACTACCCGCTATTTGGGCTTCCACGACCTGATGCCACAGGGTCTCTGCCTCGACGATTGACAACAGTCGCTTCGGCTGTTCATCACCTTCAGCGATAGCCCCCCAGGTGCTCGTCAACCAACGTTCTACCGAAAAGACGCGAGGCGTCGTCGCGACCATCTTGCGGCTTGATCCGTACGTTCTCTTCAGCTGACGCGCCAACCGCTGAGTCGCCGTCACAATCGTGACACCGTCGGCGAAAGCGCGTTGGAAATCGGCTGGGGTCGGTAATGGTGAAGCGGCGCAATTATTCATCTGTCCGTTATACAGGAACAAGGTTAACGATTAAATTCGAGCGCACAGACCACGTCGGCCATGACTCAGCGCGCCGATCACGGTATGCTCCGCGACTTCAAAAACTATGTGCTAAAACCTCGATGAGTAAATCCGCTGTCCATAATGTCAATGTCGCGTCGCAAGAGGCACTAATAGCGCCTTCGATACTGCGTTCTTCGGTACCCGTCGATGATGCGACGTTCGACTTTGTCACCCAGTCGCGAGCGGTCATTAGTAATATTTTAGATCGCAAAGATCCCCGTTTAGTTGTCGTTGTTGGGCCCTGCTCTATCCACGACTGTGAAGCGGCCATCGCGTACGCAAAGAATCTCAAGGCGCTTTCTGAGCGTGTTAAAGACACGCTTTATATTGTCATGCGCGTCTACTTCGAGAAGCCACGCACAACAACGGGTTGGAAAGGCTTGATCAATGACCCGCACTTGGATGACTCATTTGATATTGAAGCGGGTTTGAAGATTGGGCGGACCCTGCTTCGCGATCTGTTGCGGATGGGACTGCCGACTGCCACGGAAGCGTTAGACCCCATTACGCCGCAATACCTGCAGGACCTAATCAGTTGGTCAGCCATTGGAGCTCGCACAACTGAATCTCAAACGCACCGGGAAATGGCCAGCGGCCTTTCCTCGGCGGTCGGATTCAAGAACGGGACGGATGGCAGTCTCAACGTGGCCATTAACGCCCTAAAGTCAGTTCAGCACCCGCACCGCTTTTTGGGTATTAACTCTGAGGGTGTTGTGTCAGTGTTTGAGACTCGAGGGAACAGCTACGGCCATGTGGTCTTGCGCGGCGGGTCGAGCGGTCCGAACTATCAGAGCGCTCAAATAGACCTTTGTGAGCAGGCCCTTGCACAAGCAGGCTTGCCTGAAAATATTATGGTGGATTGTAGCCACGCAAATTCAAGCAAAGATCACAACAAACAATCGCAGGTAACACAAGACGTTTGCGATCAAATACGCAAAGGTAACCGGTCGATCATTGGATTAATGCTGGAAAGCCACATCAATGAGGGCAGGCAAGATATTCCAATGGACCTCAACAATCTGGCATACGGAGTGTCCGTCACCGACGCCTGCATGAGCTGGGAAATGACCGAGACGACCTTAATAGAACTCGCCGATGCGTTAAGGGACAGGCTCCCAGAGCGGGTTTAATAGTAGGAGTTTGATCGATCCGTGTGATCCGTCATATCACGGACGCCGGCAAGCTCAGGGATTTGCTCAGTCAACGTCTTTTCCACACCGTCCTTGAGCGTAATGCTCACCGCACTACAGCCCTGGCAGCCGCCGCCAAAGCGAAGAATGGCAATTTGGTCGTCAGTGACCTCCACGAGCGAGACGTCACCACCGTGCGCTGCCAGTGATGGATTGACCTCGTTGTACAGGAGATAATTTATACGGTCTTCTATGGGGCTATCGACATCGACTCTTGGCATCTTCGCGTTGGGAGCCTTAATGGTCAGCTGCCCACCCATTTTGTCGGTCGCATAATCAACAACCGCATCCTCCAAAAATGGAATGCTTCTCGCCTCTATCCAGGCGGTAATGGGCGTAAAATCGTGCTCTTCATCGGTCTCCTGCATATCACCTTCTCGACAGTAGGCGATGCACGTTTCGGCTTTGGGTGTTCCGGGACTATTAATGAAGACCCTGACCCCCAATGCATCGGCTTGTTTTTCGAGCAGTTCTTTAAGATAGAAGCGAGCAGATTCAGTGATCGTTACCATAGCGTCCTCCGAGACAGGCCTGCAGATTACCAGAACTTTCAGTACTTAAATGTCTGTCTTGTATAATTTATGCCACAAACTACACTGCCCACTTCGAATCAGCGAGATATGAGAACGTGTCGAAGTTACTTCGGGTCGTGCAAAGCACGCTCGCCGCCGCAATCGGTGTTCAAAGTAAGGAAAATAGGGAGCGCGATTTCGAGGAAGGAAATGCCGGCACTTTTATTGTTGCCGGCGTCCTATTTACAGTGCTTTTTGTCGCCACGATTGTCGTTGTGGTCAGCGCCGTAACGCCTTAAGCGGGCAGTCCCGACAGCCACTCGACAACGCCGAGTATGGCAACGGCCAGAACAACTACGGCCACTACGGCGTCCGCCGTGCTGTCGTCCATATTACTTTTTGACATGTATCCCCCAGGTAATGAGCAAAAGCGGCGTTAAAGCGCCGCTTCGAGTTCAGGAAGCGCCGAGAACAGATCAGCAACAAGACCGTAGTCCGCCACCTGAAAAATCGGTGCGTCCTCGTCCTTATTAATCGCCACAATGACTTTACTGTCTTTCATTCCAGCCAAATGTTGGATGGCCCCTGAAATTCCTACCGCAATGTACAGGTCCGGCGCGACAATTTTACCGGTTTGACCCACTTGATAATCGTTAGGTACAAACCCTGCATCAACGGCAGCGCGCGAAGCACCAATCGCCGCATTTAACTTATCAGCAATGCCTTCAAGCATGGAGAAATTATCGCCGTTCTGCATACCCCGTCCGCCGGAAACGACTACCGACGCTGCCGTGAGCTCTGGTCGATCAGATACCGCAACCTCCTCACCCACAAAGCGCGAAACGCCAGCATCATGCGCACCATCGACTTGCTGTACAACCGCAGTACCGCCTTCGGTAGCAACAGCATCAAACGCGGTTGTACGCACAGTGATCACTTTCTTAACGTCAGAGCTTTTTACTGTCGCCATGACATTTCCCGCATAAATCGGGCGTTCAAACGTGTCTGCATCTATGATTCCCGTGATGTCTGAAATCTGCGCGACATCGAGCAACGCAGCGACGCGTGGCATAAAGTTCTTACCATTCGCTGTAGCAGCGGCCATGACGCAATCGTAACCCTCGGCCTGATCTGCAATCGCAAGACTGACATTTTCTGCCAGCTGATGCTCGTAGACCACGTTATCGGCACTCAGCACAGCTGCGACACCAGCGACAGACGCAGCTGCCTCGGCTACACCCTGGCAACCACTGCCGACGACAAGGATATCCACGTCGCCACCCAGCTGTTGCGCAGCGGCTACAGCATTTAACGTCGCGGGCTTCAGCGACTCGTTATCGTGTTCTGCAACAATTAGCGTTTTCATTAAATCACCTTCGCTTCGTTCTTGAGCTTATCGACCAGCTGCTCAACCGATTCCACCTTGATGCCGGCGGATCGTTCTGCTGGCGGCTTGACACTGACCAATGTGATGTGCGACTGAACATCTACGCCCAAATCTGAAGGCGAAAATGTTTCAAGAGGCTTTTTCTTGGCCTTCATGATGTTTGGCAAGGACGCGTATCGTGGTTCATTCAGACGTAAGTCTGTTGTGACGATTGCGGGCAGTGTCAACTCGACGGTTTGCAGTCCGCCATCGACCTCGCGGATGACCTGAACAGTGCCGTCTCCCACACTAACCTCTGACGCAAAGGTGCCCTGCCCCATCCCAGTTAAGGCGCCTAGCATTTGGCCAGTCTGGTTGTTGTCTCCGTCGATCGACTGCTTGCCCAAAATAATCAAGTCGGGCGACTCAGCTGCAATCACCCCCTTGAGCAGCTTGGCGACCTCAAGCGGCTCAGGCCGGCCTTCGGCCTCGACGTGAATGCCGCGATCGGCGCCCAGTGCGAGCGCGGTACGGATCTGTTCTTGACAACTCTTGTCCCCGATTGACGCGACAACAACTTCAGTAGCGGTACCTGCCTCTTTCAGACGCACCGCTTCTTCAACTGCGATTTCACAGAATGGGTTAATCGCCATTTTAACGTTATTGAGCTCCACATCCGAGCCATCGGACTTGGCGCGCACCTTTACGTTGTAGTCCACAACGCGCTTCACTGCGACGAGTACTTTCATAGCATCTCCACTGAAAGTTAACGTGTTAAAAATTCTTAGTGATCATAGATCAAATTGTTGCTCGCATTACTACACCTGCGAGGCGCGATACTTTAACATACTGCAAGTTCAAAAAAGTGATCGGCTGTGCATATTTTACGTGGATAGAGCCTATTGCGCTTGTTAATTGGAGGTGTGTTTTGGAACGCGAATCGATGGAATTTGACGTGGTAGTCGTCGGCGCAGGCCCTGCAGGGTTGTCGGCAGCTATCAAACTCAGTCAGTTGGCTCAAGAACAAGAGCGTGAAATCAGTGTGTGCGTCGTGGAAAAAGGGTCCGAGGTTGGCGCTCATATTCTTTCAGGTGCCGTCCTGGAGACTACCGCACTCGATGAACTATTGCCCGACTGGCGCTCAATGAGTGCACCGCTCAATACCGCTGTGACAGAAGACGTATTTTACTACTACACGTCAGGTAAGTCGGCGGCAAAAATTCCTAATTTGTTGCTGCCCCCTCCTGTTCACAACCATGGGAACTACATAGTCTCGATGGGCAACGTCTGTCGTTGGCTTGCAGAGCAGGCGGAAAATAATGGTGTTGAGGTTTACCCAGGCTTTGCGGCCTCTGAAGTGCTTTTTAACGACGACGGTTCGGTAAAAGGGATCGCAACCGGTGACATGGGCATTAGCGCCACGGGAGAACAAAAAGATTCTTTCATGCCGGGAATGGAGCTGCATGCTAAATACACCCTGTTTGCTGAGGGTTGTCGCGGACATTTGGGGAAAGAGCTCATTGCACACTTTGGGCTTGATGAAGGCAAAGACCCGCAACACTACGGTATTGGCATTAAAGAGGTTTGGCAGATTAAACCTGAGCTTCACGAGGAAGGTAAGGTCATTCACGGTCTGGGTTGGCCATTGTCCGAGAGCGGCTCTTCAGGTGGTGCATTCATGTACCACGCTGAAAACAACGAGGTGTATCTGGGATTAATCACCGACCTTAATTACTCAAATCCGCATTTGAGTCCTTTTGAAGAGTTCCAGCGCTGGAAAACACATCCTAAAACCGCCCACTACCTAGAAGGAGCCACCCGACTGGCTTATGGTGCGCGAGCGCTGGCCAAAGGTGGGCAAAACTCGCTGCCCAAGCTCAACTTTCCAGGCGGACTCATTATTGGCTGCGATGCGGGAACGCTGAATGCGGTCAAGATTAAAGGCAATCATACGGCGATGAAGAGTGGCATGCTGGCTGCTGAAGAGGTCGCTGCCGCGTTAATGGCTGAGACTCCTCCAATCAACTTGGAAAACTTTAATGCGCGAGTCGACGCATCGTGGCTCGGAAAGGAGTTGAAGTCGAGCCGTAATTTCGCCGGATACATGCACACCTTTGGCGCTCTACTCGGCTCGGCCGCGGTATGGTTTGATCAAACGATTATGCGCGGTAACATGCCGTTCACGCTTCGGGATAAGACGCCTGATCACGCGTGTCTGAAGCCTGCGGCCTCGTCAAAAAAGCTCGACTACCCAAAGCCCGATAATGTGCTGACGTTCGACAGGTTGTCGTCTGTGTTTCTCTCCAACACAAACCACGAGGAAGACCAGCCCTGCCATCTTAAGCTAGTGGATTCGTCGATCCCCATTCAAGTCAATCTGCCCATGTACGATGAACCGGCACAGCGCTACTGCCCTGCTGGAGTTTATGAGGTGGTGACAGATGGCGATGAGCCCAGGTTTCAGATCAACGCTCAGAACTGCGTCCACTGTAAGACATGTGACATTAAAGACCCCTCACAGAATATTCGATGGGTAACACCGGAAGGACTGGGCGGGCCGACTTACCCCAATATGTAAAAAAGCCTATTCCCTGCCTGCTCGGTCGCACTAAAGCAGGGAATAGCGCTCGCCACCGCTCATAATGCCTCCGGTATCATCGGCCATTTCGACCAGCCGGTACCAAGCGGAGCGCGTGAACAAGGCGGTCAATCCGTGCGGCAGGCATACAAAGGCTGCTCCCGCCGCTCTCGCTTCAGGATGGAGCCCGGTTTCCGGAGTCAATTTAAAAATGCCGCCGGTATTGAGGACTAGCCCTAGCGACTCCTCTCCTGTGTCTGAGTCACGAAGCTGGCTTGCATCGACGACCATCAGGGGGTGCAACGCAACATTGACCTCGACCTTCTCCACAGGAGTGACGAGGTAGAAGGCGCCGTCACTCTCTTTACGAAGAAGTCCTGCAAACAAGGAAACAAGCTCTGATCGTTTAATTTCAGAGCCCTCATGAAACCACCGACCATCTCGATCGATCGCCATATCCAGCTGCCCGCAGTGTTCTGGTGCCCACGTCTCTAGCGGATAAGGCACACGCCCGTTAACACTTCCAATGAAGTCGGCATGGCCACCTCGGTTTGTTTCAGTGACCCCGGCACTTCGAATCAGCCGCGCGAATGCGTCATCTGCCACCGTTTCGCTCTCCGGGTTAGCGTGTGACTACGTCGCCACGTCGTCGAAGGTCCGCAGTAAACTCCTGCAGCAGTAGCGACGCCTGGACTTGCGACACTTCTTGAAGCAGCGATGCTCGTTCTCCACCGATAATGGTATCCGCCCTGCCCGGTTGCGCACGTGCAAGCTGCACTAAAGCATAGTTCTCAGCGTCCAGCTGAACGGTATCGACGGTTTCCGTATCATCGACACGCTTGGCAAATGCCGCCTGCAAAACACTCGCAGGTAAAATTACGTTCTGTCTCGTCGCTCCCAGCTCTACGCGCCATTCGAAGTCCTTGGCCGCTGCCAACGACTCCAATGTCGCACCGCTCGCCATTTCCGCATCAATCTCCGCGACAAGAACCGCCATCGCTGTCTCACGCGCGTTGTCAGCGAGCTGCGAGGTAATACTTTGACGCACCTCGATGAGTGGACGTGTGCCCTCTGGGAGCCGCTCGAGCAGCGACAGCACTATAAACCGGCTACCAGAGAGCTCAACAACTTCACTATTATTACCGTCTAGTAGCACGTCGTCGCTGAACGCCGCTTGGCGAAGGCTTGATTCAATAAAGGTGCCCTGCCCCGCGTCTCGCGAAAAAGGGGCTGAAACCTCAACTGTAACACCCAGGGCGCGAGCGGCGCTCTCGAGACCCTCTGAGGTAAAAACTGCATCTCTTAATTGATCGACTGCGATCAGCAAGTCTTGCTGCGCTTGAGCAGTCTGAAGACTGTCCTCAATCTCTGCGCGCAAGACCTCATCGGCCACTTGCTCAGCGGCCGTTTTCCCCTTGAGCAAAATAAAGTGCGTGCCCGCATCGGTGACCACTCCTGGCGAGATAGCGCCAACCGACAATTGTTTAATCGCTAATTCCATCTCATCCGGAAATACGCTGCCATCGGTGTATCCCAAATCGCCACCGATTGAGGCGGATCCGATATCATCCGAGCTCTCTTGTGCGACTCGTGTAAAGTCCTCACCGGAATCAAGCCGCGTACGCACAGCCTCTACGCGCTCAGAATAGTCCACGTCACTTTCTTCGTCTGCTTGTGTGATCAAAATGTGGGCGACTTCGGACTCTGCCTTTGTTTCAAAATCTGCAAGTGCAGACGCAAGCTGTGCATCCACTTCGGCTTGATCTACCGCCGTAGTGTATTGACCAAGGTTCAGCTCAATGTACGCTACGCGAAGACGCTCAGGCTGGGAGAAGGACAAAGCGTTCTGATCGTAAAAACGTTCAATCGCCTCCTCAGTGACATCATCAGCCGTCTCGAAAAAAGACTCAGGCACAACGAGATATCGAACGTCACGGCGCTCTGCAATGACATTGAACGCAGCTTCAGCTTCAACCGACGTCAGGAATGAGGCGGATGAAACCACAGACTCAAGCTTCAGTAGCTGATCAGACCGCTCTTGGTCCGCTTTGTAAAGTGCGTTGGTAAGCCCATTAGAGCGCAGAATATCGCGGTAGTAATCTGCGGAAAATACGCCATCGATCTGAAAGTTAGGGTTCTCAGTGATCGCTCTACCGACTGCTAAAGAGGACGCTGTCACACCGAGCGTTTCTGCATAATTTTCAAGTAGCGCACGTTCAACCAGGCCGTTCAATACTCCGGGTCGCAACAAATCATCCGACAGTAAACTCGGATCGATTTGATCCCCGTAGACTTCGGTGAGCTGGCGTCGCTGCCCTTCGATGGCCATTTGGAGCTCGCTTTCCGAAATCTCCTCTCCGTTGACCGTTGCCACGCCTGACTGGGTCCCGCCAAAGGTGAGTGTTTCCGCGCCTGTCAGCACAAAAGACAACACAATTAAGCCAATAGGGATTAAGACCCAAGGGCTTCGAACACCTTCTCGCATGTTCTGCAGCATTACATTTACCTTGTCGTTAACAAAAAATCAGATGCGCATAAAAAAAAGGCGCACTAGGCGCCTCTTTTTTTGCTCGGCACTCGCCGAAAGTTTACTACATTAAGAGTTGCAAGCGTCTTTCAATGCTTTGCCTGCTTTGAAGCCGGGCGTATTTGACGCTGCGATCTTAATCGTTTCACCGGTGCGCGGATTGCGACCGTCACGAGCTGCACGTGGCTTTACAGAAAACGTTCCAAAGCCGACAAGAGAAACACTACCACCTTTTGAAAGCTCTGCTGTGACAGCAGCAACAGCTGCGTCAAGGGCACGACCTGCGCCGGCTTTTGAAAGGTCTGCTTCAGAAGCGATGGCGTCTATTAGTTCATTTTTATTCACGATAGGTCCTCTTTTTTTACTTTAGGAAATTGCTTGAAGTCACGTAGAGCCTACCTTTGGGCGCATAGGCGGTCAATCACGAAATGTAAAAATTTACGTTTTTTTTCGCCTAAACGCACAATAATCGCGTCAATGTGAGACCGCCCTGGCTTTTCCCCCGCTTTCGTCGTCTGAAGACGCCACTTTTGAGTCATTTTGACCAGCCATATAGTCTTCATCCGACAGTGGTGTCGGAGAACTTTCAAGTGCGATCTCAAGGACTTCATCAATCCATTTGACCGGCTTTATGTCGAGCTTGTCTTTGATATTATCGGGGACCTCTGCTAAGTCGCGTTCATTTTCATGCGGGATGATCACAGTCGTAATGCCCCCCCGTCGCGCCGCCAGAAGCTTTTCCTTGAGGCCCCCAATTGCAAGGACCTCACCGCGAAGTGTTATTTCCCCAGTCATAGCGACGTTTGCGCGAACTGGTATTTTGGTCGCAACACTGACCAGCGCTGTGCACATGCCCACCCCAGCACTCGGACCATCCTTTGGCGTTGCCCCCTCCGGTACGTGTATGTGGAGGTCGTGGCTGTCGTGATACTTTGCGGGTATACCCAGACCCTGCGAGCGAGACCGAACCACAGTCATAGCGGCTTGTATGGACTCTTGCATAACGTCCCCTAGGCTACCTGTGCGAACGTGACGCCCTTTCCCACTGACCGATGCGGCTTCAATCGTCAACAATTCACCGCCAACCGATGTCCACGCAAGCCCCGTGACTTCCCCAACTTGATTCGCTTCATCTGCAACGCCAAACGTATACTTGCGCACCCCGAGTAACGTTTCGAGATTTGCCGATGTAACCTCGGATCCAGATTCCCAGTCCTCTAATGCGAGTTTCTTGACCACCTTTCGACAAATTTTAGCGAGCTCACGCTCCATTGCACGCACGCCCGCCTCTCGAGTGTAGTAGCGTACAACGTCGAGAATCGCCTCGTCCGCTACAGAAATCTCTTCTTGCTTCAAGCCATTCACCTTGATCTGTTTAGGTAACAGGTACTTGCGTGCAATGCTGACCTTCTCGTCTTCCGTGTAACCGGGAATACGAATCACTTCCATTCGGTCAAGAAGTGGGCCGGGGATGTTCATCGTGTTTGAGGTGCACACGAACATCACGTCCGACAGATCGTAATCCACCTCCAGATAATGATCATTAAATGCATGGTTTTGCTCTGGATCTAAGACCTCGAGCATGGCTGAAGCGGGATCTCCTCGATGATCCATCCCCATTTTATCAATCTCATCGAGGAGGAACAGCGGGTTCCGCACCCCAGCCTTGACCATCTTTTGGATCAGCTTGCCGGGCATCGAGCCTATGTAGGTACGGCGATGTCCTCGAATTTCGGCCTCGTCACGCACACCACCCAAAGCCATCCGAACAAATTTCCGGTTCGTTGCCTTCGCAATCGATTCACCTAAGGAGGTTTTACCGACGCCGGGAGGACCGACCAGGCACAGGACCGGTCCCTTAAGCTTTCTGACCCGCTTTTGTACCGCGAGGTACTCAAGGATCCGGTCCTTCACTTCCTCGAGCCCATAATGGTCCTGATCAAGGACCGTTTTAGCCCTTTTTATATCGTGCTTAACTTTGCTTCTTTTCGACCAAGGGACACCCACCAGCCACTCGATGTAACCGCGCACAACAGAAGCCTCTGCTGACATCGGTGACATCATTTTGAGCTTACTAAGCTCCGAGTTGGCCTTCTCGATGGCTTCTTCCGACATCTTTGCTTCGGTAATTCGGTTCTGAAGCTCATCGACCTCGTTGGGCGCGTCATCCATTTCGCCCAGCTCTTTCTGAATAGCCTTCATCTGTTCGTTAAGGTAGTACTCGCGCTGACTCTTCTCCATTTGTTTCTTGACCCGACCGCGAAGTTTCTTTTCCACCTGAAACAGGTCAATTTCAGAGTCCATCAGTGACATGAGGTGCTCAAGTCGAGTACTGACCGCGGACATTTCTAGAATCTTTTGCTTCTCACTGAGGTCGACCGACATGTGGGCCGCAATGGTATCGGCAAGACGCCCCGGCTCTTCAATCCCAGAGAGCGATGTCAGCACCTCATTGGGCACCTTCTTGCTCACGTTGACGTATTTTTCAAAGTGATCCACGATCTCTCTGGTCGCGCCGTCGGCATCGGCGCTTTCGAGGTCCTCGCAAACCACCTCCCGCACTGTTGCCATTGAGAACGTTTCACCCGTGTCAATCGCTTCAATCGCCGCACGCTCGCTGCCCTCTACCAACACTTTAATCGTGCCGTCGGGGAGCTTTAGTAACTGCAATATTGTGGAAATTGTGCCCACTTGATAGAGGTCGTCGACGTCTGGATTATCGTCTGGAGCGTGCCGCTGCGCCACGAGAAGGACTTGCTTGTTTCCCGACATGGCGTGCTCTAGTGCTTCTATGGAGCGCTCTCTTCCAACGAATAACGGCAAGACCATGTGCGGATAGACCACAACGTCTCGCAAAGGAAGCAGGGGTAGTTGAATTGCAGCTGTGTCGCTCATAGTCATCTCCATGGGTTCAGTAAAGAGATGGGGGCTTGTTTAGTAATCTCAAGCCCTTTTTTTCAGAAGTTTCGACCGCCGACTTAGGCGTCTTGGGCAGCCATTGACTCGTCTTTCGTCTCGTACACCAACAGCGGTTCAGAGTCGCCGTTGATGACAGACTCATCCACTACGATTTTCGCGACGCCTGCCTGTGATGGAATGTTGTACATCGACTCGAGCAACACATTTTCAAGGATTGACCGAAGTCCTCGCGCGCCCGTCTTTCGCTCCATAGCCTTGCCAGCGACTGCACGCAGCCCGTCCTCGCGGAAATCGATCTCGACGCCTTCCATATCGAACATTTTGCGATACTGCTTCGTCAGCGAGTTTTTCGGCTCAGTCAGGATCTGCATCAACGCCGCCACGTCTAACTCTTCGAGCGTTGCGATCATCGGCAGTCGACCCACAAACTCTGGAATAAGCCCGTACTGAACCAAGTCCTCTGGTTCCAAGTCATTCAGACTCTCCGCAAACTCTTTCTTGTCTGCTCGTCCCGTCACTTCAGCGGAGAAACCAATTCCGCCCTTCTCTGAGCGGTTTTGTATAACCTTATCGAGTCCCGCAAAAGCGCCGCCACAGATAAACAGTATGTTGCTTGTGTCGACCTGCAAAAACTCCTGCTGCGGATGCTTACGCCCGCCCTGAGGTGGAACCGAAGCGACAGTGCCCTCGATGAGCTTGAGTAATGCTTGCTGTACACCCTCGCCCGAAACGTCTCGGGTGATCGACGGGTTATCCGACTTTCGTGAGATTTTATCGATCTCGTCAATATAAACGATGCCCATCTGGGCCTTCTCAACGTCATAGTCGCATTTCTGCAGCAATTTCTGGATGATGTTTTCGACGTCTTCCCCGACATAACCCGCTTCAGTCAGTGTAGTCGCGTCGGCAATCGTGAATGGGACGTCAAGCAGCCGTGCGAGTGTTTCCGCTAAAAGCGTCTTTCCTGACCCTGTCGGGCCGACAAGCAGGATATTAGACTTGCCAAGCTCCACGTCGGTCGACTTGCCCTCACCCGTGCGCAGGCGCTTGTAGTGGTTGTATACCGCCACCGAGAGCACACGTTTCGCACGCGCCTGGCCGATCACGTATTCGTCGAGTATTTGATTGATCTCGTGTGGGACAGGCAGTTTTTCGGAGGACTCTGGAGACGCGGTTTCTTGGATTTCTTCGCGGATAATATCGTTACAAAGGTCCACGCATTCGTCGCAAATGAATACCGAGGGACCCGCGATCAGTTTGCGGACTTCGTTCTGGCTTTTGCCACAAAACGAGCAATAAAGCAGCTTTCCGTTGTCTTCGTTGGTGCTGTCGCCGGTCATTCGTTATGGCCCTTTAGTCCGTTTTCGCGCATTTTATGTAACGATGATAGGTTTCTACGCCTAATGCAAGGCGGCAGATCTCGTTTTGCGAAAATGCCTTTACCGTGCAGTCAGAACCTGATCGACAAGACCGTATTCAACGCTTTGCTCGGCACTCATAAAACGATCCCGCTCTGTGTCGCGTTCAATGACTTCCATCGTTTGCCCTGTGTGCTCGGACAACATGCGGTTTAAACGCTCTCGCAAGAAGAGAATTTCCTTGGCTTGTATCTCAATGTCAGTCGCTTGACCCTGCGCACCGCCGCTGGGCTGGTGGATCATTGTCCTGGCGTTTGGGAGGATGAGCCGCTTTCCTTTGGTGCCGCCGCTGAGCAAAAACGCGCCCATGGACGCGGCCTGACCAACGCACATGGTACTCACGTCAGATTTTATAAATTGCATGGTGTCGTAAATCGACAGTCCTGCGGTGACGGATCCGCCGGGGCTATTAATATAGAGGTGAATATCTTTGTCTGGATTTTCAGACTCAAGAAACAGCAACTGTGCCACCACCAGATTGGCCATTTGATCTTCAATGGGCCCCACAATGAAAATGACACGCTCTTTTAGGAGGCGAGAGTAGATGTCAAATGAGCGTTCTCCACGTGACGTCTGCTCAATCACCATAGGTACCAGGCCTAAGCCTTGCTCATTGCCCACTTCAAAACCATGCGCCATCAATCGTCTCCTTGTTACCCTAAATTTTGCCTTATTGCTGCGTCGCCGCGCGCGTACGTTGCAGCGCGTCTTGGTAGTCAGTCACTTCGTCAACAACCGACGCTTGGTCGAGCAACTTTTCCACCACCGCGTCTTCAAGCACCCGCGATTCAATGCCCATTAACTGATTATTGTCTTCGTAGTACCAGTTGATGACCTCTTCGGGGTCCTGATAGGTCGACGCAATGTCTTCGATGAGCGCTCTGACTTTGTTGGGCTCCGCTCGGACACCTAAATCTTGGACCATTTCGCTGACGAGCAGTCCTAACCTAACGCGCGTTTCGGCACGTTCGGCGAACATTTCATCAGGGAGAATACTCTTTAAGTCCATATCTGGACTCACACCGCCGCCAAATTGTTGAAACATCTGACTGCGAAGCGCGTCGGTTTCCTGCGAAATGAGACTTTGCGGGATTTCGAGTGACGGATGTGCGTCTACAATTGCGTCCATCACTTGCTGCTTGACGTGTGCGTCAATCGCACTCTTGAGCTCTCGCTCCATATTCTTTTGCACTTCGGCTCGGAAGCCGTCGACGTCATCACCCTCGACCCCGTAGGACGCAAATAATTCAGCATCAAGCGGCGCCAACTCTTGTGCCTGAACACCCTTAACACTGACCTTAAACTCGACAGCAGCGCCCTTAAGCTCGTCTGAGTGGTAGTCCTCTGGGAACGTCAAGTTAAGCGTGCGCTCGTCGCCTGCTGACGCGCCCACCAATCCGTCCTCAAACCCTGGAATCATCCGACCCGATCCAAGCTCCAACGCGGTGTCTGTTCCTGATCCACCGTCAAACGCTTCGCCGTCTTTAAACCCTTCAAAATCGATAGTTAGGGTGTCGCTCTCTTCCGCGGCTCGGTCAACCTCGACCAATTTACCCTGCTGTTTCTGAAAAACCGCAATAATCTCATCGACGTCGGTCTGGCCGATCTCGCAGGTCAGCTTAGTCACCTCGAACCCTTTGACATCGTTCAACGCGACTGTGGGGTATATTTCAAACGTCGCGATGTACTCAACGTCCTTACCGCTTTCAAAGCTCTTTGCTTCGATACTCGGCTGACCTGCTGGGCGCAAATTCTCTCCCATCACAGCTTCCTGGAAGGAGCGATTAATCACATCCCCCAACACTTCTTGACGAACGCCTGGCCCAAAACGCTGTTTCATCACGCTCATAGGGACCTTGCCAGGACGAAAGCCTGGTAAACGAACATTCTTCGACGACTCAGCCAGTTTCTTGTCAACAGCCGAATCTACCTCGTCTGAAGGAACTGCCACGGTCAATTTTCGCTCTAAACCCGATGTTGTTTCTACCGAGACACGCATTCTCGTCTCCTAAATCTGACGCCTAAAATGCCCCAGTTTGGGACATCAAATAATAAAAGGATGTGGTGCGGAAGGAGAGACTCGAACTCTCACGTCGTAAGACACTGGAACCTAAATCCAGCGCGTCTACCAATTTCGCCACTCCCGCATAAACGAACACTCTTGCGAGTGCGTCGGTGGTTCTTAAACTAAGGGCGCGGATGTTGTCACATAAGATGAAGTGATTCAATGCGACGCGGGCAAAACAGGTCTTTCGACGACAATAGCGCCTGGATATTGCACTTCTTTTGAGCGTCACATTGTGTGCGTGGGCCTGTCAGAGACTAGACCAGTGCCCAAATGCTCTTCAATTTTTGTGGCAGCAGCAAAGTCCGCCTCTGAGAACTGCACGCCAATACCAGCCTGTCGGTTACCTTGCGCACCCTTTGGGGTCACCCAAACAACGGTTCCGGTGATGGGTATTTTCTCCGCCTCATCCATCAATGCGAGCAACACAAATACTTCTTCACCTAACGTAAACCGTTTGTTGGTGGGGATAAACAGGCCGCCATTTCTGAGAAACGGCATATATGCAGCATACAAGACTGTACGATCCTTGATCGTTAGAGACAGAATGCCTTGTTTCGTTTTATCGCTCATCGAAATAGCCTATCGCTCCCCAGGCTCAATGCCAAGAACATCGTGCGTATCGACCACGCTTAACTGCCGAGAACGCGTAAGCCGCGTTCGAGTTCTGAGACCTGATTGTTGCCTGCGTTTTCCATCAGTGCGGCAATTTCGTAGCACGCTGTTTCCTTTGCGGGAACTGCTCCGGCACGCAATCTCTGAAGGATCGTGGCCACTGCGCGGTGCACAGAAAGTGTCGCCATCATTGACGCTTTACCGGTGTCTTGCGACAACAAACGATCTTCGATCGCAGTCACTGTCGCGTCAACCGCCTCCATTAATTCAAATTTCTGTAGCCCAAGAGCCAAGTCATGACTGCCCATCGATCCGTCTAGAACAGCATTCACAAGACCGTAAAGTTCAGCAACAGAGTCACTTTTCCCACCAGCATGCGTCACAACTGCACGCTCTAACAGGCGTGGATTTTCCTCCACCTCAGATGTAATGGCGATACCGTGCTCTTGCAGATAACGTGTACAAGTGAGCCGACTAAGTCTGGGCATTTTCCACGACTGACATCGCGACCGAATGGTCGGGGGCAGCAGCCAGGGACGCCGGGCCAGCATAAAGATGACACTGTTACCCGAGGGCTCTTCCAAGGTTTTTAAGAGTGCATTTGCAGCGCCGTTTGTCATGCGATCCGCTTCAGCAACCACGAGCACTTTGAGGGAGCCGTAAGAGGCTGTCTTGGCGATAAAATCGCTCGCCCCCCTGATCTGGTCAATTCCAATGCTGGCCTTGCCTTCTAGCGTTGTTATCCAGCGGTAATCTCCGTGTGTTCCGGCCGCCAGTAACTGACACGCATTGCAACGTCCACAACGACCGTCGACAGAAACATCGCAGAGCAGGCGCGACGCCATTATTTGTGCAGTGCCCTCCAGGCCCAAACCCGAGTCACTGGTTAGCAATACTGCGTGAGGAAGCCTGCCTTGGCGATAGAGCGCGCCCACTTCATCAACAATCGGCTCAAAATCGGGGAACCCAAATTCCGTCACATCGATGCCTCGATAATAGGTCGGAGTGTTTCGGTAAGCATGGCTTGCACGTCGTCTATGCTGCGAGCCGCGTCAATAACGGCGAACCGAGATTCCATTGCCGCTCTCTGCAGATAACCGTTTCTCACTCGCTCAAAGAAACTCAGCGCCTCTTCCTCAAACCGGTCTAACTCAGCCCGCTGTCGAGCGCGTTCAATTCCCACTCTTGGATCAATGTCGAATAACAATGTCAGATCGGGTTGACGCCCTTGCTGCACGAGACGTTCAAGCGTTGCAATCGCGTCGAGGTCGTAACCTCTTCCGTATCCCTGATAGGCATAGGTTGCATCTGTAAATCGGTCACACAAGACCCAGACGCCGCTGGCGAGTGCCGGCTCAATCACCTCGTGAAGGTGCTGAGCTCTTGCCGCAAACATCATGAGTAACTCTGCACTGGCGACCGGTGGCGTCTGAGCTTTAGCCAGCAAGAGCGTGCGTAATTGCTCGCCGATCGCAGTGCCTCCGGGTTCCCGGCTCGTGATGAATGGTATCTGATGCTGTTCGAGCAGCCGTTCTATGAATTCACGGCTCGTGGACTTTCCTGCGCCCTCGCCGCCCTCAAGCGTAATAAACTTTGCTGGTTTGTTTTGCTGTGCCATTACCGCGGGCTCGATCGATAGTCTTGTTTTCGTTGGAGTTGATAGCGTCGCACATTTTTTTCGTGCTCGCTCAATGTTTCGCTAAATACGTGGCTACCGTCGCCCTTAGCGACGAAGTATAGAACGCCCCCCGGCGAGGGGTTAAGTGCGGCACTGATGGCAGCTTCGCCCGGCAAAGCGATCGGCGTCGGTGGTAAGCCTGAGATGCGATAGGTGTTGTAGGGGTTCGTATCGTCTCTTAGGTGCCGTCTTTTCAAATCGCCATCAAAATCATCTCCCAGCCCGTATATGATCGTCGGATCAGTCTGAAGACGCATTCCTCGCTGAAGACGCCGGGTAAAAACACCGGCAATAGTAGGGCGCTCACGCGCGACCCCCGTTTCTTTTTCAATAATCGAGGCAAGTATCAAGGCCTCGTAGGCTGAATTTAACGGAAGATTCCCAGCGCGACTGAGCCACGCTTGCGACAATGTTTCTCGCATAGCATTTCGCGCCCTTTTTAAAACACTTAGGTCGGTGTCTCCGGCTTGAACGAGATAAGTCTCGGGTAAAAACAGCCCTTCTGGAGCGCTAAAGGGCGCGATGAGAGACAGTATTCGCTCATCCCGGGGTCCTTCAAGCACCCGTGAGAGCTGCGGGTGGCTCCACAACCGCGCCAGCATCCAGTCGAGTGTGACCCCCTCGGGAATTGTAACGGGGTAAACCACTACATCGCCGGCGTCCATCCGCTTAAGTAACTGTCTTATCGACTCGCCAGGGACAATTTGATAATCCCCAGGTTTCACCACGAGTGAATGAGCCTCAAACCGCAGGGCCAATCTCATCCAGCTCGCGGAGCGAATAAGTCCTTCGCTTTCGAGGGCATTAACGAGCCGAATAAGCCCATCGCCTTCATTAACTCTAAATCGATCGCTTTCCCCAGTGACGCTCAGATCACGATCGAGCTCGGCCGACAACCCACAGATCAGCGTTGCCAAACCGATAGCAAGGAGCAATCCTAATCCACCGAACAGCCACTTCCGCACGTGCCGACTTACTCAGTGAACCGCTTGAATACGAGGGTTCCATTGGTGCCACCAAAGCCAAAAGAGTTGGACATGGTTACATTTATATCCCGTTCTTGAGCGACCCCAGCGACGTAATTGAGATCACAACCTTCCTGGGGGTTTTCGAGATTAATAGTCGGCGGTGCGACCCTATCGCGTATTGCTAGCACGGAAAAAATTGCCTCGACTGCGCCCGCCGCACCCAATAAGTGGCCGATCATGGATTTTGTCGAGCTCACCGCCAAGTTTTTAGCGTGATCACCATAGACGCTTTTTATCGCCAGAGTCTCCGCCAGATCCCCTGCCAATGTCGACGTGCCGTGTGCATTGATATAGTCGACCTCATGGGGGTTCATGCCCGCATTAAGCAACGCATTTCGCATTGATAGCGCAGCGCCACGACCGTCTTCTGGGGGTGATGTCATATGGTAAGCGTCGCCACTCATACCAAACCCCACAACCTCCGCGTAAATGTTTGCGCCGCGCGCCGCTGCGCTGTCCAGTGACTCGATAAGCATTACACCTGCTCCATCGCCCAACACAAATCCATCGCGGTCTTTATCCCAGGGGCGAGAGGCTTTATGGGGTTCCTCATTTCGCGTGGATAGCGCTCGTGCTGCGGCAAAGCCGCCCAGTCCAACGGGCGTCGTGCCCATCTCAGCACCGCCCACCAGCATTGCATCTGCGTCTCCCGCAGCAATGAGTCGTGCACCCAACCCGATACTATGAGTGCCGGTCGTACAGGCTGTCACCATAGCCAAGTTGGGGCCTCGGAGGTTAAATTCGATCGATAAATTACCCGCCACCATATTGATAATAGAACCGGGAACAAAGAAAGGGGAAATCTTCCTCGGTCCTGACTGATCGAGCGTCAACGACATCTTTTCAATCAAGCCTATGCCACCGATGCCCGCGCCGACATTACAGCCGACTCGATCTTGGTTCTGCTCGGTAATTTCCAAGCCGGAGTCTCGCATCGCCTGAATGCCGGCAACCATCCCGTACTGAATAAATGAATCCATACGTTTGGCGTCACGCGACGCGAGGTATCCATCCGTGGTGAAACCATTAAGACTCGCGCTGAATCGGGTCGAGAAAGCGCTCGCATCAAAGTGATCAATTGCCCGAACGCCATTCTCGCCGTTGGTAACGCCACGCCACGTGCTATTGGTATCAAGTCCCAGTGCGGTGACCGCACCCACACCTGTAATCACCACTCTACGGTTGTCCATCTATACCCCCAGACACTTCTAATACACTTATCACGTTCATTTCGCTCACCGTACCGTTGCGCATTATATCAGCAAAAAAAAAGCCGCCCTTCGAAAAAAGAGCGGCTTTTTTATGAAACACCGAGCTTAAAATTAAGCGAGGTTCTCATTGATGTAGTTAATCGCTAATTGCACAGTCGTGATTTTCTCAGCTTCTTCGTCAGGAATTTCAGTGTCAAATTCCTCCTCGAGCGCCATTACCAGCTCCACGGTGTCCAGCGAGTCAGCCCCTAAGTCGTCGACAAACGATGAAGCATTGCTGACTTCGTCTTCCTTGACACCCAGCTGCTCTGCCACGATTTTCTTAACGCGATCTTCGATATTACTCATGACGTCCCCTTGTTATCTCCATTGTTGCTTAAAGCCCGTGGGCTAAAGTGGTGCGGATTCTACCTATAATTAAAAAGATTAAAACCCACATTTTTTCGCATCACATGTACATGCCGCCATTCACGTGAATGGTTTCTCCAGTAATGTAGCCCCCCGCGTCCCCCGCGAGAAAAGCCACAACCTTCGCTATTTCCGTTGGAGTGCCTAAGCGCCCCAGCGGTATTTGACCCAACATTGCCGCCTTTTGTTCCTCAGTCAGCACTTTTGTCATGTCAGTATCAATAAAACCCGGGGCTACGCAATTCACCGTAACAGCCCGTGATCCCAATTCTTTCGCCATTGCACGCGACATACCCTCGGCGCCAGCCTTACTCGCGGCGTAGTTCACCTGGCCTGCATTGCCCATACTGGCCACGACCGAGGAGATGTTGATGATACGACCCCAACGCGCCTTGGTCATACCACGCAAGCACGCCTTACTCACCGTAAACAGGGGGTTAAGGTTGGTTCCAATGACGTCCGACCACTCTTCTTCCTTCATCCTCATCATGAGGTTGTCACGCGTAATACCGGCGTTATTCACCAGGACGGTTGGTGCGCCGTAATCACGTGTTATACCGACAATCGCCGCTTTAACGGCCTCCGCGTCACTGACGTCTAAGCAAATCCCTGTGCCGCCCAACGGTTCCAAGGTTTCATGAATCGTCGCCGCACCAGCCTCCGATGTCGCTGTGCCAATCACACGACACCCAGAGTTTGCCAGTTCCGTAGCAATCGCTTTTCCAATGCCCCGCGTAGCACCCGTTACCAAGGCAACACGACGATCGTCTGATTCACTCATAACACTCTCCTCAGAGGTCCGAAAGACCCGCTTCTAGGGACGCAACGCTCTCAATAGACTTGATCGACACTGACTTATCAATGCGCTTACTGAGGCCGCTCAGCACGTTGCCAGGACCACTTTCAATGAATATCTCACACCCAACTCTGCGCAGTGTTGCGACGCAGTCGGTCCACATAACCGGCGATGAGATTTGCTTCACCAAGCTTTGTTTAATAACCGTAGGGTCTCGCTGTAATGATCCATCAACGTTACTCACGACGGGGAAATCGGGTTCCGACCAGGCAACCTCGCCGAAGGCCGTCGACATAATGTCAGCCGCAGGTTGCATTAACGGCGTGTGGAATGGAGCGCTGACTGGAAGTGCCATAGCGCGGCGCGCCCCGGCCTCTTTAAGAGCGAGCATCGCATTTTCAACGGCTTTTGTTTGCCCCGCAATAACGACCTGCCCCGGCGCATTGAAATTGACCCCACCGACGTAGTGCGCAGCATTAGATAACGAATCGCAGACGGTGGACACAACATCGTCGTCCAACCCAAGGATCACCGCCATCGCACCCTCGCCCACTGGGACTGCTTTTTGCATGGCCGCGCCGCGCGCCCTAACGAGCCTAACCCCGTCGGACAATGACAACGAGCGCGCGCTGACGAGCGCTGAGTACTCGCCCAAACTGTGCCCCGCAGCCGCTACCGGCGCTATCGAATGAGAGGACTCAAAGGCTCGAAATAGTGCAACGCTTGCCGTCAAGATCGCAGGCTGAGTGAACTCGGTCAGCGACAGGCGCGCCTCTGGATCTTGCGAAACCAACGCCCACATGTCGTAGCCCAGTGCGTCACTAGCCTCCGAAAATGTTTCTCTAACAACTGAAAACGCGCCGGCTGCTTCTTCAAGCATTCCGACGCGTTGCGATCCCTGGCCGGGAAAAACGACGCCTAAAGTCATGGACTCAGTCGTCGTTACCCAGGTCTATGACCTTTTGGCCCTTGTAAAAGCCATCTGCGCTGACGTGGTGACGTCGACGCGTCTCGCCCGACGTACTATCGATTGTAAGTGTCGATTCGCCTAGTGCATCGTGTGAGCGACGCATGCCACGCTTCGAACGAGTTTTACGGTTTTGCTGAACAGCCATGATGCTCTCCTATTATTTCCACTTCCGTAGCTGCGTCGCTACGAACTCTCATTTAATTTACTCTTTGTCGGCCGCCGACGTTGTATTTTTCAACAACCCCTTTAACGCGGCAAACGGGTTTTCTTTCTCGACGATCAAGTCACCCGAAAGATCACCAAACACAGTGGGTACCTGTCCACAACTTCCAATCTCATGCATCGGCACTGCAGGCAGTGCTAATAATAACTCTTCTTCGATGATCGCATGCAAATTGCTCACATCGCCTGCAATCAGCGGATCGTAGTCAACAGGTAGCTCGTTGACTACGTCCTCGGTCCACAACACGCACAGCGTGCTGGAGGTCGTCAATTTCTTCTCACAGTCCCCAAGACACCGCTGGCACTGCAATGTCACGGTCATCTCCGCGTCAACTTCAACTACGTACCGGTACTGCTCGTCCTTTCGACACCTAATATGCGCGGTCGCCGGGAACGCAGCTCGAGTAACTACGGCCTTTAATCTCGACATGTTATCGAGTAACACCTCGCCTTTGGCCTCAAGACCTCGAGCGGCCCAGTTGCGTAATTCAGCTTCTCGCGGGAGCACGGTCGTTGACATGGCGCGGGACTATACGGACAGGGCTTAACCCTGTCAAAATTGAAAGCTGTCAAAAACTCACATCGACGTTATGAACCCTCAACCACTTAAACTTGTACTCGCATCCACATCGACCTATCGAGCGACGCTGCTGGATCGCCTCGGGGTCAGCTATGCACAGCAAGCTCCTTCGGTGGAAGAGTCAATACTTCCGAATGAGGATTTCCCATCGCTGGCCGGTCGGCTCGCGCGTGAAAAAGCAGCCGCTGTTTATGCACCAGACTCGTTAGTCATTGGTTCTGATCAGGTCGCCGTTCTCGAACAGCAACGATTACGCAAACCCGGCACCTCCGAGCGCGCTCACGCGCAGCTCCGCGCATCCAGTGGTAAAACCGTACAATTCTTCACCGGCGTCGCGCTTTTAAATACCGTCACAGGACACGTGCAAAGTTCAGTCGTTCATTATCGGGTTAAGTTTAGAGTTCTCAGCGACGCGGAAATACGCCGGTACGTGACTCACGACGATCCGTTGGATTGTGCAGGGTCGTTTAAGTGGGAGCGGCTCGGAATTGCACTAATGGCGTCTCTGGAAGGCCCCGACCCAACGGCGTTGGAGGGCCTGCCGCTCATTGCACTCTGTAAAATGCTCAGAAAAGCAGGTCTGGAAATTCCCTAACTCGACTGACTCATGAACTCACGAACACGCCTAAGCTCACGATCTAGAGGTGCGGTGAATTCGTAACGTTTCCCGGCAAGGGCGAACTTCAAACTGTGCGCATGCAGAAACAGGCGTTTCAGACCCTGTGTCTTACCAAAGGCGAGCTGATCTTCTGAGGCGTACTTTTCATCGCCCAATATAGGATGACCCGCATGTTGTGCATGCACTCTTATTTGGTGGGTCCTTCCTGTAATCGGCTTCGCCTCGACAAGGGTCGCAGCTTTGTACCGATCAATGACACGAAAGTCCGTCACACTCCTGCGACCCTCGGGAGACACACGCACCACGCGCTCGCCGGAGGCGAGTGCCGATTTACTGAGCGACGCTTCGACGCGCGCCTTATGGGAGGGCCACTTGCCCGCGACCAGCGCAAAGTACCGTTTGTCCACACCGTCGCCACGAAGTAACTCATGCAGTTCTCGAAGTGTTGAGGCTCGTTTGGCGATCATAACCAACCCCGAGGTGTCTCTGTCTAAGCGATGAACCAGTTCCATGTAGCGCTGCTCTGGAAACATTTGCCGCAAGGACTCGATCAAACCAAACTGAACGCCGCTTCCTCCATGAACAGCCAGACCGGTCGGCTTATCGATAATCATTAAGTGCTGATCATTGTGAACAATGCTTCGCTCGATTCGTTGAAACCATCGATCGGGCACGGTGACGGAGTCGGCTGGACCTGATGTGGTAATGGGCGGTATACGAACAATATCACCTGACAAAAGCTTCCTATCCGGCTTTGCTCGACCTTTATTGATTCTGACCTCACCGGTTCTTATCGCTTTGTAGATTCGCGTTTTAGGAACGCCCGAGAGCTTGCGCATGAGGAAATTGTCCAATCTTTGGCCTGCCTCATCGTCAAATAACTGAATAAATTGGGCCTTGGTTTCTATCACTGGTCACCGCACAACGCTTGGATTGATGAAACATCGGCCTAGTGGTATGATCCGCCTCGGACGACGTGGGACCGTTAATGTACGCGAAAGCGCTCCACAGGGCATCACCCTGTTTGTAGAACGTCAGTCCAACTAAAGAAAACTCGAAGCGCCGGCGCATCGGAAGGCAAAGAAAGCAGTCTCGGCAGCTCAGAGTTATACGTTAAAACCGCGATTCAATGGCGCGGAGAGATTTGAGCTGAGTCAAACGAAGACATCAGCTGCGACAAGACGAATAACGCGACGCCGAGTGGCTCGCTACACCGCAGTGTCGTGCACGCTTGTGCGCTCCCCCGCTGTTGGGTTGCCTTATGGAACCTGACACATGAAAAAGATGTTAATTAACGCCACAGAGCGCGAAGAAGTTCGTGTCGCTCTCGTTGATGGCCAACGACTGTACGACCTCGACATAGAAAACCGAGCAAGGCTGCAGACAAAAGCAAATGTATACAAAGCAAAGGTGACGCGAGTCGAACCCAGCTTAGAGGCTGCCTTTGTCGATTTTGGTGCAGATCGCCACGGATTTTTACCCCTTAAAGAAATTGCGCCGCAATACTTTCGCTCCGCGGCCCCTGAAGGCGGAAAGCTCCGTATCAAAGATGCGATCAAGGAAGGCACAGAAATCATTGTGCAGGTGGATAAGGAAGAGCGCGGCACCAAGGGCGCTGCGTTAACAAGCTTCATCAGCTTGCCTGGACGCTACATGGTGTTAATGCCCAATAATCCTCGAGCGGGCGGAATTTCTCGCCGCATTGAGGGTGATGATCGGTCTGAACTGCGTGACGCGCTGGCTCAGTTGACTATTCCTGATGGCATGGGCGTTATTATCCGTACGGCAGGGGTCGGTCGCAGCGCGGAGGAACTCCAGTGGGACCTCGACTACTTACTCAAGCTCTGGGATGCCATTTCCGAGGCTGCCGCCAATAGTAAGCCGTCTACGCTCCTGTATCAGGAAAGCGACGTTATTATTCGCGCTATTCGCGACTACCTCAAAGACGATATTGATCAGGTATTGATCGATGATCCTAAGGCGTACCGGCAAGCGCTCGACTTCGTCAGTATGGTCATGCCGAAATACCAAAACCGCATTAAAACGTACAGTGACTCACTGCCGTTGTTTAATCGTTTCCAGGTCGAGGGACAAATCGAAACCGCGTTCCAACGTGAAGTTCGATTGCCCTCCGGCGGGTCGATCGTAATCGATCCAACCGAAGCATTGGTGTCAATTGATATCAACTCCGCGCGAGCCACCAAAGGGAGTGACATCGAACAAACTGCGCTTCAGACAAACCTTGAAGCCGCTGATGAGGTGGCGCGACAGCTTCGGCTGCGCGACATGGGTGGACTGGTTGTTATCGACTTTATCGACATGAACGCGTCAAAGAATCAACGCGCTGTCGAAAATAGAATGCGTGACGCCCTCGAAATTGACCGCGCCCGAATTCAGCTTGGCCGTATCTCGCGCTTCGGTTTACTTGAAATGTCGCGTCAGCGGCTTCGGCCATCGCTGGGTGAAACAAGCGGTATGGTATGCCCTCGCTGCACAGGCCAGGGGACCATTCGTGATACTAAGTCGCTGGCGCTTGCGATCTTACGCCTCATTCAAGAGGAAGCGTCTAAAGAACGAACTGGTGAAGTTAGAGTCATAGTTCCTGTTGACGTATCTGCCTTTCTACTCAACGAGAAGCGAGCGGCCGTCGGTGAAATTGAACTCGCTACCAAAGTTCGTGTACTGGTAATACCCAACCCTCAGATGCAAACCCCGCACTTTGAGGTGGTTCGTCTTCGCGACGACGAAGTTGAAGAAGACCAGCGTGAAAGTTTCGAAATTGACCTCAGTGGCTACGAGAGTGAGCCTGCGATTGACGATACGGACAAACCTGCCGCGGCACCTCAGGCCTTAGTGCGTGGCGTCATACCCGACGCACCACCACCGGCCGCTGCGCCACAGCCTCAAGAGGCAGTCGTACAGGTTTCAGAGCCTGAGGTTCTTGCGCCCAAGCCCGGATTATTCCCACGGTTATGGTCCGCTCTCTTCGCACCCACTCCAAAGACAGAGCCAGACGCAAACGGCGACAAGAAGGCGAGCGACAAAGACACTGAAAAGAGCAGTGAGAAGGCGAGCCAAAAGCCGCGTCGCCGCAACAATCGTCAACGCAAGCGACCCGTCAAGCAAGCATCAGAAATCACGGACGCTACAGAAACGCTCGACGAGGCTGCAACTGAAACACCTGCACCCGAAACCTCAGAAGAGACGACCACAGACGGGGAGGCAAAAAAGCGCCGTCGCCGCGGACGTCGAGGTGGCCGACGTCGCAATGGTGCCGAAGGCGGTACGGACACACCGGCTTCTGAAGACGCTGTGGCAGAGGAGGCAGACGACAACGTTGAAGTCTCAGAGGCGACGGATGACGAGCAAGAGGCTCGACACCGCCCGTCAGAGAAACGAACCGAAGGTCGTCGTCGTCGACGCAGAGGGCCTAAACCAGAACTTGCGGTGGTAGACGCGTCTGCGGAAAGCAGTGCTGTGGCCGCCGCTGCGCTTGAAACGGTTGTCGAAGATGCTGAGATTCGCGCTGAAACGCCCGTGGAAGCCGATCTTTTTGCAACAATTCCCTCGGCACAGCCTGAAGTCCGTGACACCGTCGACGCAGAGGCTTCAGTTGAGGCACCTCAAACTGCGGTGGCGGCAGGATCTGAATTGCCAACCGAAGCACCTGTTGCCGAGACTGCAGTCAGCACAGATCGCACTCCGGCCAGTACTGCCGGGATAACCGCTAGCGGGCGGGCCGTGAACGATCCTCGCGTTGCCTCAAAGCCTGTCGGCGACATTGACGTTAAAACTGCGCTAGGTGCTCTCTTTGGTGCCGAGTCGTTCCCTGACGCTATCCACGTTTTGAGGGATGCACCTCGCGCGATTAATGATCCACGAGGCCCACGTACCGGGACTGATGCGGCAAACGATGAAGTTATCGAGGAAAATGATGTCGCCGACGCTTGATCGTTGAGCCTGCATCGCTATAATGCGGCGCTCGACGATATTCGTTGAACAAGTTTAGGTGGGCTGGCTGAGCGGTCGAAAGCGGCGGTCTTGAAAACCGTTGAGGAGTGATCCTCCGTAGGTTCGAATCCTACGCCCACCGCCATCTCCGAGAAACCGCCGAAAGGCGGTTTTTTTTTGTCGGGCGACTCAGGCCAAAGCACTACTGACTGGATCTGCTCCTGCACTATCGGCGACTGGGTGAGCGGCGACAAGCTAAGCGGCGACGCGCCATCGCATCCCGTCAGTTTGCAAGACCCACCGCAGCGTCTGGCTTACCCAAGGACTTAAATAACCTCGACGCAACGCCCCCGCTGACTAGTCCTCTGGCCACCCCCAATTACTTACATTGCTGTTCGCCGCCATCCAAACAAAAACGAGATAGGCCGCCACATTCTGATCCAGTGCGCTCGGGTCGATTTTATCAAGGGTGTCGTCGGGCGTATGGTGAAGGTCAAAGTAATCGCTGCCGTCTTGAACAAATCGGAAACCGGGGAACCCCATTGCGTTCATCGGCGTAAGATCAGGGCCACTCGATCGCGCATCGTTACTCCCTGTTGCAATTCCCAGTGGCTCGACGAGTTCAGCAATCTTGTCGGCAACGGGCTCGGCTTCTTTATTGATGCTTCGCGTGATTTTCCAGATTTTGCCCGCACCAAAGTCACTTTCTGTGCCAATAACGTGCTTTCGTATCGTGGCCTGATGTTTGTCAAGGTATGCGTAACCACCCAGAAGCCCAACTTCCTCTGCTCCCCAAAGTACAAGTCGTATCGTCCGGCGTGGCTTTAGTCCCGAATCGCGAATGCGTCTGAGGACCTCCATAGTGATCGCGACACCCGCGCCATCATCAACCGCACCGGTACCCAAATCCCAACTGTCTAAGTGACCACCGATGACCACAATTTCGTCCGCTAAATCGGTCCCTGGGATCTCGGCAACCACATTCCCACTCTCCACCACTCCCGTGTGACTCGGCGTGAGGGTGAGTGCTATCCGTATTTTTTCTCCCCTTTGTGCCATGCGCTCTAACTGATCAGCATCGGGATTCGATAAGGCAGCAATTGGAATCGGCGTTACATCGCTTGAATAGCTCATGTTCCCGGTGTGTGGCATTCTGTGGCTGTCTGTACCAATGGACCGAATCAACGCAGCGATCGCCCCTCTGCGGCCAGCTTCCACCGCGCCTGCTGACCGCAAACGCACAAAGTGTCCGTAAGAAGATCCGTCCTGAGTCCGTTGCATTGCGTGTCCCACGTACGCGATCTTGCCCTCCAATGAGCCCTCACCAGCAGCCTTCAGTGCCGCTAAGGACTCAAACAGGACGACCTCGGCCTCAATACCGTTAGGGTTGGTGGCGACACTGTTGCCCAACGAGGTAATGGCTAATTTCTGTGGGAACGGTGAGACAACCGCCGCGGTTTCCTCCCCGCGACGCCAGCCCTCGATCATAAAGGGCTCCACTCGGACATTCTCAAACCCAAAGTTATTGAGGTTTAGAACAGCCCAATCGCGCGCACGCGCTTCGGCTTCGCTACCTGCAAGCCGCGGACCCACCTCGGTTGTTAGACTCTCAACAAGGTTCCAAGCTTGGGTCCCCCTGATCGCGTCATCGCGAAAGGCCTTCGAAATTTCGACATCTTTAGTCTCGAAAGTAACATCTTGCGCTGCTGCGATACCCGATATTAAGAAGAACGGCAGGAGGAACGCGGATAAGAATATGGACTGATTTTTCATAAATGAACTCCGACGTAACCTTCAAAACCATACCAAAATAATAGTCTGAGAGGACCGATTTCTCGGAACTTTTATCACACTTGCGCGCCTAAGCTTTACTGACATGGAGAAAGTAAATGCAGCCCTTAAGACAGTTCGCAGCAGTCGTTTTCGCACTCTTGATAATGGCCACATCGCACGCCGCAGCGGCGGCGGCTACACATATTGCAGCCCATGGTACGGGCATCGTGTTCGCAACACCGGATACAGCCTCTATCCGAGCGCAGGTCTCTGCGATGAACCAAAATGGCGCGATTGCGCAAAAACTCGTTTCTCAGCGGATGGGCTCGATGCTCACCATACTAGACTCATTCTCAGTCATCGCCGATAGTTTGGACACTAGCGTCCT
>Ga0208971_1000060_pt1 | contig 75413 bp, 71 predicted proteins | sample AOAMet1_18_M0_10_2_FD_188229 | JGI IMG/M metagenome (GOLD analysis project Ga0208971, IMG submission 188229) | Ammonia-oxidizing marine microbial communities from Monterey Bay, California, USA - CAN11_18_M0_10 (SPAdes) | ecosystem: Environmental > Aquatic > Marine > Intertidal zone | place...
ACATGATAACGCGAGGGTTATCGAGGTAAATCTCCTTGGCAAGCTCTGGGTCCATACCACCAACGGCCATGGCGTTGATCTCGGAGCCGAGCATGACATTCCAGGCTACCGATGCATCGATGGCAGCCATATGCTCTAGGACTTCTATCGTCTCCATGGAGCTTGCATTGTCACCGCCCATTTCAGTGGGCAGGGCAAAGCGGAAAAACCCTTCGTCGACCAACGTGGTGACGATCCAGTCGGGAAGCTTTTTCAGTGTCTGTGCTTCATCGCCTGCCTTTAATATCTCTTCGCGGAGGTCTTCAATTTTCTGTAGTCGTGCAGTGTGGACTTCTCTTGGCATAGATTGCCCTTAGTCTTTATTCTCGATCCGCGTAGTGTAGGCAGAAGAGAGCTTAAAAGAAAAGCCTATCAGCCGATTAATAGACTTGGATCAATCAATGAAATAAGTATGTATAGGAAATGTCTGACCAGTGGGCGGCTGACATGCTCGAATGGTGGTTCAGCGGGTAATGGGATGTTCGGGCACACCGTATTGATGCAAAGATGGATTTATGGGCCGGTCTTTGTGCATTTCGCAGGTTGAAATGGCATCATGCGCCTTCGATTTAGTATGTGGTTTTACTGCAGGAGAAAAACATGGATTTGAACGGCAAAACTATTGTCATTACTGGCGGCGGGCAGGGTCTAGGTCGTGCAATGGCTGTTGTAATCGCTAAAGAAGGTGCCAATCTGGCACTCATTGATTTGAATGACGAACCGTTGGATGAAGCAGTTCAATTGTGTAAAGACGCGGGCGGTGATGCAAAGTCATATAAGGCTAATGTCGCCAAAGAAGATGATGTGATCGCCGCGTTTGACGCTATAGAGGCTGATTTTGGGAAGATTCATGGACTAGTCAATAATGCCGGTATCCTGCGGGATGGCCTGATGATCAAGTTTAAAGACGGCAAGATAGAAAAACGAATGTCGCTCGCAGAATGGCAAGCTGTCATTGATGTGAACCTGACGGGTGTATTTCTCTGTGGGCGTGAGGCTGCCTCCAGAATGATTGAGAAAAGTGTAGCCGGTTGCATTATCAATATATCCAGCATCAGTAAGGCAGGAAATATGGGTCAGAGTAACTACTCCGCGGCGAAAGCAGGTGTGGCCGCGATGGCAACCGTCTGGGCCAAGGAGCTGGCTCGCTATGGTATTCGAGCGGCGGCTATCGCGCCGGGCTTCATTGCTACGGAAATGGTTGCCAGCATGAAGCCGGAAGCGCTGGAGAAAATGGCTGCGGGTATTCCGCTGAAACGTCTTGGCGAGCCTGAAGAAGTCGCACATACCGCTAAATTCATTTTCGAGAATGATTATGTGAGTGGCCGGGTTATTGAACTGGATGCCGGATTGCGTTTGTAGTGCACTCAGCAACTTCCATGGGAGCCTGAGAGACTGTAATCATGAGATTTCCCTATTACAGGGCTGCGTTACGTCAGGCAAAATGATGGAGAGGGGGCAGTGGCAAGCTATGCAGTCATGTCTATAGGAGCCAAAGGCGTAGTGGCGAGATTTCGATTTTGGCGCTTCGTCACGCTGGGCTGTCTTCTGATGGCGGCGGGTGGCTCCATTGGCCAGCAGGCTCCTGCCATAGCCGGCCCATTCCTGGATCAGTCCGAGGTCAGCTGGAAGGTTAACGAGTTCAACATTGCGCGCTGGAAAACTCTGGTGGGTGGCATTGAAGGTGGGCAGATAGAGCGTGATGACATCCAGTTCGGTCTGTGGGAATTGGCGCCGAATGCAATCTACCATAGCCACAGACATGAGGTACCGGAAATCTATTTTGTGACTGAAGGCAAGGCTGACTGGACAGTCGATGGGGTCACCCGAGAAGTGGGTCAGGGTATGACGATTTACACCAAGCCTGGTGCCGTGCACAAGATGGTGAACCATACCGGGGATAGTGTTAGGGCGATCTGGGTCTGGTGGGCGCCGGGTGGTAACAAAGAAGTTTTTGCTGGCGACTACGAGTTCACGGAGCCAGTACCTGAGAAAAATGGTTCGTTCAAAGAAGGGGTGAGCGAACGGCTTTATTAGTGGTGTTTAATGCGTAGGCTGCGAATTTATGACTTTGCGGTCAGCGACCTGTCTACAAAATCTGTCACAAACATACCCGCCAGCATGGCTACGCCAAAGTAGAGAATATCGATATCGAGGTAAGCAAGCGACCCAATGGCAGGGCCGGGACAAAGTCCAACAAGCCCCCAACCAATTCCAAACAACGCGGCGCCACAGATTAATCGGCCATCAATATCGGTTTTCGTGGGTAGCCGAAATACATCTGCAAAAAGTGGCGCCTTAATCTTCCCCAGACCAAACTGAAAGAATGGCAGGCTGACCAGTATTCCGCCGACCATCACAAATGCGAGCGTCGGATTCCAGTTACCGAACAGGTCAAGAAAGCCAATGACATTGGCTATATCTGTCATGCCAGACAGTGCAAGCCCAAATCCAAAAAGCGTCCCGCATAAGAGTGCCATCAATAGTTTCATGCGACACTTCCATGCAGACGGAGGTAGACGGTAATGAAACCGAGTAGCAAAAAAGTGCAGGTTGCAATGATGGACCGGACCGATAACCGACCAATCCCGCAGATTCCGTGACCACTGGTGCAACCGCTCCCCAGCTTGGTGCCAACGCCGACAATGAATCCGCCGGCAAGCATGAGTGGTATGGGTACTTCGAATATGGGAATCGGGTGACCCGAAATAAAATGGAACAGGAAAGCGCCCAGAATCAGTCCCGCAAGGAATAAGATCGCCCACGAGTATTCGATAGGGTTTTTGACGGCAGAAAAGACAATGCCACTGATCCCGCCGATCCTGCCGAGCGTGATCATCAGGAAAACTGTGGCTAATCCAATGCAGATACCACCTGCCAGTGCCATGAAAAAGGTATCAGGCATTGTTACTCTCCGTACGCGCTGTTTTTGAAGCGAAGCATTTTACCGGACCCGGCGTGTTGATGCTGACCATCCTGAAGGCCGATATTCCCATTGATGACGACCAGTGATATGCCTGCAGGTTCTGTCTTGGGTTCGTCGTAAGTAGCCAGGTCCTTCACGGTAGCTGCATCGAATAACACCAAGTCTGCCCAGTAACCTTCTTCTATCTGGCCGCGACCCTCGATGCCAAATACCTGTGCCGATAGTGAAGTCATCCGTCTTACTGCCTCAGGCAGCGATAATATCCCATCTTCACGCACGTATTTTGCCAGGATGCGTGGGAAGGTCCCAAACAACCTGGGATGCGGTTTGCCTTTCAGGTCCGGAATGCCATCGGACCCGACCATCATGTCCTTATGGGCAAGGTTGGTGGCGATATCCTGCTCATCGATAATGAACTGGATGCAGATGGTGCGGTCTCCCTTCGGGGCAGTGAGAATAGTGAGCGTCAGGTCGCAGATATCTACCTGCTGCTGAGCGGCAATGTCTTTTAGCATTCTGCCTTCGTATTCACGGTAAGCCGGGCAACTGGCAATACGAATCACCTCGGCGAGCTCGCGGCTGATGTTATCGAGATTAAAGTACTCGATCATCCTTCCGCTACCGGCGGTGTAGGGATACACATCCAGGGTAACGGGTTGTCCTGCTGCCAGGGCTGCGTCAATTTTCGCAAGTGAATCACCGACTTTACCCCAGTTCGCCGGGCCCGCTGATTTGTGATGGGAGATATGCAGGTGAACCTCGGATTCACGACCTATTCGAAGTGCTTCATCAACCGCTTCAATTAAGTGATCGCCTTCGTTCCGCATATGGGTAGTGTAGAGCGCACCAAATTCGTTGGCTGCACTTGCCAGGGCGATGACTTCCTCGGTATCGCTCCAGCGGCCGGGTCGATAAATCAGTCCTGTGGAGAAACCGCAGGCACCTTGTTCAAGGGTCTTGCTGACATGGGATTTCATCATGCCTAGTTCTCTCGCGTCGGGCGCGCGCTTTGCCATGCCCATCACCAGGGTTCGGACGGTGTTATGTCCGACCAGCATCATGTTGTTGATACCAGGATTCTTATCAAGCACCGCCTCGAAGTATCCTTCCAGGTCCGTGAATGAGCCTTCAAGGCCGGCGAGTATTCCGCCACTCGCGCGGCTGGGGTCAACCGACGGGTCGATTGGCACCGCACTGAAGCCGCAATTACCGGCAACCACAGTGGTGACCCCCTGCGCCAACTTAAACTCCATCCCCGGATGGCGAAAGAAGGCGCCATCGTCATGGGAGTGTGTGTCAATAAAACCGGGGGCCAGGTACTGGCCCTTCCCATCAACTTCCTTCTTACCCGGTCGGGCGCTGCCAACTTCTGTAATTCGTCCATCTTGGATGCCGACTTCGCCGGCGAAGGATTGCCCGCCGAGCCCGTCAAGAATCTGGACGTTTCTGATCGTAATGTCATTCATAGGGTGTGCTCTTAACGCTAGCAGTAGTGTTCAGGCTTTGTTCTTAGCCATTCGCCAATCATCTCACCAATCATGATACAGGTAAGATTGGTGTTTGCCCTTGGCACGAACGGCATGATGGAAGCGTCAGCCACCACCAGGTTATCGAATCGGTGAGCGCGACCGTACTGGTCGACCACGGACATCGGGTCTTTCACGTCACCCATTTTCACCGTGCCGCACGGGTGATATCCGCTCGCAGAGAAACGTCGGCACAGTTTCGATAGCGATTTATCATCGGTACCCCGAGCGGGGTCGGGGAAGGTAATTGATTTAATCATCTCCTTAAGTGCACCTTCACTGGTGAACCTGAGAGTGTCTTTCATGCAGGCTACCAGTCTCCGGGTATCGCGATCGTCCTCACAGAATCGGTTGTCAACGATCGGCGCATCAAATGGATCGGCGGACCGCAGCCTTAACTCGCCGCGGCCATACTGGTATTCGAGCACAGCGGCGATGCTAAAGAGCGCCGGGCCTCCGGGACGCCCTGCAAAACTGATTTGTTCTATCTGCAGGTCGTTTCTTTTGTCTGAGCCTTCCGCGGTATAGCGTAATATGGTCTGGATGATGGGCTGGTCGTGATTGATGATCGAAGGGTCATTCACTTCGCATACGACACTAAGAGCGGGATGATCGCAAAGGTTCTGTCCGATCCCCGGTTCGTCGCCGACAAGGTCAATATTAAATGACTCTAGTGATGCTCTCGGTCCAACGCCGGAATGCATCAGAATTTTTGGTGACATGAGTGCGCCTGCTGAAAGCACAATCAGCTTCGCGTTAAGCGTTTCAGTCGAACCGTCGGCGTTTTGCACCTCAACCCCTGTTGCCTTGCTGCCATCGAACAGGATGCGCGTGACCGTGGTGTTTGCGCGGATGGTGAGGTTAGGGCGAATGCGAGCTGGTGCAAGATAACCCACTGCGGTTGACACCCGAAGGCGGCCCAGCTTATTCATCGGGTGGGGGCCGGCGCCACTATCATCAGGATCGTTAGCGTCTGGGCAGTATTTGTAGCCGAGCCTATCAGCACTATCCAGGAATGCCTGTTGTTGCGGTTCTAACTCTTCTTTGGGATATCGACGAATCGAGATGGGTCCGGCATCGCCGTGGTAGGACTTGGCGCCGTAATCCAGATCGCGTTCCAGCCTGTTGAAGGCGGGTAACACTTTCTCCCATTGCCATTCGGGGCAACCGAGCTCGGCCCATTCGTTATAATCTTCCGGTACGCCCCTTAGTGCAATAGTCGTATTAACAGCGCTGGAGCCTCCGGTAACCCGGCCGCGAGGGAAATTGACTTCACGTCCGCGGGTGGGTTCGTAGTTGAGCCCCCAATCGTGCTTGGTATAGGAATTGTTGTGAGAGTTAATCAGGTCGAAAGGCGTGTCGCTCAGGTCCGGATAATCAGGCCCGGCTTCAACTAACAAAACTGTCCGGTTTGGGTCTTCCGACACGCGGCTAGCGATGACAGCCCCTGCGCTGCCCGATCCAATGATAAGTACGTCATGCATGGCACCATTGTGGCAGTAAACGGCAGGCAAAAAAAAGGGTAGCTGGTCACTACCCTTAATCACGCACTTAAATCAAAACCTAGAACTGACTCATGGTGTTGTCTTTACCACCGGCTAGGAGCGCGTTCTCGCCCGCAAAGTATTCTTTATGATGGTCGCCCATGGTCGTACCAGCCATTTCCTGGTGCTTGACCACGTTCATCTGGCGACGGATTTCTGTGCGCTGTACACCCTTCACGTAGGCAAGCATCGCTTCATCACCGAAGTAGCCCTCAGACAGTGTATCCACACCCAGCGCCGTCTCGTGGTAAGTAGGCAAGGTAATCAGATGATGGAAAATACCTGCGTCACGAGCCGCATCTGACTGGAAAGACTGGATCAATCGATCAGCCTCCTGGGCCAGTTCGGTATCATCCAGGCTCTCTGCCATCAGGCTCTGACCATCTGTTGGGTAAGCTGACACGTCTTTGCCCTTAGCCGTCCACTCTTCAAGAACCTGTTCGCGAAACTTCATAGTCCAGTTGAAAGAAGGAGAGTTGTTATAAACCAGCTTGGCATCGGGAATGGTTTCACGAACTTTGTTTACCATCTCCGCGATTTGGGCAACGTTCGGTTTCTCAGTTTCAATCCAGAGAAGGTCAGCGCCATGACGCAGGCTGGTGATACAGTCGAGAACGACGCGATCAATACCGGTGCCCTCACGGAAAGCATACAGCCCATTATCCAGTCTCACTGGCTTCACCAGGTTGCCGCCCTGGTGGATGGTGATGTCATTTTCTAGCAGTTCGCTGACGTCGTGAACAGGCTTTGTTTCAAGGAAGCTATTGTACTGTGCAGCCAGGTCGCCTGGCTCTTTAGAAACAGGCACCATCTGGGTCAGGCCGGCACCAAGAGAGTCAGTACGGGCAACGATAATACCGTTGTCGATACCGAGCTCCAGGAAGGCGTAACGAACTGCGTTGATCTTGGCCAGGAATACTTCGTGTGGAACCGTCACCTTACCGGCCTGGTGGCCACACTGTTTCACTTCAGAGACCTGGTTTTCGATCTGGATAGCGCAGGCGCCCGCTTCAATCATCTGCTTTGCCAGCAGATAGGTGGCTTCTTCGTTGCCAAATCCGGCGTCGATATCCGCGATAATAGGCATCACATGTGTCTCAAACTCATCAATTTTGTTGAGCAGATCTGTTGTGTCATCGCCATTTTCACGGGCGTCATCCAGTGCCGTAAACACGCGCTCCAGTTCTACTGCATCGGCCTGCTTCAGAAACGTGTAGATTTCTGAGATAAGACTCGGTACGGCTGTCTTTTCATGCATAGACTGGTCAGGAAGAGGACCAAACTTGGATCTTAGAGCGGCTACCATCCAGCCAGACAAGTAAACGTATTTTTTATCCAGGGTGCCGCGATGGCGCTTGATGGCAATCGCTTTCTGCTGGGCAACAAAACCATGCCAGCAACCTAATGACTGGGTGTAATTTGAAGAGTCTGCATCATATTCAGCCATGTCTTTTCGCATGATGTTCGCAGTGTGTTGCGCGATATCGAGGCCGGTCTTGAAGCGATTTTGTAGCTTCATTCGTACAGCGGACTCCGGGTTGATCCCGTTCCAGGCTTCACCCTGTGCCTCGCGTAGTCTTTCTACGGCTTCTATTTCCTTCAGGTAAGCAGACATGTCCTGTCCTTGTTTGGTTATTCGAGCGCGCAATGTATCAGCAGCAGGCAGGTCCAATAATAGAATAATTGGATAGTGTTACATTCCAATTTTTCAACGATTAAACATGAACCGGTATTCTGCTTACTTAAAAGTGCATACTAAGCACCATTAATTAGTATGTTGGAGGGGTGCGGTGCGCATCGAACAAATCAATATTGGGTCTCGTACTCTGCTGACGGTTAACGGCAGGAAGCGCGAGACCGGCATCTTCAAGGAACTGTCTGAGGGGCCTGTTGCGGTGGGCGAACTCGGGTTGCCGGGCGATGCGATCTGCGACAGGAAACACCACGGGGGTCCAGACCAGGCCCTTTACCTTTATAGCGTCGAGGACTACGCCTGGTGGGCCCAGGCGCTGGGTCAGGACGTTCCTGCCGGAACGTTTGGTGAGAACTTTACTAGCTCCGGACAGGATTTGTCTGGGATATGTGTTGGTGACGTTCTGTTTTCTGAATCGGTGACCCTTGAGGTCAGTGCGCCGCGCATTCCTTGCAGTACCCTTGCCTCGCGGATGGGCGACAAACAATTTGCGAAGAAATTCATGAAGGCCGGGCGTTCTGGTGCCTACTGCAGGGTGCTCGAGACGGGTGATGTGCAGGCAGGAGATGAGTTTTCCCACAGGCCTTACGACGGTGACCGAATTCCCTTACAGACACTCTTTAGAGATGCGCACAGCAAACTGAGCGCTGATCAACTCCGGCGATATCTTGCGGTGCCCATTGACGAGCGAACCCGGCGGGATTTCTCCGCGAAACTGGCTGCCAGTTCATGAATTTAACCCATGAGTTGAAATGGTACCTGGGTAGTACCGCGTTTTACCTGGTGCCGGGAGGGATCCAGGCGGTGCTTTTCCCCTGGTTGATTGCGGTTTATTTGCAGGAGTCACCGATCAAGGTGGGGATCGCGCAGATGGCGGGACCCTTGCCAATGTTGTTCCTTGTCCTGTTTGGTGGCTGGCTGGGTGACCGGGTCGACCAGCGCAGGCTGTCAGTCCTACTGGCGTCATTGTTGGCTGTGCCGCCACTGATTGTTGCCGTTTTTTTCTATGTAGACGTAGTGACCTACGAGCTCCTGCTTTGCTGGGTGGTTCTTGTAGGTTCCTTTGGCGCTTTCGCCCAACCGGCACGAGATGCCATGCTTAATCGGGTCGCCGGTGAAAACGTGCAGGGGGTTGTTACCCTGGTTATTGGTGTACAGTTTGGCGTCCAGATTGTTGGCTTCGCGATTGGTTCCAGCGCAGATGTGGTGGGGCCGATTGGGGTCCTTTGTTTCATGTCGTTTTTCATGATGTGTTGTGCCGTGACGACCCATCGCCTGCCTGCTATGCCTGTAGAGCCTAGTGATACCCAAGACGAGTCGCCGCTCGAGAACATCAAGGCAGGTCTGCTGGTAGCCTGGCAGTCCGAGAAAATTCGGCCAGCGATTATCCTGATCTTTGGTATAGGCCTTTTCTTTGCTTCTTCTTATATGGTCATCCTGCCGTTAATGGTGCGTGATATTTTTGATGGTGGGGCGAGTGGTATCGCGATGGCCTATGCTGCAAACATGTTGGGGACGTGCACCATTATTTTCTTTGTGATGCGCCGGGGAGGAGTTGCCCGTCCGGGCCGGGCGCTGATCCTGGGCGGGGTTTTCAGTTCACTAGTGGTGTCCTGCCTGTACTTTGAGCTCTCTGAGCTCATGTTCTATGGTGTGATCTACGTCTGGGGTATGTGCGGCGGTATCTCTATGACCCTGTCGCGTGCCATCGTGCAGGAAGCCTCGCCTCCGACCCATCGGGCGAGAATCCTGAGTGTTTTCATGCTTGGCATGATGGGTGGTATGCCGATTGGTTCTGCTATTATCGGAGTATTAGTTGAATACATGGGTGTTCGAAACGCAGTATTGGTGCCGGGTCTCGGCATGTTGTTGATCATTGCCTACCTGTACCTGGCAACGAGCCTTTACGAGGTAAAACGTCAACCAATGACAGTCAAGGTTGATTCCTAACCACAAATAGACCTAACCACAAATAGACCTAACGACAAATAGACTTAACCGCAAACAGACAGGAGCGCAGAGATGGAAGGCAAGCGAGTTTTGATCACCGGCGGCAATAGTGGCATTGGAATAGTGACCGCAACGGCATTGGCACAGCAGGGTGCGGAAGTTGTCCTTGCATGCAGGGATACCGCCAAGACGACCGCTGCGCTGAAGGTGATCAATGCAGGTGCATCGACCCCGGCCATCAACCTGCCAGTTGAACTGGATAACCTTGAAAGTGTGCGCAAGCTTGCGGCCAACTTCCTGGGTCGATATGACCGTCTAGATGTGTTGATAAACAATGCCGGGGTTTTTCCGCCAAAACAGAGAACTACCGTTGACGGTTTTGAGATGCAAATGGGGGTGAACCACTTAAGTCATTTTTTGCTTACCAATCTGTTGCTGGATTGTTTGAAGGCAAGTTCGCCGGCAAGGGTAGTCACTGTGTCATCCAAGTTACATAAAGCTGGCGAGATTGATTTCGAGGTTTTCAAAGGCTACGAAAATTACAACAGCCAGTCTGCCTACAATAGTTCCAAGTTGGCGAACGTGCTGTTTGGGATAGAACTTGCCAGGCAACTGGAAGGTACGGGGGTTACGTCTAACGTCCTGCACCCGGGTGCCGTTTCAACGGACATTATCCGTGACCTGCCTTGGCTGCTTCGCAAAATTATCGGAATGATCTTTATCTCTCCTGAAAAGGGTGCGCTGACCAACATTATGCTGGCGAGTGACCCGGCGCTGGTTGAGACCAACGGCAAGTACTATGACCAATGTGAACTGACGGATTTTTCCTCCCAGGCAGATGATAGGGTGCTGTGTAAGAAACTTTGGGATGTCAGCGCAGAGCTGACAGGACTTGGTGGCTAAAAGAGAGATCTCTCCCCAATCACTGTCGAGAAGACGCACTGGCTGCAGTCAGGAAGACGTTACAGTATCCTCAAGGATGAATTCCGCACCTTTTTCAGCAATCATCACCGTTGGCGCATTGGTGTTGCCTGAGGTAATGGTCGGCATCACCGATGCATCGATCACCCTTAAACCCCGGATACCGTGAACTTCCAACCTGTCATTCACTACGGCTAAGGGGTCACTTCCCATTTTGCAGGTGCCAACCGGGTGAAAGATGGTCGTTCCCAGGTCGCGAGCGGCCCGTTCCAGGCCTGCATCAGTTACAACATCCGCGCCGGGTTTTAGTTCTACCGGCTTGAAGCGACTGAGTGCAGGTGAGGCCATGATTTTTCGTGTGTACTTCAACCCGCTCACCGCGACCCGTAAATCCTCTTCTGTCGACAGGTAGTTAAGAGTAATGGCTGGATGGTCCTCAGGCCGATTCGATTTGATTCGGACATGCCCCCGACTCGAGGGCCTAAGATTGCAGACGGATGGCGTGATCGCATTGTACTTATGTAGCGGATCGCCAAATTTGTCGAGAGACAAAGGTTGGACGTGCCACTCGATATTGGCCGTTGGCTGGCTCTCATCGCTCTTGGTGAAGGCGCCTAGCTGTGAAGGTGGCATGGCCAGGGGGCCGGTCTTTAGCAGAAAGTACTCGATGCCCATCGCAGCCAGGCCAAACAGGGAATTAACCCGTTGGTTTAGTGTGACCGTATTGTGCACCTTGTAAATCGTTCGTACCTGCAAGTGATCCTGCAGGTTCTCACCGACGCCGGAAAGCTCATGTTCGGGAATAACACCTCGTTCCCTCAATAGCTCACCGTTACCGACGCCGGAAAGCTGCAGGATTTGTGGTGATCCGATGGAACCTGCAGATAGCAATACTTCTCGACTTGCATTAAATGTTTCAATGCCCTGCTTTGTTTGGACCTGGATACCAGTACATCTTTTTTCGCCGGATAGGTGATCAAACACCAGTTTCTGGACATGGGATTCGGTCAGAATCGTCAGGTTGGGCCTCTCCCTGGCCGGATCCAGGAATGCCTTGGTTGCGCTCCACCTGGAACCCCGGCGCTGGTTCATCTGGAAGTAGGCGTTACCTGAGTTGTCGCCGCGATTGAACTCGGTGATCTTTGGAATGCCAGAGTCGGCTGCGGCGTCGCGCCAGGCATCAAGAATTTCCCAGTTAACCCGGCGCTCCTCGACGCGCATTTCACCTCCTGCGCCATGAAACTCATCGGCACCGTGCTGATAGTCTTCAGAATGTTTGAACACGGGTAAAACGTCATCCCAGGACCAGCCACGATTGCCTAATTGTGCCCAGTGGTCATAGTCGCTGCGCTGGCCGCGCATGTAGATCATGCCGTTAATGGAAGAGCACCCGCCCAGCACCTTGCCTCTGGCATAGGCGATACTCCGACCGTTCAGGCCAAGGTCGGGCTCAATTTCGTAACACCAATCGGTGCGCGGATTGTTGATGGTGTAGAGATAACCTACCGGGATATTGATCCAAAAATAATTGTCTTTCTTGCCTGCCTCAATCAGCAGAACATTGTACTTGCCATTAGCAGTGAGTCGGTTGGCCAGAACGCAACCCGCGGTACCACCGCCAACAATAATATAATCGAAGGTATTCATGTCACGCAGTCGCCCCAATCAGCGATTCAAGTTCAACCAACCTGGCGGAGATACGCTGTGCCTTCTGACTGCCAAGATGGATGATAAGCTGGTCTACGCCGAGATCTTCATACCCCTTAACCATGTCAACGGTCACCTGGTAGGGTGGCGTGATCACTAACTGGAAGTCATCCCGATTGCGCCCTTCTTTGGCAAGGGCGGCATCCAGCCTCAGGATTGCCTGAGCGGTCGCTTCAACATCCATCTGGAAGCCATACCATCCGTTGCCATATTTCGCTGCCCGGCGAAAACCAGCACCACTGTGGCCGCCAATGATAATTGGGATGTGTGGTTTCTGGACCGGCTTCGGATCCATGCGACAAGGGGCAAGATCGTAAAATTCACCATGAAATTCGGCGACGGGCTCGGTCCATAACTGTTTCATCATTTGCAGTATTTCATCACAACGCTTACCTCGGTCATTGAAGTTGTAACCACAGGCAATCACTTCCTCTTTGCACCAACCCACGCCGATGCCGAAATCGATACGGCCCTGGGTTAACCAGTCGAGCGTTGTAAATTCTTTGGCAGTATAGACCGGATTACGCTGAGGTAAGAGGGTGATTCCCGTGCCGAAACGTAACGTCTTGGTGCAGGCTGCGAGGTAACCGAATGTTGCAACTGTATCGAGCATCCCACCACCTTCTGGGACGGGCAGTTTGCCCGTGGCCGACCCAGGGTAAGGGGATTCCGTCTTGTCGAACAGGACGACATGTTCGCCCATCCACAGTGAATCAAGCCCAATGCTCTCTGCATCTTGTGCAAACTCACCGATCATTTCCGGCGTGCAGATGGGTGACATAAAGGTAGAAAAAGTGCCGATTTTCATAAGTTAGTCCAAACGTTCATTTTCGAAAAAAGTACAGGGTGTTGCGGCACCAGAAGAATAGCAGCGACCCAGACCATGCATCATGTCAGCTTTGAACTGCCCTTCAAACCTATCGTCATTTGCAAACGTCATGGTGCCGCGCCCCTCGCGAAGGCCGTTTTCCCAGTTGCCCCTATAGACTCGTCCGTCCGGCCATTTTCGTTTCCCTTCCCCCCCGGGTTTGCCGTCCGCAAAGCCACCTTCATGAACGACTCCGTTGGCAAAGTGAGCGACGCCATATCCATGAAAATTGTCGTGCTGAAACTGACCCTTGTAGGTGTTGCCGTTAGGCCAGGTTCGCTCACCGGCGCCCTCCATGCGTCCCGCAGTAAACTCCCCCTGGTAGATGCTGCCATCAGCAAAGGCGAGAACGCCACTTCCCTCAATAACGCCATACTGGACCTCACCCATATAGATGTCACCAGAGCTCAAAGTAAGGGTGCCGCGACCGTGGGGCTTTTCATCAGCAAATTCCCCCAGGAATCGATCGCCGACAGCCGAGGTGTAATCCCCCTGGCCGGCAACGACGTCGTTTATGAATTGGCCTCGATAAAAGCTGCCATCGGGCCAATGCAGTTCGCCCTTGCCGTGCAGTTTTCCGAGGCTGAGCTCGCCGGTATAGGTTCTGCCATTCGCAAATAGCATATTGCCTTTGCCGTGCGGTAGGCCGCCGCGAACATCCCCCCGGTAGATCTGTTGGGATGGCCATGTAATCGTTCCCTTGCCATCAAGGCTGTCTGAAAAGATTCCGTCGTAAAAAATGTCGTCCCGGACTATGGGTACAGTAGGGTTTTTGGAGCCGGGCCCGGTGACCATTTCTGCTATTGGATTGATCTTTGTGAGTTGCTCGGGATCGACGATGCTGGGCGCACCAATCATTTCTGCTACTGTTTTCAGAGAGTTGGATTGGTCCGGTTTGGCGAAATAGCCCACGGTCGTCATAGCCATTCCAACCGCAAGGACAAACCGGTGATAGATTGAAAAATAAGAGAAGTAATGACGCATCAAGGCATTCTATGCCAGTGAGTAACGGGTATAAACGTCTCTGGACACACGAAAATTGAATGTTCATGATGGCCGAATTGAAACTGGGATACTAAAAGGAACGCTCAATTGACGATTGTTGACATTTTTGCGGAAGTCGAAAAAATCAAGCAAGACCTCGAGAACCTTTCGATTGATGAATTGAAAGATGAAATATCGGGAAACCCGGGCCTGCTGCTGATCGATATTAGAGAAATTCAGGAACTGGTAGAGCTAGGGACGATCCCTGGCGCAGTGCATGTAGCCAGGGGCATGATGGAGTTCTGGGCTAGCCCGGCCAGTCCCTATTACCGCGACTATTTCAGGGAAGACGCTCGCATCGTGGCTTTTTGTGCGGGCGGCGGGCGTTCAGCCTACGCCGCGAGAGATCTGAAAGCGATGGGTTTCAAAAACGTAGCTCACCTGGAACCTGGCTTTAACGGATGGAGTAAATCGGGCGGTGCTATAGAAGATTTTGCATCTAACAGCCGGTGGATTCGGCGACCAGTAAAAGAGGATTAGGTTATGACTGTTGAATTAAATGGTATCGCGCATATCCAGATGACTGTCAACGATATTGATCGCTGCCTGCCCTTTTGGGAGAAGTTGTGTCATTTCTTGGAAATGAAAACTCTGATCAAGAACGACACGACGCTTTACTGCATAGGTAGCCGAACCGGCATTCTGATTAGAGAGGCGCCGGAAGCTAAAAAAAGTGTGGGCTTCGATCAGGATACCAGTGGTTTGCACCACTTTTGCTTTCGCGCCAGGACGAAGGAAGATGTTGATGCTATCTCCACCTTTATCGAAAAAGAAGTGGATGCCAACATTATCCACGGTCCTGAGGACGGGTCACATTTTGCGCCGGGTTATTACTCGATTCTGTTTGAAGATCCCGATGGTATTCGAGTGGAAGTGAACCATGTACCCGGTAAAGGCCATTTTGGTGGCGAAGGCAGGTTGGGGCCAGACGGTCCCGGGCCATCAGACACCTACGGCGAATCAGGAATATAGAAACCTAGCGAAGCTTTGGCAGGATGCCCAGTTGTGCCAGTTTGTGAAACCATCGCGACAGCATGGCGGTGGTATCAACGCATTCCGTGAAGCCAGCCTGACGGAGTTTGATCGTGCTCAGGATCGCTGGTGGCGGCGCTGCATTGCCGTAGGTATTGAACATAGCGTCCGCATAATAGAAAGAATCGCCGACCAGTTCTCGAATCGTATAAGGCTTGAGGCCGTGCCGGCTGATCAGCCGTGACCAATCGTCCTCTCTGTCATACAGTGACTCTGATAGAAGCTGCCTGCCAGGCACGCCGGTTTCCATGCCAAATATTTGCGCGAGTGCTGGCCACGTGTCCTGCCACCGGAAGACATCACCGTTGGTAATGTTGAATGTCTGGTTAGTGAAAGCATCGTTATCAAAACTTGAACTGATTGCCTTGGCCAACAGGTCGGCATCAATGGCTTCGGAAACAGCGGAAGGTCCACCTGGGTAAGTTAAGGGTAAACCGTCGTCTTTTTGCAAGGCCGCGTACACGCCTATCGCCGCAAGCATATTCATAGGCGCATGCAATGCATGGCCAAAGATGACCTGTGGCCGCCAGATTGTAAATTGCAGGTCTGTGCCGCTGCAAAGGCCGCGAAGATAATCTTCCTGCAACCAGTAAAAATTTTCATGTAGATGCCGTGGATCACTTTCAAGGCCGGGTATCTTCATGGGTTTTACATGTGCGCCATAGGCCTTTGTGCCCTGCAGTAAAGTGACATGTCTCAGCTTGCCGCTCGTTTTTAGTGGGTTAAGCAGGTTGCGAAGCATCGCGAGGTTGGTCTGCATCTGGTCCTGTTCTTGCCAGCCAGATATTAGGCCAGGTTTTTCGAATAGTGCGGTATAGACCAGATGGGTCACGTCCGAAAGGCTTGATTCAGCGATCTGTTCGCATTCAGATGGGCTGGTTAGATCAAGTGGTTGAAAGGGCGCGTTAGCAAGGTCGGCGGGTGGGCGACGGGAGAGGCCCACTACCGGAATGTCGCTCTGTATCAAATGTTCAACCAACGCGCGGCCAACCACACCGCTTGCACCGACTACGGCTACCTTTCGGGAATTTGCCATTTTGCTCAGCTATTTATCCAGTTTGTTCAACGTTGAATTCAGGATCCCAAACATAGCGTTAAGGAAGGGTTCATGATATTAGTGTTGGTTGAAAATTGCGATGTGCGCCGGACGCCGGTGAATTTGAGTAGAATTTGAGCCGCACTAAAGAAGCAGAAGACCTACCCATAACACCCTCCTACCGCAGTTATGCGTTAGCGTTGTTCCTTCTGGTATATATTATTAATTTTGTCGATCGACAGATTTTCTCAATTCTGATCGAGCCCATCCGACTGGAGATCCATTTATCCGACACCCAGCTAGGCCTGCTGGGGGGTATCGCGTTTGCAATCTTCTATACCTTCGCCGGTATACCTATCGCCCGTTGGGCGGATGTGGGTGTCCGCAAAAACATCGTCGCGTTGGCGTTGGTGATTTGGAGCGTGATGACCATGTTCACGTCGACTGCCAAAGGCTTCGGTACCTTGTTGATTGCAAGGGTTGGCGTAGGTATTGGCGAAGCAGGTTGCTCGCCGCCAATTCACTCATTGATTTCTGACATGTACCCCGAAGAAGAGCGGGGAACGGCGCTCTCAACCTATGCCCTAGGGATTCCCATTGGCGCCGCCATTGGCACGCTAGTTGGTGGTTGGATAGGAGAGTATTTTGGCTGGCGTATGGCGTTCATGGTAGTAGGCCTGCCTGGCATCATCGTCGCCATTGTGGTGTTTTTCACTGTTCGAGAACCTCCTCGTGGATACTCTGAACCCGATCATGTGCAGGTACAAAAAGACCTTGTCCCGTTAGCGGATACGATCAGGTTTTTATGGCATCTGAGGGCATTTCGGCACTTATCGTTCGCTGGTGCGCTGCATGCTTTTGTGGGATATGGGGTGGGTCTGTTCATTCCCTCCTTTTTTATGCGCGTGCATGGGTTTGGACTGGCCGAAACCTCAACCTATCTGTTTTTGATCGGGCTAACCGGGATGATCGGCACCTATCTGGGCGGCTATCTTGGCGATCGGATGGGTAGGAAAGACAAACGCTGGTACATGGGAGTGCCTGGTATTGCGACAATCATCAGCGTGCCGTTCGCGGTGCTTTTTTACACCACCGGAGATCCGATGCTGGCGATTGTCCTGGCCATTCCCGGCGCCATCCTTGGACCAATGTATTTGGGCCCAACCTTTGCTATGACACAAACGCTAGTGCCACCGGCCATGCGCTCTACGGCTTCAGCGATCCTGCTGTTTGTATTGAATCTAATCGGGCTCGGGCTTGGTCCTGTGTTTGCCGGGTTCTTATCTGACACCTTAAAACCAGAATATGGCGAGGAATCGATCCGCTACTCGCTGTTAATCCTCGCCGTCGTTGGAAACATCTGGTCAGCGCTGCATTATTATCTCGCTTCCCGAACGTTGCGAGAGGACCTTGTTGCCAAAGATCAGCTAGCAGACACATCCCCTGTTAGCGAGTAGTCGGGAGAAGTGCACTTCAATGGGCTGCGCACTCAACTGTGCGGGCGAATTGCGTGGATGCCGAAGGTGAAGTGCTAGCGCAAAAAATTGACGAACTGGCGGGGTATTCAAAAAATGATGAACTGCGAAGAGCCTAGACATAGCAGGCCGTTTTTCTTCGGCGACGGCTCTGGGTGTTTTTTTTCTGCGCCGTCGGCGGCTCTGGTCAAGGAAATTCAAATAGTTTTAGCGGGCGAACCCATTAGCGAAGCTTTGGCACGCTTATTGTCCGCAAGGCAGGCTGAAGGACGTCGAGATTGGGCTAAGGCATGACAGTCGACAATGGCGATTTCAGTGTTGTGATCTTTGATGGTACCTGCAACCTTTGCAATGGTGCCGTGAACTTCATTATCAAGCGTGATCCGGAAGCGAGGTTTTTATTTACGCCAGGCCAAAGTGAAGTTGCGAGTAAGTTAGCTATTCAGTACAACATTCATGAATCGTTTGATGAAACGTTTGTGTTGATTAAGCAAAACCAGTGTTATTACCGGTCTGATGCGGTTCTAGAGATCGCATCGCAGTTGACTGGTGGTTGGCGTTTGCTGCGGATTCTGTCCCTGATTCCAGCCGGGCTAAGGGATTGGCTATACGATCTGGTGGCTAGTAACCGATACCGATGGTTTGGTCGGCGCGATGTTTGTATGTCGCCTACTGACGAAGTAGCCCGGCGATTTTTGAATGAATAGATTCAGCAACAGGACGGGCCATCGCGGCCCTCTTAGGTTTGGGTGTCTGTGCTATCAGGAATAGAAGCGATGGGAAGTACGCGGAATCAGGGAAAGCTAAACGAAGAAAACGGAGTTACAGACCGACACGGTCGTTGTTTAGCGTGTAAACTGGCGTCGATTCGATTGTAGCGGTGCTGGTGTATCTGGTGATAAAGCGTGCTGCGTTACAAGCCCTTTAATAGGACTATTTATGTATAGAACCTGTTTCTTGATAAATCCCGGTGACGACCCTTTTCGATATAGGGGTCGCGATGCTGAGGAGGCGATTCGAGGAGTGTTTCCGGAGATTAAGGGTTATGTCCAGGCCAGAGCTCTGTCTGGTCAAGAGGCGCCTGCCTTCTCGGGCTCAGCAGAGTTGTGGTTTGATGACTTGTCTACAGCCCAGGCTGCTTCTGTGATTGGTATTGGGGGTTTGCTTGCCGCAGGGGCCGAGGTTCAATCCTGCCTATCGGGTATGGAGCGCGTGGTAGTGAGGACTGCACAATACACCCAGGCAGACAGGATCAAAGGTGTGTACCCTTTTCGTAAGAAACGGGACCTAACACAGAAGGCATTTCAGCATCACTGGTGGCACGTCCATGGCCCGATTGCAGCGCTAACTGAAGAGGCACTAAGTTATGTGCAGATTCACACACCGGTAGATTCACAGGAAACTGTAAGCCAGGCATACGATGGTATTACTGAGATTTCGTGGCCTGACATAGAGGCTGCTGGACGCGCGATTGGTTCAAGACAGATGCGAGAAGATCAGGGGAGCGATGCACCCAATTTCGTTGACATGGATAGCATTTCGCTTTTTATGGCGAAAGAAGAAGTTATTATCGAGCCATAGATAGGGTTAACAATAGAAACAAGGGGAGTTGGATGTCTGAATTCTGGATAGTTGCTCTGGGTTTGGGGATGGCGTTTCATGGTCTGTTAATTTTGTGGGTTGGTGGACTGCCTCACGCTTTATCTCCCGGGGAAGCACCGACTGCTGAAAAGGGATCTCCGGAAGCCTTCGGGCTGTTCTGGCTGGACCAGTACAGTTACATTGGACTCGTTCTTTCTCTGGCAGGGCTGGGACTCGTCGTATGGGGTATTCTCTAATGGATATTAATGAGATGTCAGGGTTGATTCCAGTGACCGCGCTGTATGTCGGCTTGCATGCTTTACTGGCGGTCGTACTTGCAAATTTTGTCCTGTATGCCAGATTGCGAACGGGTAAGGTCCCTGCATGGCAACCTGATGCTGCACTGCGCGTTCAGGCAAACTTTATTGAGAATGTACCGATTGCGTTGTTGCTGTTGCTGGTTCTCGAGATCCAGGGTGCCTCGCAGCTTCTGTTGCACGGGTTTGGCCTGTCTCTCTTTGTCCTGCGACTGTTGCACGCTTTCGGGTTGGGGACTTATCCGGGCGCGAACTATCCCAGGTTAATAGGAGCGCAGGGGACCTTTGTGCTGATTGCCGTCATGGCTATCGGCTGTCTGGGGTCGGCTCTCTAGCGCCAGGAAATTTTGAGTGAGGTTGTTCTGCCGCGCCACTTTCCTCCCGTTGGACCCAAGCGTGAGAAATCAACACCATAAATGTAGACCAGATTGATGATTCGTCGTGTACACGCGCCCCTTGTACCTATAAACAAAAATTCCCGAATACCTTCAAGGCTAATCATCACCAACACAGTGGCGGAAACAGATGCTATGGTGCACTGACTATGCTAGATTGAAGCGGCACGTAACGCTCTTTTTCGAGAAATTGATAAGGGCTCGAAGTGCAAATCAAAGAACTATCAAGAAAGGAACTCGCAAGAAAAGAACTCGCAAGAAAAGAACTACCAAGAAAAGAACTACCAAGCAATAAATTACAAAAGACGCTTCGAAGTGATCTGCGGTAATTTTTGATAGGTCAGGGCGTTGGGTAATACTGTTTTTTATAAATAATAATAAAAAAGGAAACGCGATGAACTCAAATCAAATCTTACTTATCTTATCTATTGTTGCAGCACTAGGCGCGTCAGTCGTGCCCGATGTTATGCCTTATTGGCCATTGGCCCTGATCGTTCTGGGTCTCGTCAATGGGTTTATGAACCCAATGGCGGACGCGGCCACGCGGGTGGCGTACACCGTAGCGGCGATCGCCATTCCAACTCTCGCGGATGGGCTTGACGCCATTCCGGTTGCCGGCGCGTATTTAAATTCGATAATCGATAACCTTATGGTTGCCGTTGCCGGCGCTGTGATTGCCAATTTCATCCTTGTGGTAATCGATCAGGTCAAAGGTTCAGATTAGGCTGCATCTGATCTGAACTGCCTGTAAAGCCCATTAGGTTTGAGCCGGAGATCCGAGCCTGGGTCTCCGGTTCGGCTAATTGGTTCGTACCGATTTCCGCTGCACTTGTGGCGAGTATCTAAGAACTGACACCTGGATCGATCTAGGTGGCCTGTTCTTCCGTTCTAGTTCTCAGCAAGAAAAAAACACCCAGCACAATGCATCCCAACGCATAGGGTAGTGAACCTGTGCGCGATCCCCACGACGTCACCCCATCAACAGCGGACAGGTTGTCTGGCAATGCGTACAACCAAAGCGCTAGAAATACAGCAAGGAATAGCGACAAGTAGATTTTAGAAAAGGTCAGTAGTCCGGACAGCGAGTATTCAGTTGTGCGACAGAACTTCCTTACGGTGAGCATTAACGCTGAACCCAGTAAGGCGATGGCGGTGGCGGCTTCCCGCTGTGTCGTTAATTCAATACCCAGCAATCCATACCAGGAGTCCGGGGTTAGCGATACGAAGAAGACCGGCGTTAACAACCCAGCGGCCACTGCTCGCACTCCAAACTGGATTCGGGAACTGGTCCGATTAAGGCTAACACTGTCTTCGTAGCGGTCAGCCGTTACTAACAAGCGGGTCGCCAGCGTCAACGCGATGGGACCAATGAAGGCGAAACTAACCATACTGGAGACCGGGACGGATGCCAGCGATCCGGTAAAGTTAGGGTAATTCCATAACCACCATCCGTACTGGGGGCCATAATGATCAAAAACCTCATAAAAAACATGGTGCACCAACCCCACCGCGATCGCGCCTGACAGCGCGCCCAGGCGTCCTTCAAATAAACCGGCTTGCTTGACCAATACGAAAGACGAATACATCACCGCGGGGTATAGTGCCAAAATATACAGCGGCGCTCGGCCAAAAAAGAACTGCACCGTAAATTCGTTGTGTATGAAGAATATACTGGTCTCATCGCCGCCGAGTTTGTCGGGGAAATAGACCGGGATCTCCAGCGCCAGCATGAACACTACTGAAGCAGTCCAAAACGCCAAATAGACAACGTGACCTTGTTTAAAGCGGGAAACGGCATGGACCAAGCCCCACAACGCTCCAGTGATGAGGAGTATTTCTACGACGTTCATGGTCCAGTGAGATAATGCAAGCGGGCTTTTTACGAAGCCCCAGTTTGCGATAGCGTCTGGGTGGAAGCCCCCAAGCTGGTTGGCGAGTTGCTGAAAGGTTTGCGCTGTTTCGCTCACACTGTACCCGGGGTCTTACCATAAATTTGTGACATGTCTCTGCCCGCGTGCCAATGTCCAAGCCACTCATCGTAGTACTCAGGCAGTTGCTGATTGACACTATCGTGCCAGGGAAATTGTGATGCAAGTACCCCCAGTGCTGAACGAAGCTGTGCTCGAATGGGTATCTGGCCTAGAGGATTATCATTATAAGCCTCAACAGGTACATCCTGCACAATGCTCTCAAACTCGAGCTTAATCATGTCGAATAGGCCGCGGGTATGCTTTTGGAAGGCGCCCGTATTTCGGATGCGAAACCAATGACTACCCACTACGTGGTTATACACATCGTAGGCCGAACTTCGATGCTCGATTTCTTCGCAGAAATGCCAGACGAACAGAGAAGCTACATTGGCATCTCCTTCACCGAAGAGCGCGGCACGATGATCTAAAATCATGCGAAAAAATGGTGTGAAAATAGCTTCTAGACCGCCCGCATACGCCAGGTGGTACTCAAGTGGGTACGATTGATAAACCTCCTCGTAACTCGCCAGCGTTTTGTCCAGCACCCCTTGCAGTGCTGGGTATTGCGCAATTAAACCGCGCGCATGCTGGTTGTGCTTTTGTGCGTGGATTGCTTCCTGCCTGCGAAAGGCGACAGCTTCTTCCATCACCGCGGGGTCGGCTATTCGCGCCTCGGCATCGCGCATGACACGACACATATACTTTTCAAATCCCACGACAAAAAACGTGATTTGGTTCATGAGCACAGAAAATGCAGGGTTTGCCGGATTCCAGATGAAATCGGTCTCATCGACGTCAAAGTCAATTTGCCGCACGGTTAAGCCCGTCATCGTTTCCTCCTTGTGGATCTCTACATTACATTGCAAGTTAGTCAAAGACTGGTAGGCCGTTGGCCTATTAGCCTACTGATGGAAAGGTCAGTCGCCATGTCTAATTCATGATCCCCTGATTCAAAAATAGTACCTGATACTTGTAAAAAGTGTATCAGGGTTAGGTCCGTATTCTGATTGGAAATCCGGTAGACCAGCTTCGGTAAGTGAAAAGTCGTCGCCAGAGAAGTGGTAATAGCCGAAGTCCATGTAGAAATTCTCGGCGATGTTGTACTGTGCAGAAAGAGACAAAAATGCAGAATTATCGTCAAGATTGAAGATCGCCTGTGTTGCAATAAACCAAAGTGGTGAAAGCTGGATCGTGAAACTTGGCATAATGTAGTTTTCACCTAGCAGGAATACGCCGCCGCGTTGATAGGGTTTAGAACCCAGGTTGGAAAGATAATCGTTATGATCCTCGCTGCCCGCACCGTTGTAGTGATATTCAATCTGCGCAAAGGTGTTTTCGCTGAAAGCGTAATCCACGCCTGTAGACAGCCTGAGATAGTCCTTGTCGCCGTTGACGTAGGCTGCTTCCAGCCAGAATCCTAGATCCCATATGGCGGTCTGTAACCCAAGGCCAGTGAGCTGTTGATCTGCGAATTCTATTAACGCAAGGTGATAGTCTGCGCCGTTATAATTGGAGCGAAGTTGCAGGAAAGCTGCCGAGTTCTCGCTCTTTGCGTCTTCGCCCAGAACAATCCCGATATCAATTTCTCCAAGATCACCCCAGGGGCGCTGAAAGCGCAAAGCATCCACACCGTTTCGATATTCTGTGTTGAAAGTGCGGACATCAAATGGCAGGAAAATGTCTGTGGGGTTAATAATCCTAGCTGATCCAAACGAGATAGCCTGCCTGCCGATAGTAAGGTCCCCCGCGTCCATCTGAATCTGGAAATTCAAACGATCAAGGTTTTGGTATAGCTGGTTCTTGGAATCATCCTCAAGCAGGTTGCTATCAGGGTCAGTAAGGCGGTAGTTGTCACCTACCACATTGAAAGTTGGTATCTCGGCAACCAGCGATTTCGAAACGAAGACGGGGCTTAGCTCATAATGTAACTGCCAGGTGATACGGCCAGAAAATCCATCCAGCATGATACGTGCACTGTTCTGGGACTGGTAGATCTCATCGAACTGGAATATAGGGTTGTCCACTTCGTCTTGAGCGACCGCGAATGACTTTAGGTACCCGGAGATATTGATTTCTGCGAAAATGGCAGGAGACGCTGCTAGCAGTAATACTGCGGCGCAGACTCGCCACATATTACTTGCGCTCGTCCTGTTCAACTTTGCCATCGCGTAAATAAATAAGTCGGGTAGCGCGTTCCATGATCTTCTCGTCATGGGTGGAGAACACAAAGGTCATGTTTTGTTGCTGATTTAGATCCCGCATGACTTCCAATAGACTGATGCCCGTTTTGGAATCCAGGTTTGCTGTCGGTTCATCGGCCAAGATGATGTCTGGGTTAGAGGCCATTGCCCTTGCCACAGCGACACGCTGCTGCTGCCCGCCGGAAAGATGCGAGGGCCTTCTGTCACCCAGACCTTCCAGTTCTACCATCGCCAGCATCTCTTTCACCCGTTTTTTTCTTTCTGCAGCGCCTAAGCCCTGCAGTAACATGATGTACTCGATATTTTCTTCAGCTGACAGGACGGGAATGAGATTATAAGCCTGGAAGATGAAACCGATATGATCGCGACGAAAATCAGAAAGCTGATTACCGCTCATATCGGCAATATTACTCCCGGACAACATAACGGAACCACTGTTTGGTTCATCCAGGCCGCCAATAAGGTGAAGTAATGTGGTCTTTCCCGAGCCAGAGGGGCCAATGATGGCGGTGAACTCACCCTCCTCTATATCGATCGACACATGATCAAGTGCGGTCACCTTCGTTTCTTCGGTACCAAACGTGCGACACAGGTCTCTGGTTTCAATTAAGTTAGTCATGAATAGATCCTAAAGTGCTCTTTGGAGTGCCTCAGTAGGCACGATCCGGGACGCGAATCTCGCGGGATAAATAGCGGCTGCAAGTGTTAATAAAGTCACGTAAATCGGAAAATTCACGAACTGGTATAGCATCAGTTGGGTATACATATTGCCGTCCAAGAGGACGCCGGACACTTCCATTTTACCCATGGGGATACCGTGGATCGAAAAATAATCCCCAAGAAAATACCCTATTACCAGACCAAAAACGCAACTGATGAGTGCCAGCAGTAGCGCTTCGAAAAGGACTAGCTGAATAATCTGTCTGGGCGTTGTGCCGATAGCTTTTGCAACGCCGAACTCATAGATTCGTTCATAAATCGACATGAACATTGAGTTGATGACTCCGAGTGATGTCAGTAGAAAAAGGATGGCCCCGACTATCGCTGTGGAAAAACCGGCCATCTCTATCATCGCGCCAATCGAAGGTTGAAGGTCCAGCCATCCAAGGGCCTCGTTTTCTTCATTGGTGAGTTGTTTGAACAGCGGCAACTCTTTATTTTTGGCGTCCTCGGGGTCCATAAAGCGCAGGGCAATCTGGTGCAGGTTGTCCTGCATGCCAAGAACGCTTTGGGCTTTGACCAGATTGATGAACACCAGGTTCTTGTCCATTTCCTCGGGGCCGAATTCGAAAATACCACTCAGGCGAAATAGCTCCTGGGTAATTTCGTTGGTATCGACAGTCGCCGCTGTGATGATCAGCCGGTCTCCCAGTTCGACCTCGAGCAACTCAGCCATGGGTTTGCCTATAAGGATCTCCCTGGGTTCTCCGGACAGGTATTGACCCTCAATAATCGCTTCTGAAATCCTGCTGACTTTTAGTTCCTGCTTGGCATCCACGCCATAGACCAGGCTACCTGTCGTGTTGTAGCTGGAGGCGATCATGCCGCCAATAATAACCCTTGGTCCGAAACCCTCCAGAGTCTTGTTTTCCTCGAGCTGGCTGATGACGCTTGCTGGATCATCGATGGTGTATTCCACCTCAAAGTCATTCCGGAAACCTTTTCGCGCCACCTGGGCTTCGCCTTCCAACGTATGTGTAATCCCGCCTACCATGACGTTCGTCATTCCATGCATCAGTCCGTCCACCAGGATCAGGACGATCAGCGAGGAACTGATGAGCAGCGAAGTGAGGACAGTTCTTCGTGTGTTACGAAAGAGGTTCCGAAAAGCCAGTTTAAATATCAGCATCAGTGACTTCCCATCGCTTCTTTGGGAAGAATTCTGGCTGCTCGTAAACCCGGTGGGATGCTGATGAGTACCGCAGTGCCAAGGATAAACGCCATAGGTATCCAGAATACACGAGCCGACATCTCACCCTTCATGTGCTGAAACACCATACCGCCCATGTCGATAGGCGCCGGCATTAGCAGGCCTACTTCTGCAAACCAGTAAACGAATGGCAGGACAAGAAGAAAGCCCACCATGACACTGATGAAAGCCAGGATAAATGTTTCAAGTGAAATCAGACGAACCAGTTGCATGGGGCGACTGCCGATCGCTCTCAAAACGCCAAACTCTCTGGTTCTCTCAAGTACTGACATCAAGACGGTATTAAGAACGCCAATAAAAACGATAAAAGTAATCAGAGCCATCGAGAAATAATTGCCCTGCTTATCAGCTTGCATGGTGCGATAAAAGGTTGCCTCGACTTCCTGCCAGGGTGCAACGGTCAGCTCGGGTAGCTGTGCTGACAGCCCGCTGGCAATTGTTTCATTAGCATCTTTGTCGTTCACCAGTAGCGCATACTCGTGCACATCATCGCCGAGCGACAGGAACTCCTGGGCAGCAACCAGTGGCAGATATACAGCCATTCGGTCGAAGGAGGTTTTGTTCCCAATGATCGCTGAGACGACAAAGATGTCGTTCGCAATCGATCCGTCTGCGCCCGAAGAGATAAGTACGAGTTCGTCACCCACATCTAGTTTCAGTCTGATGTGAAGGCCTCGGCCAATCATCGCTTCATAGTATCCATCAGGATTGGGTGACGTTGAAAAATAGGTGCCCTGAGCGACCTTCTGAAGCAGACGAGAGACAGTGGGTTCGAGTACTGGGTCAATGCCAATGATTCGTGAAGGCGCTGTCTTGTCCCCGGCATAGGCAAGAGCCGGAGAGAAAACTCGAGGTGTAAAACTTTTGATCTCGGGATTGTCTGTCAATGCCGCTTTTATCTCTTCCTGGTCCTGGATGGTCTTGTAAATTTTTGGGCGATTCAGGTAGTCGTCCTGGTGAATCTGGATGTGCCCGGTACTATCAAGGGTGAAAATGTCGATGATGTTGCCGTAGCTACCCTCTAGTAACGAATAGCCAAGAACGAAGAGTACGTAGCCGCCGGTCATACTGAGACCGGTCAGAAGTGAGCGTCGTTTTTGTCGCAGGATGTTCCGAAAGGCAATTTGGAAGGTCAACATGGCTAGAACCGTGACTTCAGGTTTCGGAGTGAAAAGGTCTCCTTGGTGATTTCGGGCACATTGAACTTAATGTCGTCGTACACAATGCGAGTGAGATGTCCTTCCTTATTGAGCGGCCTCATTTCCATAATAGAAGGCATCAGTTTGCCGTTGTACTCTTTGGGTTCACGGAAGGTTAGTTCGCGGATTTTTTCTCCATCTTCGTCGAAGAACGCTTGTGACAGTGGCAATAATGGATCTTTTGAGACGGTGTATTCGATCCTGTCCCAGACCGTGACGGTTTGTTCTTTAGGGGTGAGGGTAACCTTGTACTGATTGTCTGTTTCGAGCAAGACGAGCGAGTAGGCATCGATGAGTTGTGTTTCTTTTACGAGGTCGTCATTAGTGAAATCGCTGCCCATCCAGGATCCCATCATCATAGACGGTGGAACCTTAATCACTTTGTTGATTTTGGGGAAGAAGTTCCACATCTCTTCAGCGCGTTTCAGGGTTGCAACGCCGCGGTCTTTTTTTGGGGCGTGGATTCTAAAAAACGCGTAATCCTTGCCGTAGGATTGACTGCTCATTGTTAGTGTTCGGTTGTAGTTTGGTGTCTGCACCTGCATCGTCATGGTGGCGTCGCTGGAGTCGCCGCGATACAGCTGTTCCATTTCGTCGATGACTTGCCGCGCGCGTTCTTCAGAGGCAATTGCGGGCCAGGTCAGAGATAAGAGCAGCAGCAATCGAAACATGTTCTTCATCCTTTTCATTATTAGTTTAGGGTCAAGGCACTCCGGGAAACATCGGCAAGATGGCTGTCTATACGCCAACCAGCTCATTGCGTGAAGTCGCTTCGATCCAGGATTGAAATATTGTGTCATCTGCAAGGTACAGGGACTTTTCTGGTGCTCCAATGACCCGTTCGATTGCCCGCGTATAGGTGTTGTAGATGTTCAAAAGTTCGCCCGGCCCGATTCGTTTACCCCCTGTTTCTATCAATGTTCGTCCCAATATGTCGTCCATCGCCTCGCAGATATCCCAAACGATTCGAGCGACGAGTTGCGGATTCTCGAGCTGAAATTCGCCTTCAAGAGCCCCCTGTTCGATGATTGTCGTTAATAGGGGAACTAAACGGCTGCGCGCAGCGCAGCGCATACGACCCAGTAGTATGGCATTTGCGTCCTGTAGCAGAAACTTTCCGACTTGTAATGACGACTCGCGGTTTTCTGATTTAACTCCGTTCAGAGACAGCATAAAGTTCCGCAGCTTTTCAGTGGCCGGTGCTTTACCTGCAAGAACTTCTTTCAGGTGTGCTTCCGCACCCAATAACCAGCGCTCAAGCGCAGCGTCAAGCAGAGCAGACTTGGATCTGAAGTGGTGATAGAAGGCACCCTTGGAGACGCCGAGCCCGGAAATTAGGCGGTCTACAGAGGTGTTTTCGTAACCCAGATCGGCAAATAATTCCTCGGCAAGATCAAGAAATTCTTCTTTGCGGGAGTCGGACCGTGTGCGTGGTTTTGGCATGGGAAGACTCTAGCAAACCGACCGTCGGTATGTAAAGAGTCTTTTTTAGGGAAAAAGATTCTTCTCTGATTTACAGCGATATACTTAATGCTGATTCTGGAGTGGGAAAAGTTTGATGGTTGAGAAGTCTATGCCGGTGTTGGTAGGTGTTGGCCAGGTGACGGAACGGGAGTTTGATGTTGATAGTTCTTCTGTGCTGGATCTGGTGGAACAGGCGGTCTACAAGGCGGCGGCGGATGCTGGTATTTCAAAGGCTAGCCTTGCAGACCTTGATTCGCTGGTTATGGTAAAGAGTTTTCGGGAATCGACCCGCAATTCTCCCGAGGCGTTAGCGAATAGAATCGGCGCAACCCGCGCAAGTCAATGGTTGATGCCCAATGGCGGCAATGGACCGCAATACCTGGTGAATCGTTACAGCGAGGCCATTGCTAATGGCGAATCCCGGTTTGTGCTGTTTGCGGGGGCAGAGGCCATGGCCACTGCGCGTAAAATTGTTAAGACGACCGGTGAACAACCATCCTGGCAGGAGGCAGCGTCCGGTGACCCTAAATTCCTGGTGGAAGATGCAGAGCTCAGTACGCTCCATGAGCAGCAGCACGGCCTTTGGCTTGCACCCGGTTTCTATGCGATGAGCGAAAATGCGCGGCGACACCAGTTGGGGCATTCCGTTGAGGAACACCAGTTAGGGCTGGGTGAGCTGTTTGCCCGGTTTACCGAGGTCGCTGCTAAGAGCCCTCATGCTTGGTATCCGGTCCAGCGTAGCGCGGAAGAGATTGCGACGGCAACAGACAGTAATCGTTACGTGGCCTGGCCGTATACCAAGTATATGAACGCCATGAACCAGATTAACCAGTCTGCCGCGCTGCTTCTTACCTCGGTTGACCACGCCAGGAAACTCGGAATATCGGATGACAAGTTCATCTTTTTGCATGGATGTTCGGATACCAAAGAGAAAAGTATTCTTGGCAGGCAGAATTATTACTCGAGCGAAGCCATGCGGGTGATGGCAGAGCAGGTATTTGAAAATACCGGCCCGAATGGGAACCTCAGCATTGATAATATAGAACACATCGATTTCTATTCCTGCTTCCCCAGTGCGGTGGCGATGGCGAGAGATACGTTTGGTCTGTCTGTTGATGATCCAAGACCGCTGACGATCACTGGTGGGCTGCCTTTCCATGGCGGTGCTGGAAATAACTATGTGATGAACTCCATTGCTGCAATGGTTGAAAAGGTTCGAGCGGACAAGGGCAGCTATGGACTTGTGACGGCTAACGGTGGTTACTTTAGTAAGCATGCTGCCGGCATTTACTCCACGAACCCCGTTGAAGGCGACTGGGGCCGCACTGATCCTGCTTCCTACCAGAGGACTCTGGACGATGCACCGGACACGCCTTCTACTGAATCACCAAACGGAGATGCGACAATCGAGACCTATACGGTGCTCTACGGCCGTGATAATAAGCCCCAGCAAGGGGTGGTCATTGGCAGGCTGGGTGAGTTGGGTGACCCTAAGGCAGAGAGATTCGTTGCTATGGTCGACGATGACAGCGATGTACTCGAAGGTATGACCCAGGAAGATATGATTGGGTCGAAAGGTTTTGTCAGCCGTGGCGATGAGCTCAACAAATTCAGCCTCAAATAGAATGGCAACTTCCCGATGGGCATTTTTTGATGAACAAGTATTGAAGGATAAATTATGAAAGCCTGGCAGATGAATGAGTTGGGTGATCCATGGACGAACCTTTGCATTGGAGAAGTCACGTTGCCCACCGCACCGAAAGGTGTCTGCAGAATTGAAGTCGAAGCCGTTGACCTTAACTTTGCTGACATCCTGCAGTGCCAGGGCAGTTATCAGGTAAAACTGGATGCCCCATTTACGCCGGGAATGAATGCCGTCGGCAGGGTGATAGAAGCGGGAGAGAACTCCGGCCATATGATAGGTGATCGAATTATCGGGCCTGCCTATAAAGGCTTTGGAGGCTATGCAGAGGAATGCTTTATTCTGGGTAGGCAAGCGACAGGCCTAGATGACGAGGTAGATCCCGTAAAAGCAGCCGCGCTACATGTGACATACGGAACGGCCTGGTTTGGGTTGCACCTTCGGGGAAACCTTAAGGCGGGCGAGACCGTGCTGGTGCTTGCGGCGGCTGGTGGGGTGGGAGCGGCTGCCGTTGAGCTCGCAAAGATTCATGGTTGCTGGGTTGTTGCAGCTGCGGGCGGCGCTGAGAAAACAAATGCCTGTCTGCAGATGGGTGCAGACGAAGTGGTGGACTACAACAGTGAGGATCTCTACGAAAAAGTGATGTTATTGACCGATGGTCGGGGTGTGGATGTTGTCTACGATCCGGTCGGCGCTCATTATTTTGATATGGCCAGAAGGCTGGTCGCGTGGGAGGGAAGGTACCTGATCATTGGTTTTGCGGCAGGGAGCATTCCCAGTGCACCCATGAATCACGCGTTGGTAAAAAACTATTCACTCGTTGGGGTTCATATGGGTGGTTATCGGGGAAGGGACGAGAAACCATTCGACGATTGCTACCGCGAGCTATATACCATGTTGATAGAAGACAGGATTAGTCCGTTGGTAGATGCGGTTATCGGGTTTGACCAATTACCCGAGATGCTCCAGCGATTAGCGAACAGGCAATCGAAGGGGCGAATAGTTTTCAGCCCCCGAAGTTGATGATCTTGAGCTTAGGGAAACAGCATTAGCTTACAACTAGTTGCGAGTGGGCGAAAACAATAACCACTTTTTAGCAGCGAAGTTAAACAGGAACAAGAAAAACACCGACACTATTTTTGACCCCATATAGGGTAACCCAAAAAATTCTGTGGCAAGCCATATCACCAGCTCGCTGACGCCGAGGCCTGTCAGAACGATAAAGGTGAAGTAGGTGAACTCTCTGCCCCGATTGTCATCGAATCTGCGGTGTTCAAAGACCCACTTTGTATTAATTGTATAGGACAGGAGAAACCCGACAGCGTAGCCGGCGATATTTGAATAGAGGTAGTGAGCGCCCAATATCTCAGTGCAGAATACCAACACGCTGAAATCGCAAATAAATGCGAGGCTGCCAGAGATCAAATAGCGTAAGAACTCCGCTCTCATGAATTGTCTTACAAACTGAGGTTGTTTAGTCGGCATCATCGCGGCGAAGGGCTGAGCCCAGCGGGTCGGTGGGTGTTTTTGATATACAGGTGTTTCAAGTCGGTCACGGCTTTTCTTGAACGCCACTCGGAGGTGATCCGAAGGGCGTCTGTGCGGAGCCGGGAGTCAGTAAGGTGGCCATAGTTAAATTGTACGGGGAGCATCCAGTGTTTACACAGATAAAAACGTTAGAATCAGTGCCGAAACGAGAAAACTGGTAGAAAGATGGCGATTACGGGAGAGTGTTTTTGTGGTGAAGTGACCTTTGAGGTTTCGGGCGATGTGTTCGATGCCCGGTCTTGCCACTGTTCCAGGTGCCGGAAAGCGTTTAGCGGTGCCGGGTCAGCTTATGCGCTGGTGCACCCGGGTACATTTAAGTGGACCAAAGGTGAAGCACTGTTAACGTCATATGTGAACCAGGAAACAGCGGGCCTGCAGTTCTGTAAAGTCTGTGGTTCGACCTTGTGCGGGGTTTTTAATGGTGAGGTTCACGGGGTTTCGCTCGGCTGCCTGAACGATGACCCGGAAGTTACTCTCGCACGTCATATCTTTGTTGGCTCGAAGGCAAGCTGGGATATGATTGGTGGTGATGCACTGCAATTTAAAGAATATCCGACCCCTGGCGAATTTGAGGAGGAACAATGACTAGCCTATCACCCGAGCTATCACCAGAGATATGGAATGCCTTGCTGGCGCTGGACACGCCAACCGTCTGCAATGCGCTTGAAATCGTAAATCCGGGTCGGCGTGCACGGGGGTTCAACATTCGCCCCTTTGTCTGTGTCAGACCTTCGCTTCCTCCGATTCTTGGATTTGCCCGCACCGTCCGAATCAGGGCCGCTCATAAGCCGGCGAGAAGGATGGATGCTGATGGATACTATAGTTACATTGCAGAAGGTGGTCCTACGCCAAGTATTGCGATTATCCAGGATGTCGATGATACGCCCGGGTATGGCGCTCACTGGGGTGAGGTGAACACCAATATTCACTTCGGGCTGGGGTGTCTTGGTGTTGTCACGAATGGCAGCGTACGGGATATTCCTGATAGTCAGGAGAAGTTCCAAATGCTAGCGGGGATGATCAACCCATCACATGCCTTTGTGAACGTGGTTGATTGGGGGGGCGACGTTAATGTCCATGGAATGGAAGTCAGTGATTCAAACCTCATTCATGCTGATATGCATGGTTCGGTTGTTGTTCCCGTAGAAGATGCAGAGGCTATCGTTGACGAGGCAAAAAAGATCATCGCCCGCGAGCGTGTTGTCATTGAAGCTTCGCAAAAGCCGGGTTTCAATATGGGAAAATTACGGGAGGCCTGGAAAGGACAGACTGAAATCCACTAGCGGCGAAAGTTCAGAAGCGCTACTTAAAATCTGCCAGTGCGTCGTCCAGAACAGAGAGCCCACAAAGGGTGTGCAAGACACCCACTTTGTCCGTGAGGTTAAAGATAGCTTCGTAGCCATCTGAATTGCAACGGTTCTCGTGAAAGTCGACTGTTACTGCAGGTTCAAGAACCGCTGCCAGCTCTGAAGTATTGGCGAACGGCACCAGTCGGTCGAATTGCGAATGGTAGAGGTGAACCAGTGCGTTTGAGCCGGAAAAGTTATCTCCTGCGGACACTATCTGCGTAAAACTACTCAGTTGTAACATTGCTTTAAAGTTATCCAGCTCAGGGTCGTTAGCAAGGAAAGCGGTGACAAACTCTGGATTAATTTCTTCACCGGTCACCACGTCTTCAAGCAGCAGGCCGGTATTTGTGTAGCGCAGGAAGCCCGGTAAAATTCTATCGGTCGCAAACGGCACAGTAGTGTCTTCATCGACGTATTGACAATAGGCGCCGTCGTCGCAGCTTCCATCCAGATGCTGCATTACTCCCCGTACGGTCTGGTACAGGTTATGGGGAGCGCCCCCGGCATAGGTTTCTCGTATCGATAGGTTTTCTGGCCCCTGGGTTTCAAATAGCAGATGGAGCCCAATCGCACTATGCCCGCCCTGGGAATAGCCGATAATGGCGAGATCAGACCCGTTGTAGACCTCATCATAGGCAGTCTCTTCCAGCACCTGGTTCACCAGATCGAGGATATTTAGTCCTGTTCTGTTTGCCATTAGGTAGGTTTCCGGCTCAGTCCCAGTGCCTCCTCGACCGTAGTTGTCCGGTGCGATAACAAGGTATCCGCGAGACGCGAACAAGTTCGCCAGAATGTACCAGGCATCGGTATTATCCAGGTCCCCGGGCGTGCTTCCGGTAGCGTGAGCCAGAATGATCGCGCGATCCCTGGTAGCAAAATCGTTGCCTGATGCGATGACAGGAAAGGTAATCGCAGCGGTTAGTTCAGCGGAAGGCGATCCATCCGGGTGTCGTGAAAGGTAGCTGACCCGCTGCGAGGTGACATCGTAGAGAGCATCCGGGTCCACCAGATTACCCCAGTTTGCTTCAGCGATTTCAAGGACAAGGCCACGGACCAGAGATTCGATTCCGGAGGGCAGGTCAAGGTCTTCAAAGAAAGCGCCATCGATATAGCCAATGAACATATCGTTGACGGTGTCTCTTGGCTGGATGAATTCATTGATCACGGTGAGGCCTGCAGGATTGGTCACGCCGCTAGAAATAACCAACTCCGAGGTGAATTCTCCGTCATTGCTGCGAGTGCCGATTGCGGTAATGGTATAAGACGAGCTTTCTTCAAGATTACACTTTATCTTGTGATCCAATAGCTGATCGAAATCGGCGACAGAAAGGTCGAACAGGTCGCGGCGTATAGTGGTGCCTACAAAACCGCTGCAATCACTGCTGAGTTCAAGGCTAAGATCTGAATAGCCACGATGGGCGAAACTAGACGTTAATTGCCCGGGCTCCACATTGGTGACACCGGGACCGGGAACTGAATCCAGAAGTACCAGGGTAGTCGGTTCCAAGTCAGGGTTGCTAGCTGGTGGTTCGGGAGCGGGCGTTGAGCCACTACCGCCACCGCCACCGCCGCAGGCCGTCACGCAGGAGCTCAGGATCAATGCAGCGACAGTTCGGTTCATGTGAAAGCGGGTTAACATTGAGTGAGTCAAGCTTAAGTAACTAGTTTGTATATACAAGGGTCAGTTCTTGAACCTCATCCACGCAAGTAAGCTAAGCTTTCTCTGTTGCTCGACTAACCAAACTCCGAGGCGAAAATTTCTTCATTGAAGCCTACCAGGTAAGTATCGCCTACCTTGATGGTTGGTGCGCGCATATTGCCTGTTGGGCCGAGCATTGATTCGACAGCATCGCTTCCTACTTTAGATGAAATATCGAACTCTTGTACTTTCTTGCCTTTCATGGCGACTAGCCTAGATGCGTCTTTTAGCAGTGCTTTAGCGTCAGATGCCTGCAGTTTTTTGCTGGCCATGACGGTGTCAAGGATCTCGATTTTGCTGGCTTCCAAAAACTTGGATGCTCTGGTGCAGGTAGTTCATCCCTTTCTGAAGTAATACCAAGCTGCTTTCTTTGCCATTTCTTGTTTTTCCGTGATCAATCGTGCACTAAGGTTAGAGTGCAAAGCCAGTTTGTTCAACCGCCAGGTTAAACATTGGCTGTGGTTAGGTAGACATTTCCAAAATGGTTGGGCAAGTTTCAGGTTTAGTATCTCGAATGCCTGAGGTGCTTTATGATACGCGCTCCGTGTTTAGGATCTACTCTATGAAGTTTCAGGCTCCTTGGTTTTTTTTGGCTCCGATCGCCCTTCTCCTTGTGTCATGCGAATCCACTCAGGTTGCGGAAGACAGTCCAAGCAAGTCTTCAATCCCGTCGGTTCTGCAAATTGAAAAGAGCCCCAATGACACCCGTGATTACCGCTACCTGGAACTTGTGAACGGCCTTAAGGTCGTCCTGATATCGGACCAGAAAGCAGATAAAGCGGCGGCTTCACTGACCGCTTTTCGTGGCAGCTTTAATGATCCATCAGAACGATTGGGCCTGGCACATTTTCTGGAGCACATGCTGTTTATTGGAACGGAAAAGTACCCGGAAGCGGATGGATACTTTAGTTTTGTCAAGGCACATGGGGGCAGTTCAAACGCTTATACCGCGCCTGACCACACCAACTACTTTTTTGATATTCAGCCGGAAGCGTTTCATGAAGGTTTGGACCGCTTCGCCCAGTTCTTTATCTCGCCGCTGCTAGAGAAGGAATACGTAGATCGTGAAAAGAATGCAGTGAACTCTGAGTACCAGATGCAGGTGAAGGATGACGGCTGGCGATCATATGTTGTCCAGAAAGTGGCGTCGAACCCGGAGCACCCGGTTTCAAAATTCAGTATCGGTAGCCTGGAAACGTTAAAGGGTGACGTGCACGGCGCCCTGCTGACTTTTTTCGAGGAGAACTATTCTGCTAACCAGATGGCGCTGGTTGTGCTGAGCAACGAGACCCTGGATGAGATGCAGCCATGGGTCACTGAAACATTCCTGCCCATTAAGAATAGGCGCCTTGAAGCATCAAAGATCAACAAGCCCATTTATGCGGAGGGCCAGTTGCCTGCGACACTCGTATTCGACAACTTAAAAGATGAGTACCGGGTTGGTTACGCTTTCCCGATGCCGTCAATTCAGACGTATTATCGAAAAAAGCCAGTTCAGTACATCTCAAACCTGCTTGGCCATGAAGGTGGTGGAAGCCTGCACGCGTTACTTAATGAAAAGGGCTGGATAAAGGGTTTGTCGGCTGGAGAGTCGCAAGTGGATAAGGACAATAGCGTCATGGCGGTCAATATCAGCCTGACCGAAGCTGGGGCAGCCCACGTGGATGAAATCAGCGCATACCTGTTCGCCTATCTGAATCTGCTGAAAGACGGACAGATCGAAGAGTGGATCTACCAAGAGCAGGCAACAGTTGCCCAGCTCGCATTTCGTTTCAGTGAGAAATCGAGCGCCATGAACGCTGTCAGATCGATTGCCCCGGCATTGCAGCACTATCCGGCGGAAGATCTTCTGGTAGCACCCTACCTGATGGAGGAATTTGATGCTTCGCTGATCAGGTCCTTCCTGACGCTACTAACCAGAGACAACGTATTGATGACGCTGTCATCTCCAGGCTACAAAGGCGAATCCACGGAGGCGTGGTTTGGTGTGTCATACGACCTTAAGCTTGGTGAGATCTCAGTGGCGACGGTTGATTCTAGTATGTTGGAATTGCCTAAGTTGAACCCGTTTTTGCCAGAGTCGCTAGACCTGGCACAAGGCGACGCACTAGGCCCGAAGCCAGTGATAGCGGACAAGGGGCTTGAGCTCTACATGGACACGGATCTGGAATTCAATGTGCCCCGGGCAGTGATTCATGTCAGTCTTCGTAACGATGGTGGATTCATTGCCCTTGCTGACGCGGCGCAGGCCCAGTTGTATAGCATGCTTGTTCAGGATGATCTGAATGCGCTTGCTTACCCCGCGCTGCTGGCGGGGGTCAGTTACCAGATCGCTGCTCCGCCGAGGGGCTTTAGAGTCTCGGTCGGCGGTTATAATGACAAACAACTTGTGCTGCTTGAAGAAGTGTTAACCCGCTTGATGAATCTGGAGATCAAGGAAGATCGTTTCAATGTTGTGAAAGGTGAGTTAATCAAGGATCTTGCAAACTCCCTGAAGAACAAGCCGTTCCTTCAAAGCTACCAGCGATCGAAGGATGAACTTCTTGATTCAAGTTGGACAGCGGAACAGGTCATTGGTGCCTTAGAAGGCGTCACACTGGAAAGTCTTGCTGCCTGGAGGGACAGCGTCCTTCAGGAAACGTCCATTCAAGGCTTGGTTCATGGGAACGTGACGAAAGCTCGAGTTGATGAGCTGGCAGGTTTGTTAAAGCGACATGTCCGGATAAGTGATGTCGCGCCGGCTTCGACTACGGTGATTGAGCTGGAAGGAGCGAGTTCGATGCCGCTTGGGATAGACCATAATGACGCCTCCATGGTGCTCTACGTTCAGGATGAAACGTCGAGTTTAGAGAATAGGGCCAGAAGCACACTACTGACTCACCTGGTTGCGCCTGGTTTCTTCTCATCACTTCGAACAGAACAGCAACTTGGCTACGTTGTGTCCGCAGTTAATACGCAACTCAGGGATCGCGGTGGAATAAGTTTTGTTATCCAGTCTCCGGTCGCTGGCCCCGACAGGCTCAGGGACAGGACTTTGGCATTTATGACTGTTCAGGAGCGGGTGCTTTCCGAAATGTCGGACGAAGAGTTTGGCGCGAACAAGGGTGGTTTAATCGCGAAGTTAACCCAGAGAGACAAAAACCTTTCGCAAAGATCGAAGCGCTATTGGGCAGACCTGGATCGAGGCGTGATGACATTCGATTCCAATATGCAGTTGGCAAAAGCAGTTTCCGATCTAAGCAAAGATGATATGCAGGCTTTTCTGAAGGAAGTGAATGGCAAGCTGGGTAACCAATATATGATGGTCTACAGTGAGGGTAAGTTTGCCTCACCATAATGCTACCAGTCAGGTAATCGCACAATCAGGCTCTGGCTTGCGGTGGCGAGTAGGATACCTGACTCACTCCACATGTTGACTCGGCCGTAGCCGAAGCCATCGCCGACATGCTCGATCTGGTTCTCGCAGAGTATCCATTCACTTGGGACGTGATTCGCGATCCTGATGGTATTGTCGAGGCTGGTGCAGCTCATGATCTTGCCAAGGGCATTGCCGAGTGCTGAGGGCATATAGTCAGCGACAATCGCCAGAGCACCCGCGTCATGTTCGACCTCGGGCATGCGAGCCCAGAGCAGGGACTGGTTGTCTCCACTTGGCTTACCGGCACCAGAGAACCCAAACATACCCCGCGCTATTCGAATATCCACGTGTTCATGAATGGTGTCACCATCATCAAGGCGTTCAAGTTTATCGCAGTTCTCGGGTTTGGGTGCTCGGGGCATTTGGTACCAATTGCCCTCCGCTACATTAGGTCTTTGGCCACAGGCCCCAAGTACTGTGATGACTTCCTGCTCGCCCAGGTGACCAACCGCCCGGCCCTGGGTGACGTTTCGCCCTTTTGCAGGAAGTAAAACCTCAATGTCGAGAGTAACAGGCTGCTGGGTGATCGACAGATATTGCCCAGTCGCCCAGACGATAGGTTTTTCTGTTGCCTGCTCCAGCGCGACGATGCCTGCAGCGAGGCCAGCGCCACCGAAGAGTGAGCCGCGCCCGCCGGTGGTTTTCGGTACAACGGGTAGTTGCCATTTCATCGTCGCAACAGGGTGTCTCATTTCAAGAAAATCAGCACTGGAAAGCTTTGGCACGTTTCTGGTCTCATTCGTGAACGAAAGGAGCGGATTCTAGGTTGATGACCTGCCTTGACTCAAGGGTTTGACGGAGTTTTTGGTGCCGAGTAGGCTGGGAGATAGAGAAGGACCCGGGTTTAGTGAATATGATCAACAAAAAGCATGCCCATGACTGCGGCCGAATTTGCTAGGAATGGCTTGCTGGGAATGGCTTGCTGGTAAGAGGTTTGCAGCCCGCGTTGTCATTGGTGCTAGGACTCTTGATCCGAAATGTATTGAAGCCGGGAAAGAGTAGTTCTTTGGAGTAGTTAGTATGCGCATGGTTCCACTTAGTCGAATAGTTAGTTACTGGTCTGAGATACAGGGAGATCGTGTAGCGATTTACCATGAAGGTGAAACCATTACCTGGAATCAACTGGACAGGGAAACCAACAGGTTGGCCAGGGCCTATGAATCCCTTGGTGTGGGTCAGGATGATTTTGTGACGATTGCCTTGCCCAATGGTATCGAGTTTTTTAAGTCAACGATCGCGACCTGGAAAGTGGGCGCGACGCCGCAACCGGTTTCTGCCAGGCTACCTAAATTCGAGCGTGACCAGATTGTAGAGGTAGGTGAGCCGAGGCTGATCACTGGAGTTGCCGATGGGTCCCACGAGGGACATCGGACGCTGCCCGCTGGGTATGAGCCGGATCCAGCCATCTCCGATGAGCCTTTGTCTGAAAAGATCGCGGCTTCCTTCAAGGCAATGACGTCTGGTGGAAGTACAGGCAGACCGAAACTCATCGTTACCACCAGCCCTGCAGTCTGGGATATAGATTCGGATCGATTGCACACCCGATTGCAGGGGTCGATGCTGATTCCGGGTCCGCTTTATCATAATGGCCCATTTGTCTGGGCGATGAGCGCGTTCTTTCGCGGTAATCAGATCACAGTGACGACAAGGTTTGATGCGGAAGAAACTCTTCGCCTGATACAGGACCAGCGAATAGATATTGTCTATATGGTGCCTACAATGATGCAGCGAATTTGGAATTTGCCGGAAGAAGTCAGGGCCGGTTACGACCTGTCCAGCCTCAAAGTTCTATGGCATCTGGCGGCACCGTGTCCTGCCTGGTTGAAGGAGGCATTCATTGAATGGCTGGGTGCAGATGTTATCTGGGAACTTTATGGCGGTACTGAAGCCCAGGGTGGGACGGTCATTAGTGGCATCGAGTGGATGTCGCACCGAGGATCTGTTGGCAAGCCAAATGCAACCTGTGAAATTATAGTGGTAGGAGATGAGGGCCAGCGCCTGCCCCCCAATGAGGTTGGTGAGGTGTTTCTGCGACCGCTAACTGGGCAGGGCTCTACGTATCGTTACATTGGGGCAGAAGCGAAAGCTATCGCCGGAGGTTTTGAAAGTATTGGCGATATGGGTTACTTCGATGAAGACGGCTATCTGTATTTGGCGGACAGGCAGACAGATATGATTCTGTCTGGTGGCGCAAACATATATCCGGCTGAGGTCGAGGCCGCTATCGACAGTTGTGCGGGCGTTCGCTCGTCAGCCGTCATAGGGTTGCCTCATGAAGATCTGGGTAATTTTGTGCATGCCATTGTTGATGCGCCCGGGGGTTTAACGGAAGCAGCATTATTGAGTCATCTAGCGGAAAGGCTTGTCCGCTATAAAATCCCTAGAACCATCGAGTTTTCGGATGAGCCGTTGCGAGATGATGCAGGCAAGCTGAGGAGAAAAGCCCTACGTGAAGAGAGGCTGGATAAGTCATAAACGACGGCATGCGAGTGAAACGTTATGAGTGATCAAGAAAATATCAGTAATGATGTGCCGCCCAGGTGGGTGCTGAAACTTTTTACCAAAGTGAACGTGATCGTCTACAAATTGACCGGCGGGCGCTTGATGAGTCAGTTGTCGGGAATGCCGATTCTGCTGGTTGAGATGAAGGGTGCCAGGTCCGGAAAGAAACGGACCATTCCATTGATGTACGTGCCTTATGGTGATGGCTTTCTGCTGGTCGCCTCGCAAGGTGGCGCACCTAAACATCCTGTTTGGTATCACAATCTGGTCGCTTTCCCGGATGTGCGTATAACCTTCGGCGGGCAAACCAGCTCAATGAACGCGCGACGAGTGCCAGATGAAGAAAAGGCGAAACTCTGGCCCGTTTGCTGTGAATATTATCCGCCCTACCAGGACTATCAGGCCCGGACAGATCGAAATATCCCTGTCTTTCTATGTGAATAGAATCCAGATTAAATACGTCAAATTAATAACAAGGTGAAAGCCAATGACCAAAATTATTCTTCAACCAACAGGTGACCAGGTTCGTGCGTTTCGTGACAGGGCCACTGGTGAACCCATTTCCATGTTGAATTTGCTTAAGTTCAGGAAGAAAGCTATCTACGAAGATGGCCGTGAATCAGAACTGAGCGGTGAAGAGGCTTATCACCTTTACGGCAAGGCTTTTAGGGAAATCATGGAGCCTCAAGGCGCACGTATCGTCTATTCGGGAGAGGTTCGAGGGCTCCTGATTGGCGAAGGGGAAGGCGCCTGGGATGCTGTTGCAGTGATTGAATACCCGTCAACTCAGGTGATGCTCGACATGTTCCGGAACGAGGAATACCAAAAGGCCCAGCAGCACCGTGCTGCGGGTCTTGTCGGCCAGATGCTAGTGGAATGTGGGCCGGGATTTAATTTTGGTTAGCTCATGAAAACGTACGTATGTTGAGCTTGGCACCTTCATGTTGTTCGCAATGGCATGTTATTACTGTGCCGCTGCGCCATTCACATTCAGCTCCGCCGCGTTTGTTACTGGGAAAGTAGCTTCAATGCGTCGAGTTCGACCAGGGAACGAAGCGAGTTACCCAGTAAAGTTTCTGCCAGGTTTCTGCCGCGTTCATTTGCCTGATCGAGTGTCCCGGCGATGATCACGGCATAACAGGCGAGATAAAGCGCGCAATAGCGGTATCGTTCCCGTGAATCGTCTAGCGGGTAGCTAAGACCTTCGCTGGTGAGATGCTGGTGATAGATCGCAAGCCAGTCTTCCGCGCCCCTTACGTCATCGGCAAGGCTCTGGGTGACAAAATAAGCCAGATCGTGTTCCGGCGCGGCCTTGGAAACTGCCTGGTAATCCACCAGTGCATTACCGTGTTCTGAAAAAAAGATGTTGTCCAGACGGACGTCACCATGGCCAATCACTAGCGGGCCATCATGAATAATATCCAGTAAACGATTGACCTGATCAGGCATGGTGTCGAGCAGAGCGATCTGCTGCGGAGTAATTGCTGCTTCCAGTACGTCTGCAAAATCCGCTTTTACGACCGGCCAGCCGACCAGGAAACCACCAACCATGCCTTCGCGCTGGTAGGGCATGTCATGCGGTTTAATATCCGTGATGTGGCCTGGTTGCCAGGTATTCCTGTGCAGTGAAGCGATGCTATCAATGACTTGATGCGCCTGGCCCACACTACAACCTTTGACCTGGTCGCCAAGCTCAAACCCCTGCAGGTCTTCAAGCAGAAGAACGAAATCGCTGTTTTGTTCATTGAGCTCGGCGTGGTAACACGCCGGTGAACGCATGGGTACGTTGGGCGCAACCTGGGTGTAAAAGCGATATTCCCGCGCGTACATGTCATAAATAGTTGCAACGGCCCGGTTGCCCTCCGTTTTGGTTGGGAACTTGGCGATTAGCGTGCTCGGGCCTTCGTTGGCATCAAGGTGCAATCGGGTAACGAGTCCTAAGAGTCCGCCTCCCTCGCCCAGTGCTTCGATATGGAACGATGTGACTTGGTATCCCAGTTTATCGGTAAGCCATTGGGGGCTAAGTTCTTCTGGGCTGGTAGGGAAGCTAGACAAAGCGGTTGACCTCGATAGAGATAGACAGTGGGTAGGTAGGGAGGATACCAGCCGTGTTCGAAAATCACCAAACCAGATCCCAGGTTCGCGGGCGATCCTTGTTCCCGCAAATAGAGGGTCGGAAAGCCCTGGTTAACAATCCTGCGCGCTGATCATGTCACCGACCTTTCCTTAATTTCCTGTAAGGTTTTCGCATGGGATTCGCGGTCGATCCGATAATAGCTAATGCAGATAATCGCAAGTAACGTCATGAAAATGACTGCCGGGCCAAGGGCCCAGCCGAACCTCAACACCGATTCACTGGATACCCCAGCAGGGTCTGCACCCTTGGGGATGCCAGCAAAGTCTATGATCAGACCCGCGAAGATTGCGCCGGCTCCGCCGATGGCTTTTCCCGCAAAGGACGCGGCGGCGTAGTAAATCCCTTCCTGGCGTCTTTTGTACCGCCGCTCATGTTCATCGGTCACGTCGGCGATCATGCTGGAAGTGAGCGGAATGGCAGCGCCAAGGCCGATCCCTGAAATGGTCCCGCTAATAATATAGAGAGGGGCAATGAGAGGGTCGCTGTTTGGCGGGAGCAAGTCCATCAATCTAAGAATGATGACGTAGGACGTAAAAATTGCGTACCAGCAATGACCGGCGATATAGAGGTGCTTTTTTTCCTTAAAAATGCTCGAAAGCGGCCTTGTTAGCAGTGTCCCTGTGACAACGCCGACGACCCCCCCTGTAAAGAGGAAAGTCATTTGGTTGGGTGACAACTCGAAAAAGTAAGTGCCGGTATAAATGATAAGTGCCTGAACCATTCCCTGACTCATGCCGGCGATGATGGATGCTGTGACCACTGCTGTAAACGAAGGTATGGCGAATGCCCTGATGACGTCACCAAACATTGATTTTGGGGAAAAGTGGTCTTCTGGCCCGGGTTGCGCCAGGTTTTTTATTTGGTCGTGGGTTCCAAGCGCGGAGACCCAGACACCAATCACCATGATGAAAAACCCGGCCATAGCGAAAGGTGGGTACGCCAGGGGGTCTAGCTGACCGTTCTCGTAGTCAGCGGTTGCACCAAAAAATAGAATTGGGCCGCCAATCAAAACGGCGAACATGCCGAGCAGCTGCAATACCATCCTGATAGATGACAAGAGGGTTCTTTCGTCATAGTCACTGGTTAACTCGGCCCCCAGGGACATATGGGGTACTGAGTAAAAAGTCATAAAGGTTCTGGTGGCAATAGAGAAAATGGTCAGCCACCAGAAAAGCCCCATTTCGGTCAGACCAGCTGGTGGTGCAAACAGGAAATAAAAAGACGCGGCAAAGGGAATTGCTGCTACATACATGTAAGGGTGTCGTCTTCCCCACCGTGATCGTGTTGAATCAGATAGTGCCCCTACCATCGGGTCGCTGATCGCATCTACGATAAGTGCAAGAAAAATAGCGGTTCCGGAGAGTGTACCTGAAAGACCTAAAACCTGGTTGTAGTAGAAAAGAAGGAAAAACCCGAAGGCCGCGGATTTGATACCCTCTGGAAGTTGGCCGATGCCGAAGGCAATTCTTACTCGCCAGGGTACGGGAGTGTAGTCAGGTTTCATTCAAACGGTTAGCGTTGTGGGCCGTATAATTGTCGATATAGGTCTCCATATTATTATTTGGATAGACTCTTCGGTCGGGGTGTTTTCGGGTGCTTGGCTAACTCAGGAGTATTTAACCCGCGGATCGTTCGGATAGACCCATTCTTCTCCCATCACCTGATCAACTCGCAGTTCGGGGGGAATGTTTTCCGTCCCAATGACGCGATCTGCTTGCTGATTCCAGTGGTAGATCCTGGCTTCCTGGTAGGACAGTGGTACGCCCTTAAAGCCATAGGACTCCATGGATTTTTGGATCGCTTCGCCGAACTCGGTATCTTCCAGCAACACCCGGTTTAAGGTTTCACCATCATTTTCAGTCCAGTAGTCTGGGCGCTCGCCGTCACCCCAGTCAGGTACCATCGTCCATGTTTCGAAGAGTGTTTGGTTGATGCTGATGGGCCAGAAGAGTAATGGTGGAATAGCTCGATGGCTAAGTGGCGACACCCAGTTCGGAAAAACGCCATAAGATTGGGTGCAGGTGCGTCCGATTTCTCCGACGGTTTCGATTTCGGGCAGGTCTGGCAGTTCGATCGAACTTTGCATATTCCCTCCCTTTGGTCTTGGTGCGACCATTCGACCATGTCCGTTTGGATAGAAAGAGTTTACATTTCGACGATCATCTAAGGCCGGCGCCACTGTGCTGGGATGGATGCTTTTTACGTGGTAAACCTCAGTATTGGATTCCATCGCGATCTTCCAATTACAGTTGAGGACAAATGTGTGACGCGCGGCGAGTCGAACTTTATCAAATTGAAATTCTGCCCATTCATCGGCGATTGGGCCTAGATAGTCCAGCAGACTCACACAATTCTCATCAAAGTTCACAAAAATAAGGTTGCCGAACTGTTCACAGCGGACGGGGATCAGACTTCGGCAGGAAAAATCAAGGTTGGTGAAGTCCTCCGGGTCCCGGACAGAAGTCAGCTCGCCCTGGTGAGTGTAAGTCCAGCCATGGTACTTGCACGTAAGTCGTGCCTTGCGGCCTGATTTGTTAGTCACGATGGGCGCGCCCCTGTGACGACAAGTATTATAGTGAGCGTAAATTTTGCCATCATCGCCGTGAACGATGATGACCGGTTGGCCCGCATTCTCCCAGAGCATGTAGCAACCTGGGTCAGGGATCTCGTCGATATGGGCAGCAAATAGCCAGGACTTACGCCAGAGGTGTTCTTTTTCCAGCTGGTAGAAGCGCTCGTCTGTGTACCGACCTGCCGGAAGGTCGGGTAGATGTGGGAAGCCAACGGGTGGCTCGGTTCTCGCAGCTTCGTATTCCATTAACCGCTTTAGTTCGGTAATTTGCTGCTCATTCATGCCCATGATCAATGCTCCTTTTTGCGCGCGACCCCGTTACACTAGCGGCTGTATTTAAGAATTGCAACGTGTTGCAAACGCGCCGCGAATTTATGGTTGGGAGCGGTAATGACGCGTGTTTTAAGATCGCTGATTGAGATATAGTCCCCATCGGAGTGACAGATGACAAAGATAATTTAAAGGAGAAGTTCCTTGGCACAAGCAAAGAAAAAAGCGGCTGCAAAAAAAACTGCAGCGAAAAAAACAGCGACTAAAGCGACCAAAAAGGTAGTCAAGAAACCTGTTACTAAAAAAGTAGCAGCGAAATCGAACAAGAAGAGTGCCGTCAAGAAACCTGCTGCTAAGAAAGCAACAGCGAAAGTCAGAAAGGCCCCTCGAACCGTCGCAAAAAAAGGTGCTGTCAACAGAGGTCCCTCAAATGCGACGCTCAAGGCGATGCATCTGAAGATGCTTCGTATTCGGCGATTCGAAGAAAGCGCAGGTAAGTTAATGGAGGATGGCAAGATTCCCGGCGCGTTGCACCTTTATGTGGGGCAGGAAGCTGTAGCATCGGGTGTCATGCAGCACCTATCTAACGAGGACTGGATTACGTCTACTCACCGGGGCCATGGTCACCTGGTCGCGAAGGGTGGTGAATTTAAGCCCATGTTTGCTGAACTGTTCGGGCGATCAACCGGCTACTGCAATGGTAAAGGTGGCAGTATGCATATCTCGAATATGGATCTCGGCATGCTGGGTGCTAACGGAATCGTTGGTGGCGGCCCACCCATTGCAATGGGTGCAGCATTTTCGAATCAGTTTAAGGGGAACAAAAACGTTTCGATCGCCTTCTTCGGTGACGGAGCGTCTAACGAAGGCAGTGTGCATGAGGCAGCCAACATGGCTGCGCTTTATAAATTGCCGTGTGTCTTTGTTTGCGAAAATAATGGCTACGGCGAGTACACGCCCCAGTCAGGCCATCAGGCGATCGTTGATGTTGCCGACCGTGCATCAGGATATGGCATGCCCGGTGTGATTTGTGACGGTATGGACGTTATGTCTGTTTATGAAGCCGCAGGTGAGGCTATTGAACGGGCCCGCAGCGGGGGCGGTCCAACGCTACTGGAATGTAAAACGTATCGCTATTACGACCATGTAGGTGTTAGGGGCATGGGGCTTAATTATCGCACCGATGAAGAAGTCGAAGCCTGGAAGAAAAAAGATGCGATTAACGCTTTTGAGAAACGTCTGATCCAATTGGGTGTGATGAGCAAAAAACAGATTGATGTTGTTCATGCGGCAGTAGATAAAGATATCGAAGAAGCGGTTGAATATGCGAACGATTCTCCCTATCCAACAGAGGATCAGTTACTTGAAAATGTCTATTACGTGAAAGGAGCTTAAGTTATGTCAGAAGCTAAAAAATCGGAACCCAGAGTTCTGCCTTATGTCCTGGCAATTAACGAAGGTATTCGCGCAGTGCTTCATGAGCAGGAAGAAGCCTTTATCGCAGGTGAAGACGTTGCGGGAGCAGGAAGTGTTTATGGTTACTGCGGCGGCCTGCTCGATGATTTTGGTTCCAGGCGGGTCATCGATACGCCCATTTCTGAAAAAGGCATTATGGGCCTCGGAGTAGGGGCCTCGGCAACCGGTTGTCGCCCGATCATTGACTTGATGTTTATGGATTTCCTTGGCGAGTGCATGGATGAAGTCGCTAACCAGATGGCCAAGATGCGATTTATGTTTGGTGGTAAGGCAACATTGCCTGTCACAGTGCTCACCATGGGCGGCGCGGGAGGCAGTCTGGCGGCGCAGCACTCGCAAAGCCTTGAAGCCTGGCTTGCTCATTTACCTGGGATGAAAGTGGTCATGCCCTCGGATGCGTATGATGCCAAAGGAATGATTATTGCGGCCTGTAGAGATGATAACCCTGTCTTTGTGGTGCTAAACAAAGCATCACTAGCGATGTCAATGGAAGTGCCCGAGGAGGTCTACGAAGTGCCTATCGGCGAAGCGCTGGTACGAAAGCAGGGAAGTGATCTCTCAATCGTCGCTTTCGGGCGAATGGTGCACGAGGCCATGGATGCAGCGGAACAGTTAAAAGATAGTGGTTTGAATGTCGAGGTTATCGACGCTCGAAGCGTTCAACCTTTTGATACCGCAACCGTGGTTGCGTCTATCAAGAAAACTCACCGTGCTCTGGTCGTTCATGAAGCGGTCAAGTTTGGAGGTATCGGTGGTGAGATTAGCGCACAGATTCAGGAAGAGGCTTTCGATTATTTAGATGCGCCGATCATGCGCGTTGGTGCGCCATTTTCGCCAGTCCCTTTTAGCCCGGCGCTTGAGAAGCTTTATATTCCGAATGCTGCCGGTATTGTCGCAAAAGTCAAAGAGACGCTTGAGCTGTAAAAGGGTTGTTCGATGACGGTTCAAACAATAGGCATCGTTGCCAACCCGGCTTCAGGGAAAGATGTTCGTCGGTTAGTTGCAAGAGCCTCTGTTTTTGACAACAGAGAAAAGTGCGCAATTATCAGGCGAGCTCTATCGGGGGCGATCAATGCAGGTGGTTATAAGTTTGCTTTTCTTGATGATTCCCACAACATAGCGGGCGGTGCTCTGCTGGAATTGGGTGAAGATTGTGAAGCCGACAGAGTGCCCTCGTTAGGTACCTCATCGGTCCTCGATACGATTCAGGGGGCACGCAACCTAAAAGAGATCAAGCCGATCGCCACATTGATACTCGGTGGTGATGGCACCAGTCGAGCATTTGTGAAGGGCTGGCGAGATTCTCTACTGCTACCTTTATCTACTGGCACCAACAATGTCTTCCCAAGAATGTCAGAGGCAACCGTTGCCGGTGCTGCCTTAGGCGTGCTGGCCGCCGGCGGTGTTTCTATTGAAGAGGTGGCGGTGCCGGTGAAAATTATCGATGTGGAGATAGAAGGTGAGAGTCCTGATCTTGCTTTGATTGATGCCGTAGTGACTCGCGACAAGTTTATCGGATCTCGTGCGCTTCTTGATGGTGACATGATCAATAGGATTCTACTGACCCGAGCGGAACCAACGGCGGTGGGTATGACGGCTGTAGGCGGACTTATCCGCCCGACACCCGAAGACGAAGATGCAGGCTTGCATCTGACACTTGGGCGAACTGGCAAGCACCAGGTTCATGCGCCAATAGCGCCTGGCCTTTATGAAACGCTGAACGTCAAGAAAGTCGAAGTAACACCCTTTGGTAAAGTGATTGAATTCAAAGGGCCCTGTGTCCTGGCGTTCGACGGTGAAAGAGAACGTGAAATCCAGACGGGTCAAACCGTTCGAATGCGAGTCAGTCGAGCCGGACCCAGCGTACTGGATATTGACAAAACAATGCAGCTTGCGGCTAGCCGCAGGGTGTTTAATTAAGAACTGAATTTCGGATAGCGTTTTATTATTCGATTAATAGGAGCAACTGATGCCTAGAGAGATTTACCTGGTCAAAGTCGGCATGTCCATGACTGAAGGAATGGTATCCGAATGGTTTGTTGAGGATGGGGGCCAGGTCAAGAAAGGCGATCTGGTCTACGCGCTGGAAACGGAGAAAGTAAATCTGGACGTAGATGCCGATTACAGCGGAACGGTTAAACACCTTGTGGAGGTTGGCGTTACGCTGGAACCCGGCGATCTGGTGGGTTACATCTTTGAGTCTGGGGAAGACATCCCGGACACGCTTGCGGGCGCGCCAGCCTCGGCACCTACCGAGACGAAGCCCGAACCCGAACCTACGGCGCCGGAACCTGTCAGTGCGTCGGTAGCTGCGTCTGCTCCCATAGTTTCAGGGGACGGACATATCAAATCTTCACCCGCGGCGAGACGCCTGGCAAGAGAGCTTGGTGTTGATTACACCCGAGTAGCAGGGTCGGGGCCGGGCGGGCGAATAGTCGAGGCAGATGTTCAGTCGGCCAGCCAGAGTGACGCAGCGGTTCCCGCGGCACCGGCAGAGATAGCCACTGGTCCTGAACCGAAAGCATCCCCCCTGGCTAAACGATTGGCGTCAGAACGCGGCATTGATATTCGGAGCGTAAAAGGAACAGGTCCCGGTGGGCGCATTGTCCAGTCAGATATTGAAAATGCTGCCGTCGCCGGTGTCAGTGCGGGCGCTGCGGTTGTGTCTGGTCCAAGGGCGGGCGAAAGAGTGCCAGTCAAAGGAATGAGAAAAACCATAGCATCTCGGATGCATCAAAGTTTGCAGGAAAGCGCACAGCTGACAATGGATATGGAAGTCAACATGGATGACGCCGTGAAGATGCGAAATTCACTTGTTGAAGAGTGGGCTAACGAAGGTATCAAGCCGACGTATACGGATATCGTGATTAAGGCCGTAGGGAAAGCACTGCTGGCTCATCCAATGATGAACAGTCAGTTTTTAGGTACTGAAATAGCCCTCATGACAGAGGTTAATGTGGGTATGGCGGTCGCGCTGCCAGAGGGGTTGGTTGTTCCGGTGGTGCGCAATGTTGATCAGTTATCTATCAAGGAATTGGCGCAAGAAACCTCACGTCTGGCGATTGCAGCAAGAGAAGGTGCTTTGGGGTTAGATGACTACGCCGGTGGCACTTTTACGGTGACAGCTCTTGGTATGTATGGCGTCGACTCGTTCACACCGATCATCAATCAGCCGCAGACCGGCATTATGGGTGTTAACCGAATATTCGACGGCGTTGAATGGGACGGTGACAAACCCGTAAAGACCAAGAAGATGAATCTTTCCCTGACCTGGGACCATCGAGCGGTGGACGGGGCGCCCGCGGCGGAATATCTGGTAGAAGTGCGTAATCTGCTTCAATCGCCATATCGGCTATTGGTCTAGGAGGCTCTATGTCAGAACATAATGTTGACGTCCTGGTCATTGGCGGTGGTCCTGGAGGGTATACGGCTGCGATTCGGGCATCTCAATTGGGGCTTAGTGTGGGCCTGGCTGAACGCGCGGAACTCGGCGGTGTTTGCCTGAACTGGGGTTGCATTCCGACCAAGTCACTATTGCACACAGCGGATGTTATGCGCGAAGCAATGGCAGCCAGTGAATTGGGACTTGAAATCGACAAACCCAGATTCAACCTGAAAAAAGTCGTCAAACGATCACGTGATGTGGCGGCTCAACTGAGTGGCGGCGTGTCACATCTGATGCGCAAGAACAAGATTACGATTTTTGCGGGTGACGCGATTTTTCAGAACAAGAACACGGTAACCGTTGGGGATGACACAATCATTGCTGACAATATCATCGTCGCCACGGGTGCCAGAGCGAGAAATCTGCCGCATATACAGGTGGATGGGGATCGTATCTGGGATGCACGCAGTGCGATGACGCCGACATTCATGCCGAAGAAACTGCTAATTATTGGCGCCGGTGCCATCGGTGTAGAGTTTGCGAGCTTCTACAATACACTTGGGGCAAAGGTGACGCTTGTCGAAGTGATGGACCAGATTCTTCCTGCGGAAGATTCAGAGATTGCAGACCTTGCGAAACAGTCTTTCGTTAATCAGGGCATGGAAGTGTTAACGGCAACGGGTGTCGACGAGGTCAAGGTGACCGGTAAAACACTGACAGCGACGATAGACGGAAAGAGCCGAAAATTTGACGCTGCTATTCTGTCGGTGGGCGTGTCAGGCAATGTCGAAGATCTGGGACTAGAAGCCATTGGTGTTGAAATTGAGCGAGGCTTTATCAGCGTCGACGAATACCAGCAAACCAGTGTCGATGGTGTATACGCCATTGGTGACGTGGCCGGTGTCCCTTGTCTTGCACACAAGGCCAGTCATGAAGGCATCATTGCCGTTGAAGGTATCGTCGGTGAAATGCCGCATCCGCTGAACAAGGAACGAATCCCCGGTTGTACTTATAGTCATCCACAGGTCGCGAGCATCGGCCTGTCGGAAGTTCAAGCGGGGGAAAGAGGTGAGATAAAAGTTGGACGCTTCCCGCTACTTGCCAATGGCAAAGCGGTTGCAGTAAATGATACTGAAGGTCTGGTCAAAACCATTTTTGATGCTTCTACGGGCGCGTTACTGGGTGCTCATATGATTGGTCCAGGCGTGACAGAAATGATCCAGGGTTTTGCCGTAGCCATTGGTCTGGAGACGACAGAGTCGGAATTAATGGAAACCATCTTTCCGCATCCTACGTTGTCAGAAGCCATGCATGAATCGGTACTGTCGGCATACGGGCGGACGATTAATTTCTAATGTGGGCCATCTAAGTTAATAACTAACCAAAGCGGATACGAAAAATGACCTTTGCCAAGCCATATTCAGTTGAACACCCGGAAGAGATTGCTATTTGTGATCCAGAGAAGGAGCTCAAGTGGGCGGAAGTAGATGATGTATTGAATCGCTGTGCCAACGGTTTGCAATCGTTAGACCTGGGACCTGATGTGCGAATTGCGGTATTTGCTGAAAATGCTGTTGAGACCGCCATGGCAAACCTGGGCGGCCTGGTCGCGGGTGCTTCTGTCGTTCCTGTAAACTTTCACCTGACAGCCGAGGAAGTGAACTATATTCTTGGTGATTCGGGTACGCGTGTTTTGTTTGTCGGGCCAGAGACTTGGGAGCGGGGCGTTGAGGCCGCGCAAGGAACCGAGGTTCATACTGTTGTTGCTTGGGGAGCCCCAGACGGTGCAGCGGTAACATCGTGGTCGGATTGGCTTGCGGCAAATGATGCCGGCGAGCCAGACCAGTCTGTTCCCCCGCGGCCCAATTTACTTTACACCTCGGGAACAACAGGGCGACCCAAAGGTACGGATTTGCCGCCAACTATGTTTGCCGGTGGGGCAACTGTAGACGAGCATCTGGCTAATTTTAAGGCCGGTGTGCTTGAAAGATCAGGCGGCGTGATTGGTCCTCAATTGGTAGTGGGTCCGATGTATCACACAGGACCGCTTTCCGGAACGCGCCAGCTCATTGCCGGGGTTTCTTCTGTCATTATGGCCAGGTTCAATGCGGAGAGGACGCTTGAGGTCATCCAACGGCACGGCATCTTTTCCTCCATCATGGTGCCTACACATTTTGTGCGACTGTTGGCGTTGCCGGACGATGTAAAAGCGAAGTATGACATTTCATCCATCCGTTCAATCAGCCATACGGGGGCAAAATGTCCGGTCGATGTTAAGCGCAAAATGATTGAGTGGTTTGGTCCTGTGTTTCTGGATGCCTATGGTGCCAGCGAAGTTGGCACCACCTGCATGATTACCTCTGAAGAGTGGCTTAGGAATCCGGGTTCTGTAGGTAGGGCAGTACCACCGTTTACTGCGAGAATTTTGGACGACGATAATAATGACCTGCCGGCCAACACTGAGGGTAGGCTCTATTTTGAGGATGCCACTGGCCGGGGCGTGATCTATCACAATGATCCGGAGAAATCCGCGGCGGCACATATTGCACCGGGGGTCTTTACTCTTGGTGAAATCGCCTATATGAATGAAGAGGGCTTTGTGTTCATCACAGACCGATTCAGTGACATGGTGGTTTCAGGAGGCGTAAACCTCTATCCGGCGGAACCAGAGCAGGTGCTGATTCATCATCCTGCAGTGCTAGATGTCGCCTGTATTGGCGTGCCTCATAAGGAAATGGGCGAAGAGCTCAAAGCCCTGGTGATTCCGAAAGAAGACGTGGACTTACCTTCACCTGACGTAATGATCGCCTGGTGTCGGGAGCGCCTATCGCACTATAAGTGCCCCAGAACACTGGACTTTGTGGATGATCTTGGGCGCAACACGATGGGTAAAATTAACAAGCGAAAGCTTCGTGCGCCGTATTGGGAAGGTGTCTCTTAGCGGGACTTGCTGGATTAGCGCTACAGGATCCTTGGCCTCTGGTCTGCCCGAATAATCAGGTGATTATGTTTGATGCCTGGGGGTCGAGCCTTCTTGCGCCAAGCATCAATAGAAACAAGGCCCCGTAACACCCGCTTCCAAACAGGAGTATTGTTTTGTTGTCGGTCCATTCCACAATCTGGCTGGTGACGTAAGGGCTGACCGCGGTGCCTACTGTCGCGCCCAGCAACAAGAGTGACACCAGTCGAGCGCTCGGCACTTCAATCATTTCGGTCGCGAATGACAATATTGCTTTTAGCAAGGCGAGGTTAGCGAACCCCCATATCAGCGCCAGAACGATTAGCCATTCAATATTGCTGACGTTCCATAATGGCAATGAACCGCAGAAGGTTGTGGCTGAGGCAATTAGTACAAGGCGTCTCACGCCTACTTTAAGCACCCACCAGGCGACAAAAATCTGTGCCAAAAACATGCCCAGCCAAAATTGACCGACCAGACTCCCTGCCTGGCCGGGTTGGGCTTGCAGAAAAGTGGTGGCGTAGTTTGGCAGCCAGAACAGCATTGAGTACTGGCCGAGCGTATACAGGAACAAAGATATTACGCATAACCAAACGGAGAGTGGCCACGGGGAAGGCTTCGCTGCGTGTTCTTCGGGCAAGGTATTTGGAAACCTGCTCATGACGGCGAGAATAGCTACCGTGGCGGCAATGAAACCAACCAACTGATAGGTTGCACTCCAGCCGAATTCTTGACTTACAAGGTAGGTTGCAGTCCAGCCCATAGCGAATCCTGCAACGCTGAAGGAGCCATCAGTGATGACAAGCATAGAGGCCCGCCGATCTTCGCTGTATGAATGCGAAATGGTAATCGCGGCTCCCGCCAGCCCGATGCCGCTGCCTACTCCAACGAACGCCAATATGTATCGGGCTGATTCAAGCGAATCGACTGTAACAAGTGAAAGCAGTACCAGCGCAACCAACCCGTAGATCGTGATAAACAATTTTCTCAGGCTCGTCCAGTCGAAGATAAAAAGCGCAATAACGGCACCGACCAATATGCCGCCGGTTAACCAGCTGAACTGTTTGGTTACGTCGGTGATGGATTGGCCGAAATGCTCTGCCATGGGGCCTGACAGTATTCCTATGGGTGCCAGCATGGAGGAAAGCACGAAGTACGTGAGGAACGATACCAGTGTGATGACTGCCTGATTGGATTTGGGTGACATAGTGACTCGAATACGGCGTCAGTAAGAGGATAGTGTATCGATTCGGGCACGATAAGCCCGATGGTTTCCTGTTGAATTCAAGTATCTTAACCCGTTCTGTTTGTTACGACATTACTTCAGAATAGAAATGGGCTAGAGTGATTTAGCGAGCCAGTTCTAATGGTTCAGCTCAATACACACAGTTGCAGGGAGTAGAATGAAGAATATCGGCAATATCACTCTAACAGCGTGGGTCGTCACCATCATTTTAGGTTATTTTGGGTTTGGCGCATGGCTGTATGAGGCTATGGAAGGCATGGACAGATCTATGCTGCCTTTGGCGCCTTCCATCGCTTTTGCAATTGGCGTGGTCACCAGTATCGTCCTGACGGTGATGTGGGCGCAAAACCTGGGCAGCGATGGCTCGCTGGAAGATAAGCCAAGTGGGCGAAGAAAGTTTCTATTGGGCGGAGCCGCTGTTACCGGCGGGGTTCTTGGTGGGACGGCGGCAGTAGTTGCAAAGATGTCTCCCTGGTTGCAGTCCACAGTACCAATGATGAACGAAGTCGGCCAGGAAGTGTTGACCGCAGAGACAGCGCATGAGCGGTGGAAAGGGTCAACAATCGTCAGCAAGAGACCACTGGGTTCCACAGGATTCATGGTGTCAGACATTTCGCTTGGTAGTGGCCGAATCATGCGTCACACCCATCCGGAAGACCTGTTTCGCGAAGCCCTTGACCGGGGTATTAACTATATAGATACGTCACCGGATTATGCCGGAGCCATGTCCGAAACCACGATTGGTAATGTCCTGAAGGATAGAAAGCGCGAAAAACTGTTTGTGGTCACCAAATGGTGTACCTCAGAGGGACACGTTCGGCAGGGATCGAGTCCCCAAGACTATATTGCTGCGCTTGATGATAGCTTGCGCAGGTTGCAGACAGATTATGTTGACCTTGTTCATGTCCATGCCTGCGATACAGTGGAGCGACTGCTGGATCCGAATATGCTTGAAGCGTTCGAGATAGCGAAAGAGCAGGGCAAAGTACGATTTCTTGGTGTATCGACACATACACCAAATCTTGAAGAAGTGGCTAACGCCGCAATCGACAGCGGCAAGATTGATGTGATGATGTTGGCTTACCATCATGGCGCCTGGCCGAAGCAGCAGGAAATTATTAAAAGAGCTGCTGAGAAAGGTATTGGCATCGTAGCAATGAAGACCCTTAAGGGCGCTAAACATCGGGGCATGGTTGAGTTCCAAAATGACGCCACGTCCTATACTCAGGCAGCGTTCAAGTGGGTAAACTCGGATCCCAATGTGTCCTGTTTGGTGGTTTCGTTCTTTGAAAATGAGCATCTGGATGAATATCTGCATGCCTCTGGCCAGTCATTGACGGAAGCAGATGTTGCTGTTCTGAATAAATACGACGACCTGATCGCGGGCACCCATTGTTTCTCATCCTGCGGCGACTGTCTGAACAGCTGCCCGGAGTCCCTGCCGATCAATGATGTGCTGCGTCATCGTATGTATTTTGAAGATTATGGCGACGAGAAAGAAGCGATGCTGCTTTACGCAGCGCTGGATAAACAGGCAGATAAATGCGTCACCTGTTCAGCGCCATGCACTGGTGCGTGTCCGGAAGACATCGATATCAAACTCCGTATGGTCGGCGCGCACGAACGCCTGACTATGATCGCTTGAAGTTAAATGACTCATGCCAGAAGAATTGCTGATTCATCCTGATCCGCTTAGGGACTTCCGCGTGGAGTCGCTGACTTTCCTTGGCAGAACCAAAGACGTGTATGTGTTGGGTGAAGGGCCGGCTGTTATCGTGATGTCAGAAATTCCCGGTATCTATCAACTGGTGGCTGATTTTGCTCGTCGACTCTGTGCGGAGGGCTTTACGGTCTGGATGCCGCATATGTTTGGTGAGGCTGGCAGGGTTCCCAGCAAAGGATATGCATTAGCATCTATGGCGAAAGCCTGCATTTCCAAAGAGTTCTACGCGTTCTCAGCTAACCAGTCGAGTCCGATTGTAGACTGGCTGCGTTCGCTTGCGAGACATGCTCATGAGCAATCCGGTGGTAAGGGCGTTGGCGCAATTGGCATGTGCTTTACGGGGAACTTTGCGTTCAATTTGATGCTTGAGCCATCAGTGCTTGCCCCTGTGTTGTCTCAGCCATCTTTGCCGCTTGGCAAAAAGGGAGGTTTGCACATTGCGCCCGATGAGCTCCGGTGTATCAAGGCTCGGCTTGAGGATGAGGATCTCACCGTACTTGGCTATTGTTTTGAAGGAGACAGCTTCTGCAGGAAAGAGCGGTTTGATGACTACCAGGCCGCATTGGGTGATCGATTCAAAGGTACAATGCTGGCTGCTAAATCAGCAAGACCGGGAACCGGCCAGCCTCCGCATAGCGTCGTCACCCGCCACCTGATCGACGAAGACGGTGAGCCCACCCGAGCTGCCCTTGATGAAATTATTGCCTTCTACAACCTGCGGCTAAGGTAAGTCCACCCCCTGCAGGTATCCGTTACTGCAACAGCTAACCTGTCATCTGGACCACGGCGCTCGAAAAAGGCACGATGTCGTTAGCACGAAAGGTCTGCAGCGCGCGCACAGCACCACGTAATTCAGACACCTGGGCTCCAGCTCGCGATAATTTTTGAGAAACAAAGGATGTGAACTAACAACATGATAGTAGGAATACACCATGTCGCCCTGGGCGTCAGCGATTTTGAAAAAGCGCTCAAGTTCTACACGGAAGGTCTGGGTTTTGAAATTGTCCAGGAGAGCGAGTTCGATAGTTCGTCAGAAGTCGATCGGGCAGTTGGACTGCAAAACGCGAAGGCTCGTATGGCGATGTTAAAAGGACCCAACGCTTTTCTTGAACTCTGGCAGTACGAAAATCCTGAGCCAAAAGACCTGAGGTCCAGACCCTGTGATTATGGTTATCCACATTTCGCCCTGCAGGTTGACGACATTCAGGTGGAGTATGATCGACTAAAAACACACGGCATGGAGTTTGTGGGTGAGGTCGTAAATTTTGGGGATACGTCGTCGGCTATTTATGGTCGTGACCCCTGTGGCAATGTTATAGAACTTTATGAAATTAAAACGCCTGATATCGCACAACTTAAACGTTAGGAAACCATTATGGCAGTAACATTCGAAGATAAAGTTGTCCTGGTGACAGGTGGAAGTAGAGGCCTGGGTAAGGCATTTTCAAGATGCCTTGCGCAGGCAGGTGCAACCGTTGCGATCAATAGCTCGACGGAAGATGACCGAGGCACGACTCAGGCGATTAATGTTGCTGGTGGTCGAGCGGTACACTTCCCGGGCCGTGTTGAAGACAGTGCAGAGTTGGTAGAAAGGGTGGTGGCTGAATGCGGACGAGTTGATGCGATTATCCACAATGCAGGCTTTATCCAGGACAAGACACTGCGGAAAATGCCTGAAGAGCAATGGGACGCAGTGATGGATGTTCACTTGAAGACCGCCTTTAAACTCGCCAAGGCAGGATGGCTGCATTTCGAGCAGCAGGGTGGTGGCAGAATTGTGTTGATATCCTCTTCCGCCGGGCTTTATGGAAATTTTGGTCAGGCAAATTACGCGTCTGCGAAAATGGGGATGTATGGTCTGGCCCAATCAATCGCACAGGAAGGCGCAAAAACTAACATCACCTGTAATTGTGTTTCGCCGTTTGGCGCCACTGAGATGAACAGTGCCAACTTCCCTCAAGCTTTGAAGACGGCGATCAAGTCAGATTATGTTGCCCCGCTTGTTGCATATCTTGCACACCAGGACTGCAAAGAGTCTGGCAGTATGTTTGAGGCTTCGGCGGGGTCTTTCAAAAAAGTTCGTTGGGAACGCGCGGTGGGATTGAACCTCGATCCAAGAACGGAAGATGTGAGCATTGATGCGGTCGCTGAAAACTGGGATCAGGTTGTCGACTTCAGCGAAACGGAACATCCCTCCGGTATGGGCGAAGCGTTGCAGTTGATGTACGCCAGGACACTGGCGACGGAATAGCCTTTAGTTCGTTCGGGGATAGTGAAGCCTGGATTTCGTCGCAGTTGGTCAGGCTCAGGCCTTCCGGGAATGATCATGCGGCTGTCTGTTCAGCAATAGTCGTGCGGTGAAGCAGGCGGTCGTAACCATCGTACCCACCGTTTGCTTTGTGGAGCACAGAGCGGTTGTCCCACATTACCAGCATGTTTTCCTGCCAGTGATGCCGGTAAACAAACTCGTCGCGAGTTTGCCAGCTGTAAACTTCCATCAACAGATCGCGGGATTCAGCATCGCCCATCCCTTCGATGCCAATGATATAACCGAAACAACCAAACAGCCCTTCAACACCCGTTTCCGGGTGACGACGAATGATTGGATGCCTCCAGGTATCATTTGCTTTCTCTGAAACAATAATGCGCATGCTCCGGTCTGCTTCCTGTTCTTCGTTTCCGAAGTATCCGTCCGGTGAGTAGCCGGCTCGGGCAGAGTGAATGGCTGTTTTGCCTTCGATTTTCGCTCGAAGCTCTGCGGGCATTTCTGCCAGGGCCTTGTGCTGGTTTATATATTCTGTGTCTCCGCCCAATGGGGGAATTTTAATACTGTAGAGGCAGGTGCCGGCGGGGGGAACCTCCTGGAAGCTCCAGTCGCTGTGCCAGACCTCTGCGAAGACCGGTGCCTGTTCTTCAGCCTTGCGTTCAACTGCTATCACATGATCCCTGCCGTCTATCGGCGCAATAAAAGGGTCGTACCCGAAGTGACCGAAATATAATGAGTATCTTTCGAGGTCATCATCGGAAAGCGCCTGGTCTGGAAAGATCAGAACATGACTGCGTAACCATTCCTGTCTGAGGGCCGCAACCTGTGAATTATCGAGTTGTTTCGTGAGGTCTAGTCCTTCGATAATTGCACCGCAGGGTGCGCTGCTTTGAGTCACGTTAAAGGTCATCTGAGATCCATCTGGTTGTTAGTTAGGCTATTGTCATTGGTTTTCAGCGGAAACAAAAACGCCCTCATTATAGAGGGCGTTTTAGAGAGGCTTCCGAATTAATCTCAGATACTTCTAGGTGCTCAGGATCGTGACACCTGATATACCCGGGGCGCCATACACATGGGTGTAGGCAACTTTGGGGTCGTTTGGAACCTGCCGTTTACCAGCGTCGCCTCGGAGCTGGAGCACATTTTCGTAGACCTGGCGTAAACCGGATGCGCCTACTGGTTCGCCATTCGCGAGACAACCACCGTCGGTGTTGACCGGTAGGCGACCTGTGATTTCAGTATCGCCATTGGCCAACATGGCTTCCTGTTCGCCATGCTCACAGAAGCCGTTTTCGGCCATGTGCATGATTTCTGCGCCTGACTCGGTATCCTGCAACTGCGCAACATCGATGTCCTCGGGACCAACCCCGGCTGCTTCGAAGGCTTTCTGCGAGGCGTCTACCGTCGGGCCATCTGCATAATCGAGCGCCAGTGATGGGGCAAGTACTTCAAAACTTCCGTACCGGCGAGAACGCACTACGGCTGACTTAAGGAAGATCGGGTTCTTGGTGTACTTGTGTGCCTTGTCCGCTCTGGCAAGGATTAGTGCGACGCCGCCTTCCCCCGGCGAGCAGAACATGTACTGGGTCAACGGGTAGGACAACATAGCCGACTGCAGCACTTCCTTTTCAGATAATGCCTGCCTTCGCCATGCATTCTCGTTCATGGAGCCATTACGAAAAGCCTTGGCAGAAACACGCGCCAAGGCATCCTGCGTAATACCATATTCTTCCATGTAGCGATTGATCTTCATGCCGAAGAACTGGGTGGTCAGTGCCATACCGCTGCCGCCGTACCAATCCCGCTCCCCGGACTTACCGGTGTTAACCCTGAAGGCTCCTCGTTCATGTTTGTCGAAGCCGATCGCAAGGCCTAGATCGAAGGCGCCTGATTTAATCGTGTTATAGGCAGAAATTAATGCGGAACCACCGGTTGCACAACCGTTCACGACATTAATAAATTGCAAGCCAGTCAAGCCCATCTGGGAAACCATTGAGTCTGGATTGCCTGCGGCAACACTGCCGCCGAAGGCAAATTCGAGATCGGCCCACTTGACGTTGGCATCTGCACAGGCGGTGCGAATTGCAGCAGCGCCCTGTTCCATTCCGCTGACGCCTTCATGGCGACCAAACGGGTGCATTCCAATTCCAACAATTGCTACATCATCACTCATAATGTTTTCTCCTGACTAACTTAGACGGGTGCAAAGGCGAAGGTGATCAGGTCGTTACCCTCTTCGTCTTTGCCGATTTTTTCGCCAACCAGTTCCATTTCCATGCCTGACTTAAGCGCTGTGGGATCTGCAACAGTTAACCGTGATTCTACTTTTAGTTCCCCCGGGAGTTCTACATAACCAACGCCGTAGGGTTCGAACTTGCTGGGGTCTGTTTCACCGAGATAGGGCGGTGCTTTGGGGGGGAAACCCTGGATGGTCCACGCCCATAGCGTTCCTTTGGTACCTAGATGGACCTCTTCTACGTCGTCAGAAGTACATTTTGGACATCCCTTTTGCATAGGAAACACATGATTGTCGCAGCTTTTGCAGCGCATGCCCTTGAGTCGTGGGCCTTCCGGAGTCAGGTCCATTACTTTTTCATTAATTGAAAGTTCTGCCATCTAGGTCTCCTGGCGTTTACCAAATAAAACGTTCTTGAAAGGCGAAGAAAGTTACCAGCTTTTTGTAGTGCGCGCCAGTTTTAAAGGGGATGGAGAATTCCCTCGTCCCCTATATAAACATCAGTCGAAGTTGTTAGATTCCTTCTTTTTTGCCTGCTTTTTAATCTTTTCGCCGCCTTCTGGTTCGATAGCCGATTCGTGGATCAGGCGCTCGTGCGCATGTCCCATGTGCTGCAGTGACATGGCGGCCTGCAGAGAGGGCCACAGGCCTTGTGCGTCCTGCATCTGGTTTACGGACTGCTTGGCTAGTTTCAGACCCAGCATGGGCTGGCGGGCAATATGTTTAGCCATTTTCATAGTGAATTCCTTCAGCTCCTCTCTGGATACCACATGATTAACCATGCCCAGTGCTTTGCATTCCTCCGCAGTGAGCGCCTCCCCGGTGAACAACATTTCCTTAGCTTTTCGAACACCCACTTCCCACGGATGTCCAAAATACTCGACTCCGTTTACACCGAACGCTACCACAGGGTCAGAAAAACGTGCATCTTCGCTGGCGACGATAATATCGAACGGCCAGACCAGCATTAGGCCGCCAGCGATGACCCTGCCCTGAACTTCGACCATCGTGGGCTTGGGTATATTCCTCCATCGCCAGCAGAGGCCAAGATAGAGCTCTTCCTCAAATGCCCAATGACCCTCGATTCCCGGCTGGCCAAAGCCGGCCCAGGTCCCAACGGGCTTTCGTGTTAGTGGTTCGCGGTCTTTTAAATCGTGGCCGGAAGAAAAATCTGGGCCATCAGCGGCGAGGACGATCACCTTGCAGTCTACGTCGTGTGATGCCATATCGAGAGCGTCATTCAGCTCATATAGCATGGACTTGTTCTGTGCGTTACGTTTTTCAGGACGGGCGAGCACTATTCGTGCAACACCATCTTCTATGCCTTCAAAGCGAATAAACTGGAACTTAGCAACCATTTTGGTTCCTTATGAAAAATTGTTCGGTTCACTTTATGGGCTGTGTCGGGAATATACAAATTCACGGGGTGGTGAAGACAACCACTTATGTGGTTTTATTGAATCTGTAAATATTCCTCAGGGAATGGTTCTTATGATAGACGTCACGAAAGCGGCTGGTGGTAATGAAACTCTGGTTTTAGAGTTGGTCAGGGCAATGGAAACCGGTGATTTGCCTGAGGTCGTAAAGGCTGTGTGTACTGAGGGGTTTGTTTGGGCCAATAGCGGCCTTGCAGTGATTAATGGCCAGGCGGAGCTCTTCGAGCAGATGGCGCGGGGCGGCTTCGCCGCTCAGATCCCGATTCTTAAAACCATGACGCATTTCAGTGCCGAACTGATTCACATAGCCAGTAAGGGTGATATCGTTTTTACCGAACGGGTGGATCATCACTGGGACGAACAGGGTCGAGATTTGATGACGCCGCATATCTGTGGAGTTGCAGAAATACGCGAGGGCAGGATTTCTGCCTTCCGTGATTTCTATGATGTCGTTTGTTACAGCCAGACCCCAACCAAAGCCCAGAAGGGTTTCGACCTCGCTTCCTTCAGAGAGAGCCAATCGAAAGGGGAAAAATAAGAACTGTGGCCTAACCAAACATCCTCTTCGTTCAGGCATCTCGCTCAATCGATGATAATCGCATTCGGTTTCCCCCGGTGGTTATCCTGATAGGGTCAGGCACTGACACATTGAGTTGGTGCACAGTGGAAGGGTTGCAGTGAAGGGTTTCAGTGAAGAGTAGGAATGACCAGAGTGGTTTCTGTGAAGATAGCGATCAGGTGAAAGGTGTCGTGAGCAAAAGAATACGAAGGGTATCGGGCGTTGACTACCAGCCCTGCGCTGGAACACACTTTGGCAACACAGCGAAGTCGGGCAGGTCCTGGCGAGAAACATTGAGATCAAGGGCAAGTACAATAGATGTGCCCGTAGAGTATTGGAGGGCTAATGGCTTTACCTGAATTTCCACAAGGTTTTACACCAGAGTATCTAACAGAATCCCTGAGGGGGGTGTTTCTTCCCGAAGGGACGAGCATTTCGAAGGTTTCCCGGTCTCCGTTGGGCGAGGGGACTGGCATGATGGCGGACATCGCGAAGCTTGAACTTTCCTTTGAGGGTAAGAGCGAGGGTCTTCCTCATAGCGTTATAGCCAAATATGCATCCGAGAACCCAACTAACCGACAGGTAGCGATGTTGTACAACCTTTACGAACGTGAGACCCGGTTTTCCGAAGAGTTGGACCCGTTGACCGAAGCGCGTTGTCCTGAGTTCTATTTCACCGGTCTTGAAAACGAAAATTTCCTCATCCTGATGGAGGACATGACCGACTATGAGGTTGGTAACCAGTCAGTAGGCGCTACCCTGGCTCAAACCGAACTGGCGATAGATGAACTGGTGAAACTACACGCAGCATTTTGGGAGAAGGTTGATCACCTCGAATGGGTCCCGGGCATTGCAGACAGCTACCATGCGGACAACATGAATAGCCTCGCCAACTCAGGTTGGGACACGATGGTTGAGACGTTTGGTGATTTTGTCCCGGAGCATATTCGAATGCAGCGTGACCGATTTCTAGCGGCCATACCAGCGCTACAGGCGGAGCAAATGAGTGCGCCTATTACTCTGTGTCATGGTGACTTTCGAATGGAGAATCTGCTCTATGGCGTTCAGCCTGAACATCACCCTGTGGCTGTAATTGACTGGCAGGGACCGCTGAAGGCGCGGGGCATGTTCGATGTTGCATTGTTTCTGGGGCAGAGCAGTCAGGTAGATGTCAGACAGTCCTATGAGAAGCAGATATTGGAGAGATACCTTGACGGTCTGGTTACTCTTGGCGTCGAAGGATTGAACTTCGATGACTTGTGGACAGGCTATAAAAGCTGCATGTTGTACGATTGGGTCTATACAGCCGTTGTCGCAGGTACGCTTGATAGCACCAACGAGGCAGGTTTTGCATGGATGTCACAAATGATTGCCAGGCAGGTGGCTGCAAGCGACGACCTGGAGTTATTTGGCTTGCTTGATTGAGGTCGTTAATTTCCGCGAAGCTGACTCAATGGTTTGGTCGGCCCCCTTGTTAATTTTGGTCGACCACCGAGCGTCGAAGGCCTCTGGCCCTTAGTCAAAAGCTTCAGGAATGGCCAGACTCTATTAGGTAATGACTAAGATTATAGCAACGAAGGTTATTGAGCCTGTGCCACTCGTGGACGTCGCCCGTCTTCGCAATCAACAAGCATATTGCGGCAAAGAAAAAATCTATGTGTCGTAGCCTGGTCGCGAGAAGCTAGTCGGCCAGCCTAACGATAATTCCAGCGTTGGCAATTACGATTGCGTCCTTGCTATCGTCTGCTGGTATCTCTAGCCCGCCTTTCTGGACTGTGACACTTACCGTGCCGTAGGGTAATGCTGCCGCCACCCTGTCTGCATCTACTTTGTCTGGTTCCGGTACGCCGATTAGCAGATCAATGAACATGTCATCGGCGGTCTTCCCCAGAGGTGCAAAAAAGTGAAGGCTGGAATGATGGATTGCATCGAACACGGCTCGCTCGGCAGCCTGCGTATAGTTCCTGCCATGCACATCTGTGCCCATGCCCATTTCGGTAACGTATCTCGTTTTCATCTGTAAACTCTACTATTCTGTGGATTGTTCTCACCCTAATGTAGCAACATGCAAGGAGTAAAGGCTATGAAGATTGGTGCAGTATTTCCCCACCTGGAGATTGGTCATGATCCGGTCGTTATTCGTGATTGGGCACAGGCGGCAGAAGAAATTGGTTACTCCCATTTGCTGGTGTACGACCATGTGATAGGTGCGGTACATGAAGGGCGAGAGCCCAAACTCTGGGGACCCTATACAGAAGAATCATCTTTTCATGAGCTTTTTGTATTGCTCGGTTTTTTTGCAGCCTGTACGCAGAGGGTAGGTCTAGCGAGTGGTGTATTGATTCTTCCTCAGCGCCAAACTGTGCTGGTTGCCAAGCAGGCTGCGGAGGTCGACATTCTCTCGGGTGGTCGGCTGCGACTTGGTGTTGGTACCGGTTGGAATTATGTCGAATACGATTCTCTTAATGAGAAGTTTACCAATCGCGGTCGTCGGCAGGTCGAACAGGTCGAGTTGTTGAGAAAGCTCTGGCAGGAACCGGTAGTGAGTTATGAAGGTGAATATCACAACGTGGAGAGGGCTGGGCTAAAGCCTTTACCCGGCAGGCAGATCCCGATCTGGTTCGGAGGATTTTCCGATCTGGTGTTCAAGCGGGCAGCTGAGATGGGTGATGGGTTTATCTTTGGCAGTGGCCAGAAAGAGAACCTTGAGGCGATGAACCTACTACAGACCCACCTGGAAACTAACGGACGAAACATCGATGAATTTGGTGTTGAAGCTCTCCTTAACTATCAATCTGGCCCTGACAAATGGGTAAAGGAAATTCAGGCCTGGCGGGATATTGGTGCGGAGTATGTTTCGATGCGGGGTATGGCCCTGCGGGGTCAGGGTGATGGCCTGAAGTCGCCTCAGGAGCATATCGATATCCTGTCAACCTACTGGGACGTCGTCGGCGAACTCTCGGACTAAAACGGGGGTAAAGGGGGCGCAGGGGATGACACTTCGAGTATATTCAGTTGTCTTCCAGGTCGAGTAAGGCCCGCTTCCTTTTGCCGTTAGTGTCTGCTGGCGGTTCTCTTAGGTTCTGGACTGCGCGGCGAACCAGGTTGCCGAGGTCATCGAGTATCAGGTAGCCGGCTGGTACGACGAGCAATGTTACCACTGTCGCGAACATTACTCCGAAGGATAGTGACACGGCCATGGGTACGAGGAACTGCGCCTGTACGCTCTTGTTAAGCATCAGTGGTAACAAACCAACAAATGTCGTAATCGACGTCAGAATAATTGGTCGACATCGAGAGACCGCAGCATTCAAGATGGATTCCTGCAGGGAATCGCCGATAGATCGACGAAAGTTCACACTGTGAACCAGCACGAGGCTGGAGTTAACCACGACACCCGATGCTGCAAAAAAACCAAGTATCGACATCATCGCCAGACCGGAAACGAACCCAAGGTTCTTCATGATCAGGTGCCCCCAGATTGTCCCCACGAAAGCGAAGGGGATGACGCTCATAATGATCAAAGGTTGCATGTATGATTTGAGAGGAATTGCCAGAAGCGCAAAGATGACGAACATGGCGACAGTGATCCTTGGTATCAGGCTGTTGGCGGATTCGCTTTGGTCCGCCTGGACGCCTTCAAGGCTATAAGAGACTCGTGGGTAAGGTTCCATCAGGGCCTGAATGGGCCCAGCGTTGAGATCAGCGATGACCTCGTTGGCGGTCACCTGGGTTCTGTCCACATCAGCAACAACATTCACGACGCGCCTGCTGTCAGCTCTTCTGATGCTTGAAAAGCCCCTGCCAAGATCAGCTTTAGCGACCGTTGCGAACGGGACTTCCGATCCAGCTGGTGTCCGAATCCTCATGGAGTCCAGGGCCGCCAGTGATCGTCGCTCTTCTTCCGTATAGCGAACCATAACTCTGACATCGTCTCTGCCTCGCTGTATGCGTTGCGCCTCTTCTCCGTAGAAGGCTTGCCTCACCTGTCGCGCCAGGCTTCCAAGGCTAAGCCCCAGGGCTTCACCTGAGGGCAGGATTGAGAGCTTCAACTCCTGTTTCCCGGAACGGAACGAATCCGTAATGTCGACAACGCCCGGATACTCGGCGAGTTTGTACCGGAGCTTTTCCGCCACGACACGAAGTTCATCGACATTCTCGCCTTCAAGCTGAATATCGATATCGTTCCCAGCTGAGAAAAAAGATGAGTTAAATTTCAGTTCAATCGCATCGGCGATCGGACCATTCGTTTTGCGCCAGATGTCAGCCACTTCTCTGGTTTTGATGTTGCGGGCCTGGCTGGGTGTTAATTGCAGAAAGACCTCTCCAAGGTGACCGTTCGCAGTGCCCCCGACAGGTGCAGAGGAGCTTGGTGGACCATTGGCACCACTAAGCTGGCTGCCGACGACCGACAAAACGTGCAAAACCGGAGGTGCCTCGGGGTACTCCTGGTTCAGACGTTCCTTGACGACTGCTGCCGACAACTCAAGTTGGCGTATGCCAGCCTGAGTTGACTCCGCACTGGTACCAAGCGGCATGGTCAACTTGGCAATGACCTGATCTGATGCGAGCGGCGGAAAGAAAGAAAACGGCAGTCGGCCACTGGCAAGTATGGCAATGGCTGACATAAAGGCGACCAGAGCAATGGCGGCGGTAATGTACCTGGCTTTAATGGCTGCCCGGGCTGCGGTTCGGAATTGGTTGTCGATAAAGTGTTCAAGTCCTCTAGCGAATCTGGATTGGACCCTAATCACTTGCTCGGCAAAGCTCGAAAAGTAACCAGCAACATGAATGGCAAAAATGATACTCGCGATGCCGATAGCCATTCCGATATAAGTGCGCAGGTCGGGTGCGAAACCAAGAAGGATGATGCCAAGGATAGGCACTAGCATCATGCCAACTTCCCCAGCCGGTGACTGAACCTGCGAGTGCCCAAGGTGAGCAGGTAGAACCAGCTGGGATTCGATCAGTGAAAAAACAAGGCAGCAGATGACCGTTGTCGCAATGACCGCCATGACTTGGCCCATAAAGCCAACCACGAACAGTAGCGGCATGAACGCGGCGACGGTTGTTAACACACCAAAGGTAACCGGAATCGTGACACGCTGGGCACCCTCAATGGCACCAGAGAGTTGTTGAGTTCCCTCCTGGTGACTCGAGTGGATACTCTCACCAACAACAATAGCGTCATCGACTAGAATCCCCAGTACCAGGATAAACCCGAACAGTGAAATGGCGTTGATTGACATACCAACGGCATTAGTCAGGAAGATAGCGCCAAGGAAGGCGACGGGCACACCCAAACTAACCCAGAATGCCAGGCGCGGCCTGAGGAAAAGTGCCAGTAGAATCAGCACCATTAAAAAGCCCTGGCGGCCACTATTCATCAGCGTTTCCAGCCTGTCCTCAAGAATCATTGAGTCATCATTCCAGACTGTTAGCTCGATGCCCTCAGGCAAGGTTGGCCCCGCAGCGATCACATATTGCTTGACCGTTCGCGCAATGTGCTGCAGGTCCTGCTCTCCCATCCTGGCCACCCTGATCAGCGCCGCAGGCTTGTTGTTAAACCTCAGTGACTGCTCAGTCTCAGCGAAGCCGTCAACGACAGTAGCAACATCTTTAAGGTATAACCGGGTGCCGTCTGACCTTGTAGTGATGACCAGGTCTTCGAAGTCTTTACCCCAGTAAGCTTGCCCCTTGGTTCTTAACAGAATTTCGCCTGCGCTGGTTTTTATTGAGCCGCCGGGTAAATCCAGGGAGCCGCTCTTTACCGCCGCCGCTACCTGATCGAAATTGAGACCGTTTCGGCGCAGCGACTGTTCAGACACTTCGATCGATATCTCATATGGGCGGGTGTTGGAAACCGTAGCTTGGGTAACACCCGGTAACTGGGTGATGTTGTCACGAACTTGTTGCGCAAGTTCTTTCAGGGTGCGTTCGTCTTTTGGTCCGGTGATAGTGATATCAAGGACGTTCCTGGTCGTTGTGACCAGGTTGGTAATTGGTTTTTCTGTTTCTTCAGGGAAGGTATCAATCGAATCGACGCGGTTTTTTACCTCATCTAGCGCCTTGGCTTCATCAGCATTCTCGTACAGTTCGACAGAAACGGTGCATATGCCTTCGTTGGCATTTGAGCGAATCTGTTTGACACCTTCGATGCCTTCCAGCTCCTCCTCGATTCTTACACAAACACCTTCTTCGACCTCTTCTGGTGCGGCTCCCAGATAAGGAACAGTAATGCTAATCACGGGTATATCGATATCCGGAAAAGACTTGCGTTGCATCTGCGGGAGTGTCACCAGTCCGGCAAGAATGATTAGCCCCATAAGCAGGTTGGCGGCAACATGATTAGAGGCAAACCAGGCAATAATCGGTTTCATAAGGCGACAAACCCGGCTTTATCGACCGGACGAACAAGCATTCCCTCAATAGCATTGTTAACCGTGGATAGGCTGATCGTCTCACCGCGTTTGAAGCCATCGATCACGTAGACATCCTCATCAACGATTCGAATCACCTCTACGTCCCTAAACTGCAGCCGATTTTCATCGGTGACAACATAGACCTGTTCATTTGCCTGAAGTGCGGATCGTGGTAGCACAAATACGTTGTCGACTTGTTTGCCGATAATTTCGGCCTCGACAAACAGACCGACAGCGAGTGGTGGCCTTGAGTCTGACTGCTGGTAAGGCGATTGCACTTGAGCGACGATGTTGATCATTCGGGTTTTGGGGTCCAGTTCCCCTTCGGTTCTAACAATACGACCGTCCCAGGTGTGGTCCTCTCCAGCGAACCTGGCTCGAAGAATCACAGCGGGCAGGTTCTTATCTGTCGGGCCGGCTAGTGCAAGCTCAAGGTAAGCCAGCTCTTCATCGTGTATCGGTAACCTAACCTCAGCGACATCGGTGGCATACAAGCTAGCGATTGGGGCGCCACGGGTGACGAATTGCCCTATGTCGACACGTTCGCTTCTCACTCTGCCGTCATAGGGCGCGGTAATGTTTGTGCGGGTGATGTCTCTTGCCGCCCTTGAAAGCCTGGCAGTTGCTTCGCGAATTGACGCCTGGGCAAATCTTAAGCGGTTGAGTGCGTCATCTTGCTGCGATTGGCTGGCGGATTGACGCTTTGCCAGATCCAGCAGGCGATCGTGAGCCTTTCTGGCGTTGGTGAGTTCACTTCTCGCCGAAGCCAGCGAGGCGCGAGCTTGTTCAAGCGCCACTTCGTAGTCCAACGGGTCTACCTTCAGCAAAAGGTCGTCTTTCTTGAAGAATCCGCCAGACACCATTACCGGTGAGATATCGACAACCCGTCCGGAAACCTCAGGAATTAGCTCACTCTCTGTGCGTGGAAGCACGCTGCCATGGGTAACAGAGCTCATTTGCACGGTTTGGACATCAGCTACCCAGGTTCGGACCAGGGGGGCGTTCGATATAGGGGGCTTTTGCTCGAGTTTGGGACCGGTCGAAATGATCAGGCCTGCAAACCCGAGGCCCGCAAAAACAATAGCGAGGGGGAATAGAAAACGCTTAATCATGTCTTTGCCTTTCATTGGGTTGTGTTAATCCGGCTTCTGCGTAGTCGATCATCCGGCTGATGCCGGAAATGAATGTTGAGTAGGTAGATTCAGTTCCGAGTGGAGCATGGAACTGAAGTAGGTGGATCATGGATCCGATCATGAAATGGAACCTCCAGTGCAGTTCCTCGGTTGTTACATCCGGCAATACCTCTGAGAGGGCCAACTGGTAGTGCGCAGCAATCTCGCCAAATTCCTGTTCCACGATCGGTTTTGTCAATGATTCTGGTTCGGCATAAATTCGGCCGATCAGGGTAGGTACTCGACGGTTTTTGTACACCGCCTCTACCAATGGAGCGAAAAAAGATTCCAGTACTGATCTAGTAGTTAGTGGGCGATCACTTTCATTTAAGGCTTTTAATAGCAGTAGCCTGTCCTCGTTTATCGGCTGAACGCAACGGTGGAAAACCGAGCCAAACAGTCCCTTTTTGGACCCAAAATAGTAATGGGTGGCCGCAAGATTAACGCCGGCCGCAGAGGCGATTGCCCGTAGCGAGGTGGCCGCGTAGCCCTGTTCTACAAACAAGTACTCGGCCGCATCCAAAATTTTTGTTTGGGTGTTGGTTGGCGCTGCTTTCGGGGCTTTGTCTTTCATAATTAAACAAACGATCGTTTTAATCGGTCAATGTATACAATGCTAACATCTGCCGCAAGGTTTTTGTCAGCCCAGAATGGTTTTAGATAAAGGCCAGTTTAGGGGGCTAGTCAGGTCGTACTTTCCTGATATGGTATGGGCCAAAACGTTCAAGCGGGAGACAAAGATGGCCAAGAAGCAGCTGGTTCTAGTATTGACCGAACCGACCGAGGGAGAAGCAGACGAATTCAACCAGTACTATGAAAACCTGCATCTTGATGAGGTCCTGCAAACAACCGGATGGAAGACGGCGCAGCGCTACCAATTGGTTGAGCAGGCAGGTCAGGAGTGTCCGCTCCCTTACCTGGCAGTGTATGAAGCAGAATCCGTTGAGGGGAAATCTGCAATCGACAGAATGAATGAAACCCGCTCGGAACGACAACAAAGTAAAGCGCTAAACCGGCGGACGGCTGGTGCGTGGATATTCGAGGCGATTGGTCCGGAACATAAAATGGAGCGTTAAATGTCGAATATGAAGAATGGACGATGGCTGGTGAAGTCCTACCCGACTGATGAAGTGAGCGAGGACAATTTTGAGCTCGTCTACGCAGAGGTCCCTGAGCCGGGCGAGGGTGAGGTTCTCATCCAGACGACTTCTCTGGTCATGTCTCCGCCACTTCGGATGGCGATCGGCACCGGAGGGATCACGGGAAACCGTGTCAAAATCGGGGCCATGATGAGGGGGTCGGGGCAGGGCGTTGTGGTGAAATCCCAACATCCCGACTTTCTAGAAGGTGATCTGGTTGCCGGCGCCATGGGTTGGCAGGAATATGCCGTGACGGACGGTGAGCGTCCCTTCCCACTCGAAAAGATTTCGCCCAGAGCCAGGCAACCGATTACCGCTAATCTGCATGTTATGGGTGCCAGTGGCGCGACCGCGTATGTCGGACTTTATGACATAGCAAAACCTAAAGTGGGTGATGTCGTCTTGGTGTCTGCGGCCGCTGGTAGCGTTGGCGCACTTGTGTGCCAACTGGCAAAGTTTTCGGGTTGTCGTGTGATAGCAATTGCCGGAAATGAAAAAAAGTGCCTTTGGCTCAAAGATGAGCTTGGCATGGATGAGGTGATCAACTACAAAAACGAGGATGTGGCAGAACGTCTACGGGAAGTGTGCCCCAATGGCATTGACATCTATTTTGACAATGTCGGTGGTGAAATTTTAGATACCGCGTTGGGGCAGATTGCCCATGGCGCAAGAATCGTGCTCTGTGGAGCCACATCCCAATATGAAGGAGACGCGAACTGGTATGGTCCAAGCAACTATTTCAACCTGGTATACAAGGAAGCGACCATGCAGGGGTTTTATATCTTCAGCTATGCGCATCGATTCAAGAAAGCCCATGAACGACTGGGTGAGCTGATCGCCAACGGTAATCTTATATACAACGAGGATGTTCTGAAGGGCGTCGAACAGCTGCCAGCGGGCCTTATAAGAGTGTTATCGGGTGAAAACTTCGGCACCCAGCTAGTCAGGCTATCCTGATCACACCCCGAAAAAGGACCATACCCACAAGTGACAATACCGCTGCAGAACGAACTGCATCAAAGCGCTGCCCTAAGCCAGTAGAACGGGCGCCAGGGCATCCTGTGATCCTGGCGCGAACTCGGTTAGCTGGACACGGCCGATCCCAAGGTCGGTGAGTGATTCCAGGGCGAAAGCGACATCGGCGGGGTGACCCATAAAGTTGCCAAGAAAACCGTTACCCATCATAGCCTTCATGCCACTAACAGCTTCGTTATCACCGGCTGCTGTCAGGATAAAAATGCCGATAGGGATATCGTTATTGATTTTTCGTACACGCTCGATGCTTCGCTTCACTTCATCTTCCGTGACTGTTGCCATAATCCCCAGGTCAATAGCCCCTCCTCTGGTAGAGCGAGCGCTGGCCTTGACTTCGATTCGATCAACCAGTGGTGTTATTTCCCGAATGCCCCTTGGACCACCTGCAGAACCGACCAGCGCTGGTGGGTTCTCTAGTCTAGGACCCACAAACCTGTCTCCTGAAATATCTATTTGGTAGTAATCACCGGAAAACTGACACTGGTTAGTCTTAATAATCTGGCCAGCGATGTTCATGGCTTCGATATACATGCCAATGCGCTCGGGCGGCCCGGGGTAGGGTATCCCAATGGCCTGCATTTCTGCTTCTGCCCATCCGGCGCCGAGCCCGGCTTCAAATCTCCCCTGGGCTGCCTGTTGCACAGACAAGGCACCCTGCGCGAACTCAACCGGAGATCTGAACAGATTGTTGCAAAAAGAACTGGTGATTTTTATTCTGCTCGTGCTGCAGGCCATCTGTGTCGCCGCGACGAAAACGTGGGGATAAGGATGATCCGTTACCCAGAAGTGGTCAGATGCGCAGACACCGTGCCAGCCTGCATCTTCCATCTCTTTTGCCCAGGTACCAGGTTCATTAAAACGGCTACCCGGCATGTTGACAAAATATTCCAAAGGAAACTCCTGATTTGCCCCAATGGGGTAGTTAAAGGATGATGTTACTACTTTTTGTTACGAAACAGTTTCTATGTTGGTTCCAACCATTGATCTTAAAGCTGCCGAAGAGGATGTTACCGCCCTCAGGCCTTTGGACGCATCCTGCCGCGACCACGGGTTTTTCCTATTGCGTAATCACGGCATGGATGCAGCAATCGAACAGATGTGGCAAGCCGCATCGGGTTTCTTCGAGCAGCCCTCAGAGGTTAAACGTGAGGTATTGCGCACAGAAAGTATTCCGCTTGGATATTTCGATCGGGAACTCACCAAACGCAAGCGTGACCTGAAGGAAGTGTTTGATTTCATGCAGCCACGTGGTGATGGGTCAGACGTTAATCAATGGCCTGCGGGCCAACCTGAGTTTTATCATGCGATGAATCGGTTTTTCACTGAGGCCAGTTCTGTGGCAGAGCGAACCCTTAATCTTGTCTATCGTGCGCTTGCCGGCGATGGGATAAGTCACCTGTCGATGCCAGAAGGTGATCCCAGAACCAGTACCGTTCGGCTCAACTATTACCCGGTTGATGATCCTCTGTCCGATGATGAACAATCAGCAGTGGCTGGTCTTGGAGACATGGCCCTACATCATCACACAGACCCTGGGGTACTCACTTTACTGGTGCAGGATATGACCGGCGGGCTTCAGACGCTTTCTAAAGAAGATGGCTGGATCGATGTGACGCCAGAGGAAAATACGATCGTGGTCAACCTTGGGGATTCGCTCCAGGTCTGGAGTAATGACAACTATAGAGCAGCGGTTCATCGAGTGGTGCCTATGAATACGTTGCAAAATGGCAGCGACGGCCGGTTCAGTACGCCTTACTTTTACAACCCCAAAGGTGATGCCGTACTCGAACCGTTAACTGAATTGTCCGGCGATGCGCCTTTGTATCGCAGGTTTACCTGGCGCGAATACATCAAGGGCAGGGTAGACGATAACTACGCCGACCTCGGTGAAGATGATATCCAGATCGAGCAATATAGAGCCTGAAGTTTCTGACTCCTATGCTCATCATTTGAGCTAGAAATCCTGATTTGAGGTCATGATCGAAATGAAAGGACTCGTCTTACTGGTGCGAAAGATAAATCTCTAACAGTTCCGTGGTCACTGCCGGCTTAAACATCTCCAGCAGTTCGGGGGAAGATTTGTCATATCCCAGAGCTTCCTTGCAGATGAGATGGAGGTCATCTCTGCTACACAGACCTTGCGCGAGAATGTCCTTGCCAGGGAATATCATTGCGCCTCTGAGTCGTTTCACAATTGCCGATGTCTTGTCCTTTGAAATGTCGCCAACATCTTCAATATCCCAGTCTGGAGTATCGAGCCCGGATCTTTCCTGAAGCTCAGGCGCAGCGTGATAGCCCGTTCCAAGAACCTCTAGATTGCAACTGGCTGTTGCCATTACAGGTAAGCCAACAAGGTTCATGACTGCAAAAGGTCCAAGACCGATGCCCAGTCGGTTTCTGACAA
>Ga0208971_1000062_pt1 | contig 74434 bp, 68 predicted proteins | sample AOAMet1_18_M0_10_2_FD_188229 | JGI IMG/M metagenome (GOLD analysis project Ga0208971, IMG submission 188229) | Ammonia-oxidizing marine microbial communities from Monterey Bay, California, USA - CAN11_18_M0_10 (SPAdes) | ecosystem: Environmental > Aquatic > Marine > Intertidal zone | place...
CCCTGGCTGATCGTTTTATCCAGCTATGCGGTGGGTTAAGCGATCGTGAGATGGGAGACCAGGTGCTGGATTCAATGGATATTGAACGTGAACGAGGTATCACCATCAAGGCGCAGAGCGTGACGCTTATGTATGAGGCCAGGGATGGGAAAACCTATCAGTTCAATATCATTGATACGCCCGGTCACGTGGATTTCACCTATGAAGTGTCACGCTCGATGGCAGCGTGTGAGGGTGCCTTGCTGGTAGTGGATGCCGCACAGGGCGTGGAAGCGCAGTCAGTGGCTAACTGTTATACAGCGATAGAACAGGATCTCGAGGTTCTGCCTGTACTTAATAAAATCGACCTGCCCCAGGCTGAGCCCGACCGGGTCAGCCAGGAAATCGAGGAAATTATCGGTATCGATGCAACCGGTGCCCTGGAGGTTAGCGCAAAAAGCGGTCAGGGAGTGGAGGACCTTCTGGAAGAGATAGTAGCGGCCATTCCACCGCCGGAGGATCTGCGCGAGGAACCATTTCAGGCACTCATCATTGATTCCTGGTTCGATAATTACCTGGGTGTAGTGTCTCTTGTCAGGGTGACGCAAGGGAAAATTTCCAAAAAAGACAAAATCGTTGCAAAGTCCATACGCAAAGTTCACCAGGTGGATTCCGTTGGCGTCTTCACGCCAAGGAGAACAGAAACAGATACCCTCAACAGCGGTGAAGTTGGTTTCATCGTCGCGGGCATTAAAGATGTGAAAGGTGCTCCGGTCGGTGACACGATCGTGCTGAGTGCGAATCAGGAAACGGTACCTACACTGCCGGGTTTTGAGCAAATAAAGCCGCAGGTCTATGCCGGAATGTTCACGGTCAGTTCGGATGACTTTGATAATTTTCGGGACGCGTTGGAAAAGCTCACGTTGAACGATGCTTCTCTTGCCTACGAGCCAGAAAGCTCAGATGCGCTAGGAAGTGGCTTCCGTTGTGGTTTCCTTGGCATGCTTCATATGGAAATCATCCAGGAGCGACTGGAAAGGGAATATAACCTTGACCTGATCACTTCTGCTCCGACTGTGGTCTATGAGGTGCTGATTAAGTCCGGTGAGGTCTATAAGGTTGATAATCCCTCTCAATTGCCCGACCCGTCCACGATAGAAGAGATGCGTGAACCGATTGTGAGAGCAAACATTCTCGTGCCATCAGAACACGTAGGCAGCGTCATTACTCTTTGTATTGAAAGGCGAGGTGTTCAAAAAGACATGCAGTTTGTCGGTAAACAGGTTTCGTTGACCTATGACATGCCGATGAACGAAGTTGTACTCGATTTCTTTGATCGGTTGAAATCGGTTTCCCGGGGGTATGCTTCGCTTGATTATTCATTCGATCGATTTGAAGCGTCGAACCTGGTCAGACTCGACGTGCTAATTAACGGTGATACGGTAGATGCCCTGGCAGTGATTGTTCACAGAGACGATGCCAGGGGGAAAGGTTTTTCCCTGACGAAAAAGATGAAAGAACTCATACCGCGGCAGATGTTTGATGTTGCCATTCAGGCAGCCATTGGAGGTCAGATTATTGCGAGACAGACCGTGAAGGCATTGCGCAAAAATGTCACTGCTAAATGTTATGGTGGCGACATCACCCGAAAGAAAAAATTACTTGAGAAGCAAAAAGCGGGTAAGAAGCGTATGAAACAGGTCGGTAGCGTTGAGATCCCACAGGAAGCATTCCTCGCAGTGCTGAAGGTAGAAAAATGAGCATTAATTTCCCCCTCATCCTCGTTCTTGCCACCGCCTTTACCGGTATTGTGTGGTTGGTGGATCACCTGGTGTTTCGCCCGAAGAGACTTGGCCGCGTCGCCGCAGCCGGTGATATTGACGAAGAATCTCGCAAGACGATTCTTGCCGAACCGATCATTGTTGAATACTCGATCTCGTTTTTTCCTGTACTTGCTATCGTTTTGGTACTGCGGTCGTTTCTGTTCGAACCCTTCCAGATTCCTACGGGTTCGATGATACCGACGCTAGCGGTGGGTGATTTTATTCTGGTTAACAAATTCACTTATGGCATCAGGCTGCCTGTCGTTGGCACCAAGATTGTTGATATAGCAGAACCAAAAAACGGCGAGGTCATGGTTTTTATACCGCCCCATCAGGACGTATATTTCATCAAACGAGTGGTGGGAATACCGGGTGACACGGTTCGATATCAGGATAAAACCTTATATATCAACGGGAAACAACAGAGTCAGACTTTTTTAGCGCAGATACCACCGGTGGATCCGAGGGTTTTACAATATCGGGAGAAGCTGGGAAACGTTGAGCACCTGATCCAAAGAAACCCATACCGGGAAACAAGTGTGGACGAATGGGTGATTCCGGAAGGCCACTACTTCATGATGGGGGATAATCGTGATCAAAGTAGCGATAGTCGGTATTGGGGGTTGGTGTCAGAACATAATATAGTTGGCAAGGCGGTAGCGATCTGGTTGCATAAAAAACCAGGACTGCGGCTGCCAGAGTTCTCACGTAATGGTTGGATACAGTAAGGACCAAAATGATGAATAGAAAAACCTTGCAAGGCAAGCACCGACAAAGAGGAAGCATGAGTGGCATTGTGGTTATCCTCATACTCGTAGCTTCTTCGGTCTCCGTGGGCTCGCGAGTAATACCTCTTTATCTGGATCACAGCACCATGGGCACGATCATGGAGAAGATGTCCCTGGAAAATGGTTTAGCGCTCCAGAACGAGGCTAGTATTCGTGACACCATGAAAAAACGTTTGAAGATGAATAACATCCGTGATTTTGACCTGAAGGAAAACCTGAAAATTGACCGTAGTAAGGCCGGGACAGAATTGATCCTGGATTACGAGGTGCGGATCGATTTGGTAAGCAATTTGAGCTTGATTGCTGCTTTCAACAAGAAAGTTCCTCTTAGAGATTAGTGCGGGTCAGTGTGACCGATCTAAAAAAGCTCGAATCGCGTGTTGCATACACATTTAAAAATGCATCTTTACTTGATCAGTCGGTAACGCATCGAAGTTTTGGTGATAGAAATAATGAGCGTCTCGAATTTCTTGGAGACTCAATCCTCAATTTTGTCGTTGCCGCCGCGCTGTTTAACCGGTTTCCTGATGCAAGAGAGGGAGACCTTTCCCGTTTAAGGGCAAGGATGGTCAAACAGCAAACGCTCGCAGAAATTGCCAGGGAACTAGATCTTGGCGGGTTCCTGACAATGGGAAGTGGCGAACTTAAAAGTGGTGGGTTCGACCGGGACTCCATCCTGTCAGATGCGGTAGAAGCAATCATAGGGGCAGTTTTTCTGGATGGGGGAATCTCCGAGGCAACGGATTGTGTTCTCGGTTTATATGAGGAACGGCTTGCAGCATTGACATCATCGAATATCGAGAAAGATGCCAAGTCACGACTTCAGGAGCACCTTCAGGGTATAGGTCAATCTGTGCCGGACTATATCCTGGTCGGTAAGACGGGTAAATCGCCCAATCAGACCTTTGAGATCGAGTGTCGGTCTTTGTCTTTTAACGGTGCAATCAGGGCAATTGGAACTTCACGACGACGGGCCGAGCAAAAGGCCGCCGAACTTGCTCTCAAGCACCTGGAGGTTACCAATTGACTACGCGCTGTGGTTATGTGGCTATAGTAGGTCGTCCGAATGTCGGTAAGTCCACTTTATTGAATGCACTCCTGGGCCAGAAGATCAGCATCACTTCCAGAAAGCCGCAAACCACGCGGCACAACCTGTTAGGCATAAAAACAACCGGCTCTCATCAGATACTTTTTGTAGATACGCCGGGCATTCACAGAAATGAACCGAAGGCGCTCAATCGCTACATGAACAAGAGCGCGAAGAGCGCACTTCGTGATGTAGACGTGCTGTTGTTTTTACTCGATAGGGGAAAGATAGGTGAAGACGATCAGGAAGTTTCCCGCCTATTTAATCAATCGAAGGCCGAGAAGGTTATTGTCGTTAACAAGATTGACCTGATAGAAAACAAGAACACACTGTTCCCGATGCTCTCCGGTCTTCAAGAGAAATATCCTGATGTGAAACTGGTGCCGGTATCGGCTGAAAAGAATGCCAATCTTGAAGAACTGGAAAAGGTGATTTGTGAAGCGTTGCCGGAGTCACCGTTTTATTTTGACGCGGAGCAGGTGACCGACCGCAGTGAACGATTTCTTGTCTCTGAGATTATTCGTGAAAAGCTCATGCGTCAGTTAGGTGATGAGCTACCGTATGCCCTTACTATTCAAATTGAGAAATTCGAAGAAAGAGATAAAGCAACGCATATCGATGCAACAATCTTTGTCGAGAAAGATGGTCAGAAAAGTATCCTGATTGGGAAATCAGGAGAGCGACTGAAACGAGTCGGTACTGATGCCCGCAAAGACATAGAGCATGTGCTTGGTGTAAAAGTCATGCTGAATACCTGGGTGAAGGTTAAGTCGGGCTGGTCTGATGATGAGCGTGCTATCAGGAGTCTTGGTTACGACGATGTATGAAGCAGGGACACTTGAACCAGCTTACATTCTGCATGCCAGAAATTATCGCGATACCAGCTTAATATTAGACCTGTTTACCCGGGATTCAGGGCGATACTCTGTAGTCTCGAAAGGGGTCAGGTCTCCCAAGTCTAAGATAAGGGGCCGGTTGCAGCCATTTTCACCGTTGCTGGTCGCCTCCGTGGGTCGTGGTGAGTTAAAAACATCAACCACGATTGATTTTCCACGAAAGCCGTTCGGACTGATGGGAAAAGGATTGATGCTTGGTCTGTATGTCAACGAATTGCTGTACAGGTTATTGGATCGGTTTGAACCGATTGTTGGTTTATATAAAGGGTACGAAGACTTGCTTTCAGAGCTGGTGTTATCCGAACAATCGATGTCAGGACAAGAGCTGGCGCTTAGAGAGTCGGGTGGCGAGGTAACAGCCATTAGAAGGTTTGAGCTTTGCTTGTTGCAGGAACTTGGTTACGGAATTAATTTCGAGTACGACTCACGTGACGGACAACCAATTTCCGCTGACCTGGATTATCGTTTTGTGGTCCAAGAAGGATTCCATGCAGTACGCGAGTCGCAAGGTGAAACGTTTCCCGGCGCTGAAGTGCTAAGAATCGCCTCGGGTGCGCTTGAACAGGTGGACAGCAAACGTTTATTGAACGTGACCAGACTTTCTCTTGCAGAACTACTGGGTGACAAACCTCTCAAAAGCCGTAGCCTGTTCAGAGGAGCACGTTGATGATTGTTGGAATAGGTACAGACATCGTAGAAGTCAGAAGGATCCAGAGGTCTCTTACGCGCTTTGGTGAACGTTTTACTGACAAGGTTCTGTGTGCAGGTGAGCGCCGACCGCTCACTGGGAGCCGGCTGGCGGCTTATCTGGCGAGACAGTTTTCTGCTAAGGAAGCCGTTTCCAAGGCACTCGGAACGGGTATGAGAAGCGGTGTGCATTTCAGAAATATCGAAATAGACCGAAAGGAAAGCGGTGCCCCTAGGGTCAGGTTAACAGGGGAAGCCAAATCGCGAGCCGAAGAGCTTGGCATTTGTGATATTCACATTAGCATGTCGGATGAGCGCGACTATGCTATCGCCTATGCAATCGCGACTAACGGTGTTTGATTTGTCGACCCCCGGAACCTAAAACATCCGGATTGTCGTGATGCCAGGTGTTAAGGGCGGTAACCTCACCATTCAGCAGGTTTAACAGTGGTTGGATTTCTGATTCCTTACCGTGCTTCAGAGCCAATTCCAGTTTTTGGATTGCTTTTGCAAGTCTTGGAACCCCGCAGAAACGAACCGCGCCATGTAACTTGTGAACAGCGCGTTTAAGTTCGTTAACATTGTTCGATTTTGCGTTTATGGCGTCAAGGTCACTGGGAAGGCTTGCCAGAAGCAGGGCAAACAGTTCTGTTGCAAGGTCGTGACGATCACCCGCATTTTCGAGAGCCAGATCCAGGTCGAATGTCGGTAAGACCGTGGTACCTGATGCCGACAATGGAGGATAAGATTCAGGCTGACCGAGGCGCTGGGTCATGACACGCAGACTCTCCATTCTGACGGGTTTGATGAGAACGTCGTTCATGCCAGCGTCCAGGCATTCTTTTTTCTCTTCTGTAGTGGCGTGAGCAGTCAGCCCAACAATGAGGACGGACCGATTGTGTTGTCGAATTCTATTGGTTGCTTCCAGTCCGCCTATGCCTGGCATTTGTATGTCCATGAAGATCATCTCGAATCGACCAGTCGTTGCCAGCGAAACAGCGACCTCCCCGGTACCAGCGGTAGTAACGTTGTGACCCAATTCTTTTAGTTGTATCTCAAGCAACTGAATATTGACCTCACTGTCATCAACTACAAGGATATTTTTCTGGCTGGAGATATTTTTTGTACTGATAATCCTGGCGACGATTTTCTCCAATTGAGTTTGTGTCACAGGGTCATTCACGGTAATCCATCGTGGGTGCTGGTAGTGCTGACGGTTGTTTAGCATCAGCACAAAGGTTGCCTCTGGCAAGTAGGGTTTGATCGAAAGGAACACCTCACTCGTTTCATCAGAGACCACGCAGATATCGAGGTGTTGGTTTTTGAAGTCCGTAATACAGTTGATCCCAAGAAAACTTAGCCGTTTTGTAAGACTGGACCGTTCGTGTTCGTTCTCGGAAACTACGATGGCGGTGAGATTGGTTTCTGCAGAATCTTTCTGGTGAATTATGGTGGCTGGAAAGGTTAGGGTTTTATGGTTCCATGTCGCACCCGCGGATTTCAAACTTTCGTCGAGCTCTGTGTTCGATTTTCGATTTAATGCCTTCGGAAAAGTCAGGGTGAAGCCTTTGGTGGTTTGACCAACCTTGATGAAAATCTGTTCCCGTTTGTCTTGCGGCTGATCAATGAGTTGCAGGTAACCGATGATCAATTGAAAAAAACTGGACCCGAATCGCCCGTTGTCCAGGCTAAAGAGGAGCGGGCAGTCCGATTCAAATTCAACCTGGAAAGTGGCATTTCGCATTCTTGAAAGTGGTGCCGTGATGTCGATGACGCGATCAATCAACTTCAAAAGATCGTGATTTTTCGTAGCAGGAAAGAGATGTGAATCCGCGAGCAGGAACTGAAGATTCTCCAGTTGTGTAACGGCCTCCGGGTCGAGAGGATTCCTGTTGGCTAACGCAATTATTTTTCTTGCCGTGTCACGCGCCAGTAGCTTTTGGACTTCGAGGTCTTTAGTGGCATCAATGAGTTCACTTTTTGTTTCCCTGAGCACTTCACGTTTCTGTTTCAGTAACAGGTCACCGGCATTGTGTGCGCTGATGTCGTCGCGTATCGCTAGTTCAAGTTCATTGACTCTGTTCATTGCATCAACGTTACCTGCTGCTGAATAGAATCGAATCGCCCGGAGCAGTTGTCGCCACTCGGGTGGTTGATGTCTTGCAGGAGTTTCAATGTTTGCATAGAGGTTTTCAGTGAGCGTCTTTAGCGGTTGAACAAACCTGTGTTTTACCCGGGCTATAGTCGTTAATACGGACATGAGGCTTATTGCACCGGCTAGAAGGAACCACTCGCTAGTGATAGTAAAGAGCAGCGACAGCCCCCCTAAAGTCAGGAGCGGGCATACAGTGAGAAGCAATAACAGTGAGATTTCGGAAAAGAATCGCATCCGTGTCTATTTCTCTAACTTATTCTCGTATCGGGAATATACACCGCGGTGGTAACTTATGACTGAAATGAATTTGAATAGATAATCTTGGTCTAATATGAATCGCCGAACTTCTTCTATTATCGCTGTTCTAGTAAGTAGGCTGCGCATTTATGACTGATTACCCCACCATTGAAGACTGCGTTGGTGAAACGCCGCTTGTCCGGCTTCAACGTCTTCCCGGTGAGACGAGCAACACCATTTTAGTTAAATTGGAAGGTAACAACCCCGCCGGGTCGGTAAAGGATCGTCCTGCCATCAGCATGATTCAGCGTGCCGAAGGACGAGGGGTTATTCAGCCAGGCGATACTCTTATCGAGGCGACTAGTGGCAATACAGGTATAGCGCTGGCCATGGCCGCGGCGATTAAGGGCTATCGAATGGTCCTGATTATGCCTTCTCACATGAGTGACGAACGTAAATCTGCGATGGCGGCGTATGGCGCGGAGCTTGTGATGGTCACCCAGGAAGAGGGTATGGAAGGTGCTCGTGATCTTGCGGAACAAATGCAAATAGAAGGCAAAGGTCATGTTCTTGACCAGTTCGCTAACGAAGATAACCCGGCTGCTCATTACGAAGGAACCGCGCCGGAAATTTATCGCCAGACAAACAGTGAAATCACGCATTTTGTTAGTTCTATGGGCACAACCGGGACCATTATGGGATGTTCAAGATACTTCAAGGAAGTGAACCCGGATATTCAGATTGTTGGATTGCAGCCTGTAGAGGGTTCACAAATACCGGGGATTCGTCGATGGCCGAAAGCTTATCTGCCAAAGATTTACAACAGTGAACATGTCGATCGAGTGATGGATGTCGAGCAAACCCTGGCCGAAGTCACCATGCGGCGACTGGCGAAAGAGGAAGGTATATTTTCCGGCGTTTCGACCGGAGGTGCAGTAGCTGGTGCTCTGTTGTTAAGTGAGGTAGTTACAAATGCGACTATTGTGGCTATTGCATGTGATCGCGGTGATCGGTACCTTTCCACCGGCGTCTTTAGTCACGGTTAAACCAACTGTCTTCAATGAAATCAAATGACCCTATCGAGGTCACGGTGGTCACCGTGGCGGAAGACGGCTGCGCCCATAGTGCAGATGGCAAGCAGGCTGTTTTTGGTGCCCTGCCAGGGGAAAAAGTTAAGGCGGTACCGGTTGCCAGAAAACGAAAGCGACTGTACCTGCGTACGACTGAAGTCCTTGCTTCATCAAGTCACAGGGTAACGCCGATGTGTAAAGCCGCGTCCTTTTGTGGTGGTTGCAGTTTCCAGCACGTGAGTCATGCGTATCAGTTGGAATTGAAGCAGGCGCAGGTTCAAAAACAATTTGGTCAGATTACGCCCAGGGAGTGGATGGAACCTATCTCTGCGCCGCCGTATGGCTATCGCACCAAAGCGCGATTGGGCGTGAAGTACGTGGACAAAAAGGACAGAGTGCTCGTTGGTTTTAGGGAAAAGATGAAGCCCTATATTACCGACATTGAAAATTGCCCGATACTGGTCGACCCGGTTTCAAGTCTAATCGAGCCGCTCATAAAGCTCATTAGTGGGTTGAGCGAACCAAGAACAATTCCGCAGATTGAGGTTGCCTGTGGCGACAATGATGTTGCGCTAATCTTTCGCCATATGGCGGCAATGTCGAATGAAGATATGCAGAAATTGCATTCATTTGGACGTGAGCAATCTGTGCAGATGTTTTTGCAACCTGAAGGAATCGATAGTACTCACAAGATTTTTCCGCAGGACGACGATGATCTGCTGCATTATCGGTTGCCCGATTATGATCTGTTTTTTCAATTCTCTCCGCAGGATTTCACACAGGTGAATCTTGCGGTAAACAGGCAAATGGTGGCCAGGGCCGTAGCGCTGCTGGATATCGATCCTTCGGACGAGGTGTTCGATGCATTCTGTGGAATAGGGAACTTTTCGCTCGCGATATCCCGGTTTGCAAAGAAGGTGACAGGCGCAGAACAATCCGCCAGCAGTATTGCGCGGGCCCGTGACAATGCCCGGCTCAATGGTGTGGAAAATGTGTCTTTTGTCGTTGAAGACTTACAGCTGGAAACCACTGAAATCAATGGCTTAGAAGGGGTGAATAAGGTCCTGCTTGATCCGCCTCGAAGCGGTGCAGAGGCAATGGTCAAAAGGCTTGCCAGTAGTAATGTAGTCAGGGTAGTGTACGTTTCCTGCAACCCGGAGACGCTGGCTCGAGACATCGGAATTCTAGAAAAACAGGGTTTTGAGCTTCGATCGGCGGGAATAATTGATATGTTTCCTCATACAACCCATGTAGAATCTATTGCGCTCCTCGTCCGTCAGGGGTTACCCCACTAAGCCGCTCGATACTTAACGATTCTTTCATGGTTAAAGTCAGACAAGAACAACCGTTACTGGTTGATGGTTCAGTCAATATCGAAATGTGGCTGTGTAAAATCGGTGATGCGAGACCTGAAATCAATCTGTCACGTCTACGTGAGGTCTGCGATCTTTCAGAGCAGGCCGAAGAGAAAGCACTCGCAACAGGGGGGCTCTGGACCGAAGGCCACAGCAGCTTTCGTATGGGCCTTGGCATGGCTGAAATTCTCAATGAGTTGTACGTTGATGAGAATGGTATGGTCGCCGCGATCATCTATCGTGCTGTTCGCGAAAATCAGTTGACGCTCAACCACGTTAAAAAGCAGTTTGGGGCTGACGTTGCTCGTCTGGTTGAAGGTACGTTGAAGATGGCAGCCATCAGTGATATCCAGTTTGGTACAACTAAAAAACTCTTTGGTGAGCGTCAGGATCAGATGGGGCAGGCAAGAAGAATGCTCGTGTCGCTGGTTGATGATGTGCGTGTCGCGCTTTTAAAGCTTGCAGAGAGAACTTGCGCCATCAGGAATGCAGTGGCGAGCAAGAATCCCGGGGGGCTGAAACTAGCCAGGGAAGTTTTTGAAATTTATGCACCACTCGCGCACAGACTCGGTATTGGTCATCTTAAGTGGGAATTGGAAGACCTGTCCTTTCGGCTCAGGGAACCTCTTTCTTACAAACGCATTGCAAAGTTGCTAGACGAGAAGAGAACCGTCAGGCAGGAGTACATTGCGAATGTTGTGAGCGAACTGAATCTCAGGGTTAAGCAGGTCGGTATTGACTGTAAGGTGGATGGTCGTCCAAAACATATTTATAGCATCTGGAGAAAGATGCGCCGCAAGGGGATTCCCTTTTCGGAGGTTTATGATGTTCGTGCAGTCCGAATACTTGTTGGCGACGAGGGGGATTGTTATCGAATATTGGGCGTAGTTCACAATCAGTGGCGTAATGTTCCCCATGAATTCGATGACTATGTCGCGAACCCCAAAGAGAATGGCTACCAGTCACTTCATACGGCTGTTATTGGTCCTGAAGGCAAAGTACTGGAGATACAAATCCGTACCGCGGAAATGCACGAGGAAGCTGAATTTGGTATTTGTTCGCATTGGCAATACAAGGATGCAGGCGATCTAAAGGGCTCGGAATCCTATGAGCAAAGAATTGCCTGGATACGCCAAATCATTGAAGGGCAGGATGAAGAAGACGATAGTGATCTGGATCTTTTCAGTGCTTTGTCGGTTGATCGCATATATGTTTTTACGCCGGATGGTGACGTAGTAGACATGACGCCAGGTGCTACCCCCATAGATTTTGCCTACCGGGTGCATACAGAAATTGGACATAAGTGCCGTAGTGCAAAACTCAACGGACGTGTCGTGCCACTAAACACAGCAATGAGCTCGGGAGACAGAGTAGAGATTATTGTTGGAGATGAGCCGGAACCCAGAAGGGAATGGCTGCACGAGCACCTTGGATATGTGGCAACCTCACGGGCGCGGACCAAGATTCAGGGTTGGTTTGCCCGAAGAGAAAAAGAAAAGAACGTAGAAGAAGGAAAGAAATTGCTGATCGAAGAGCTCAGCCATCTGGGCGTCGAACATTTCGAGTTCTCTGATCTGGTCGAACGTATGGATTATGAGTCACCCAGCGAATTGTTTTATGCTATCGCAATCGGTGAATTGACAGCGTTTGACGTCGTTGAAGAAGCTGCCGATCTGGTGCAGCTGAATATTTCGGATCATCAGCTGGACCTTGATATTGAGGCACCTGAAAATATAGCGGCAATTGAGGGACAGGGTGATCTTGATTTCGAGATGTCCGAATGCTGCCAGCCCGTTCCAGGTGACCTGATTGTAGGGGTTGTAGATGATGCAGACCTTGTGCACGTCCATCGGCATGATTGCCTGCAGGCGTTAAAAGCAGATGTCTACGGGCGTCTGATGAGCTTGGAATGGAAAGAATCCGTGGAGGTAACCTTTCCGGTTAGTATTGAGGTCCTGGCTTACGATCGATATGGATTACTACACGACATCACCGGTATATTGATGCGTGAGCACGCCAATGTTCGATCGACGACCACATTGACAGACAGACACAATAATCGCGTATCGATCAAAATGGTGATCGAGGTGGTTCAGTTAAACAAATTATTACAGACGCTTGAGAAGATGAAACAACTTCCCAATGTTACGAGCGCAAGGCGTACAGTATCATCGTAAGCGACGACTACATTAGTTCAGAATTTCATTTAGGTAGAACCAGGAGTTAAATCGTGAAATTGATTCTGATAGGTGCCCCAGGAGTGGGTAAAGGAACTCAGGCGAAGTATGTTGTAGAAAAATACGGCATTCCGCAGATTTCAACGGGTGATATGTTGCGTGAAGCAATTCGCGATGGCACCGCGCTAGGTAAAAGAGTTAAGGCAGTGATGGATAGTGGTGCTCTCGTTACAGATGAAATCATCCTTGATTTGGTAAAAGAGAGGATTGCTAAAGATGATTGTGCGAACGGTTTCTTGTTTGACGGTTTCCCGCGAACCATTCCCCAGGCGAACTCTCTTGTGTCACAAAACATCGAAATTGACCACGTCATAGAGATTTATGTCCCTGATGACGAAATAGTTTCAAGGTTGTCGGGGCGACGCATACACCTTGAGTCGGGGCGTGTTTATCACGTACACCACAACCCGCCCACTGTTGAAGGTGTTGACGACATTACAGGTGAACCACTGGTTCAACGCGAGGATGACAAAGAAGAAACAATTTTGGAGCGCCTAAAAGTATACAGAGAACAAACAGAACCTTTGGTTTCGTTCTATAAAGAAATGTCGCGAAAACAGGGTAGTAAACTGAGTTATCACAAGACGGACGGGAATGGTGATAGTGACGACATTAAGAACGTCATATTCGATATCCTTGATAACTAATTGGTTAAGGGAGAGTTTCTGTGTGTAGACAATTACTCATCTAAAGTTTTCGTTATGTCACTTTTCTAAATTTCGTTTTAAGTAGTACGTTTAATCACCTGAAAAATAAAAAAAAATTTCAAAAAAAAGTGTGCAAATTGAAATTTTTTTTTCTAAACTTTGTTTTGTGTTTGCGTTATATCAGTAATGGGTTTGTTTAAATCCAGTTAACGGAAAGATACAACTCGATAGGGAAGAACTTCTCAACGTAATACAGGAGCGATGAAAGTGGTTGCGAAAAAAAAGAAAGCTGCAAAAAAGAAACCTGCTGCTAAGAAAAAAGTAGTTGCTAAGAAAAAAGTAGCTGCTAAGAAAAAAGTAGCTGCTAAGAAGAAGCCTGCTGCTAAGAAGAAGGCTGCTGCTAAGAAGAAGCCTGCTGCTAAGAAGAAGGCTGCTGCTAAGAAGAAGCCTGCTGCTAAGAAGAAGCCTGCTAAGAAAAAGGCTGCTGCTAAGAAGAAGCCTGCTGCTAAGAAGAAGGCTGCAAAGAAGCGTAAGTAATATCACTGAAAAGCCCTCTTATATGAGGGCTTTTTGTTGATGACCGCTTTTAAAGCTTCTGTGCCTCCTCTCACTTTGGTGAGGGGGGGCGTGGCGTCTCTTACAACGCTTGATGGTTACTCCGTATAAAACTTTATGGTTTTGGACAGTTACGCTAATTGATTGATTGTGTTGATGTTCTCAAACTCATCTGATCCGGTCTCAAAGTAGACTCGATTGTGATTCATCCCCTCAAGCCATCCCTTTACTGAACGGCGACCAGTCTTCAGATAGACATCGATTTCCTCAAGCGCTGTAGTATGCGCAAGGAAAACCAGCGGTTGTTCATTGTTTCCATCGTGTGCCACCGCAACAGATGCGTCACCGAGGCCATTGAGTAATTTCTGCATGAGGTTGTTGGGTAGACGAGGTGTATCGCACGGCACGACAAGTGTCAGCGATGTTTTTACGTGGCGTGCGCAGGCACTGATCCCGGATAGGGGCCCCTGTTGCTTAGTCGCTTCACCGTCAATATCATCAGCTGCAAATGCGATGTCTGCGATGCAGGGGTAGGGTAGTTCGTCATACCTTGGATCGCTGGTATTGTTCCTGCTAATGAGGATCATATCGACTTGTGGGCTGATCGAATCAACAACATGAGTTAACAGAGGTTTTCCATGATGCAACATCCACGCCTTCTCTGCGTAATTCATCCTTGATCCCTTTCCTCCTGCTAGTACGATAGCGGTGGTTTCCATAGATTATTGCTCCTCTAACGACATCATCATTTATGCACACCTTAGATTCAAACTAGTTGTATGCAAAACCTGCCAGATGTTTTTGATGCACTAGCCCACTCCTGGCCTGAATATTCAGTGCGGAAGGGGCAACTCGAGTTAGCGATTAACATAGAGTCGGTGATGGAAAGTGGAGCCGTCGGGATTTTTGAAGCTGGAACAGGCACTGGAAAAACCCTGAGCTACCTTGTTCCTGCGTTTATTGCTTCCGGCTCCGTGATTATTTCAACAGGTACAAAGAACCTTCAGGATCAGTTGTTTCAGAAAGACCTGCCCGTTTTGCAGAAGATGTTCCCCGAAAAGAGAGTCGCGTTGTTAAAAGGCAGGGCGAATTACCTCTGTCCGCAACGGTTAAAGACCAACATTAAGATAGATCATCGAAATGAAGTCCTTGCACACCAACTGATGGAAGTGCGCGGCTGGTCAACTCGAAGTCGGACCAATGATCTTACTGAAATCCTGGATCCGGAGGAAAATGCCGCTCTTCAAAAACTGGTGACCAGCACAAGAGATAACTGTCTGGGTAGTAGGTGTTCTGAATTTAACGATTGTCCATTGTACCGTGCGAGAGAAAAAGCCAGTCAGGCTGACATCGTTATTGTGAACCATCACCTTTTACTGGCCGACCTCACGCAGCGAGAGGACAACATTCGATCGCTCTTGCCTGATGTAACGGCGTTGGTAATTGATGAGGCTCACCAGATTCCGGATATTGCTCGCCAGTTTTTTGGGCAACGATTATCCAGCGGGCAATTTACTGAACTTTTACGCGATGTCAGAGCTGAATTGTCCCTGCTGGGTAATGATGACCCACACAGTTTGGACTTCGTTAGCGCCCTTGAAAGGCAATTGGTGGCGTTGAAACAGTTGATGCTTGCGGGAACTGATTCCTACTTTGAACGATGGCTGAATGAAAAGTCTCGCCACTTGATTCTTGCGGTTGATCAGGCTCTGGCGGAGTTGGGTAATCGCCTTTTGGATGTTGCAGATAGAAGTGATGGACTGGCGCAATGTGCCAAACGTGCCCTGGGAATGGCGGACATCTTCGCACTGCTCACCGAACAGGCTGACCCGGGGGGAGGTTATGTCCACTGGATTGAGAGAGTCCAGGGTAATTACACCATCCACCTCTCTCCGCTGGAGATTAGCGCAGATTTCCAAAAAGTTGTCATGGATTCCGAGGCCAGTTGGATATTCACTTCTGCGACACTATCTGTGGATGGTTCTTTCACTCATTTTAAATCAGAACTTGGTGTATCCGATGAAATTTCCGCGATCTTCGAAAGTCCATTTGATTATCTGAAGTCTATCAAAGCCTATGTGCCATCCGGGTTACCTGAGCCAGGCCGCGACGATCATACTAAACAACTTGTTGCCCGTTGTGTCCCATTGATTGAACAAAACAACGAAAGAACCTTTTTCCTGTTTACCAGTCATCGCGCTTTGCAGCTTGCAGCGCTTGAGCTTAAGCAGATTGGAAGGCCACTGCTTGTCCAGGGTACCAAGTCCAAAATTCAAATGCTGACTGAGTTTAAGGAATCCCCGCGTAGTGTATTGTTAGGCACGCAGAGTTTTTGGGAAGGCGTGGATGTTAGGGGCGTAGGATTGAAGCTACTGATCATCGACAAACTGCCTTTCCCTAACCCGTCTGACCCAATCTACAATGCTCAATCAATATTGATCCGTAGCAATGGTGGCAATGGCTTTACAGAGTTGGCATTGCCTAAGACGGTCTTGTCGTTAAAGCAGGGTTTTGGACGACTAATGCGTGAAGCGAGTGACACGGGATTGTTCGTGCTTGGTGATTCAAGAATCAGCAGTCGTTCATATCGAAATTATGTTATCAATAATTTACCCGAAATGGTCTGGCTTGATAGGCACGAAGATGCGATCGCTTGGATGCGTAAACTATGATGCACGAGTTACAATGCTCTCTTTTTGAGAAGGTCGCCCGGTGAATCTCCTTGGAATTGATACCTCTACACGTTCTACTGTGCTGGGATTGCAACTCGGCTCAGAGCTGGTAGATCGGACATCTCCAGAAGTCGATACACACAGTAGGGAAATTCTGCCATCAATCGAGTCGCTGGTAAGAGAGGCAGGGATAGGTGTTGGAGACCTTGATGCGATCGTTTTTGGTCAAGGCCCTGGTTCTTTTACTGGCTTGCGGATTGCCGTAGGGGTTGTCCAGGGATTGGGTTACGGGCTGGGTATTCCCGTCGTACCAGTCTCATCTATGGCCTGCATTGCGCAGTCGTTCACTACAGTGACTAATCCTCCGCTCGTATTTGTGGGGTTAACAGCTCGACTGGAGGAAGTTTATTACGGTGCCTACAAATTCGAGGAACATATTGCGGTGCCAGTCATCCCAGAGGGGGTTGTTGACGTCTCTGAACTGCCGCAGTTACCTGTTGGCGACTGGCTTGGGTGTGGCAACGCAATGCCTGGATTGAGTACAAAAATTCAGGAGGCAACGGGTGTTTCCTTTAAGAGTATTTCGGCTGAAACTGTTCCGAGCATACGCAATTTGCTTTCCCTTGGTTCCTTCAAGCTTGGCCGCGGCGAATCAGTAAGCGCGATGCGCGCGACACCTGTCTATCTTCGTGAACAGGTTGCCTCTCGACCCGACAAGAGATGAGTAGGTTTAGAGTAGGCTGTGACGAGGATGGATATTACCTTGAAGATAGCTTTTCCCGTCAGCACCCACTTAGGGTTGATTTTTCTCAACCGGAATTTCTGACCCGGCTTCGGGGAGCCGGAAAAAAAACCGAGTTGGTGGCACGTGCAGTAAAAGCGGGTGGAGGCGTTCGCGTTCTGGACTGTACGGCCGGACTGGCCCGGGATGCGTTTGTGCTGGCGTCCCTCGGGTGTAAGGTGACCCTGGTAGAACGATCAAGGGTTGTCTCCACATTGCTTCTGGATGGATTGAAGCGGGCAAAGAAGGTTCCCGAACTGGCTTCTGCTGCTAATCGAATCAAACTGACAATTGCTGATTCGCTTGTGCTGATGGCTCAGCCTGGCCTGGAATATGATGTGATCTACATTGATCCGATGTTTCCCGAAAAGCCGGGTGCCGCTGCTGTGCGAGGACCAATGCAGCATCTGCAAAGATTTCTCGGGACAGACGAAGATGCGATGGCATTGTTAACTGTCGCCTTGCAGGCAGGTTGTAGCCGGGTTGTGCTTAAGCGGCCACCTCACGGTGACTGGATCTCTCCCATCCGGCCGACACATGTATTCAAAAATAAAAACAGCCGTTACGAGGTGTTTGCGAGTTAGTTGTTGAACTTTCTGACCGCCTGCAGAATGTTGTATCTGACATCGGCATCCAGAGATCTAGCAGTGGCGGATTCCAATGGCGCAAAATATTCGCCGACAGCGAGTTCAGTATCGACAACCTGTTCACTTTTCAGTTGTCTGAGGAATGTGGAGAAAAGAGATTTGTCGAAAAACTCAGGGGAGTTGATGCCATAGATGACGGAAAGTTGTTCTGCGATTCCTGCGGATGCTGATTCAAGTGCTTTGAGTGATGGTCGATTGGATTGCTGCAGCAATGCCATGACAATATAAAACCTTTCCAGGGTTGGGTCCGTGATGCTGGCGATATCTTGAAGACTATTGTATTCAGGTGACTCAGGCGATGGAATTGCAATCTGGTCGCCGTTGATCGCAATGAGCCCAAGCTCAGACAATGATTCTATGACGGAATCTAATACCCCCTCCAGATCAATAATGTCCCAGGAAAGGAACATCTCTGACTTCAGGAACGGGTACAGCGGTTTGATAAATTCTGCTAATGCATTTCTGTCGGTTTTGGTTTCGGTTCGCACAAATCTCGCAACCAGCGATGGCATTGCGTATACATGAATGACATTGTTGGCGTTGTAAGTCAGGGTTATTGACTGTTCGGGAGACGCTGAAACGATGGTCCCGAACTGGTGCTCTGTTCTGCTTAAGCCGCTAATGTCTATTGCTTGCTCAAGTATTTCTTTTGGGGTTGCGTTGGTGATTGAACAACCTGACGGACCGCATTTTCGGGCGATAGCAAGAAGCAGCTCAATTTGATCCAACAGATATTGTTCCTCAATATTCTGCTTCGCGGTTGATAACAAAGCGACAGCAACCAGGTTTGTTGGTTTCACTGCGACTGATTCGTTGATACGGGTTACAAGGTTCTCGGCCAGGAGCAGGCAGGTCTCGGATAATTGAACTGAGGGTATCTCCGTTAACTGTTGCCATTCCGGTAACTGTTCATCCATGAACTCCTGAAGTCGCAGGGGTTCCCCAAAGTTAACGGTCACTTGTCCGAAATGGCGCTTCAGGGAACGGAATATGCCGAAAATATCGAACACGGATTCTGATTGCTTATCCTTCCCGGACAATTCGGCCATATAAGTTGATGATTCAAGCACCCGCTCGTAGCCGAAGTACACTGGCATAAACACAATGGGTTTGGAGGCGTCTTTATGGAAGCTGTTAACCGTCATGCGGAGCATCCCCGTCCTCGGTGGCAGTGTTCTTCCAGTTCGGCTCCTGCCGCCCTCTATGAAGTACTCCACCGAAAATCCACGGGTAAAAACCTGGTGTAAATACTCATCAAAGACTTCTCTATACAGGCCGTCACCCTGGAAACTTCTCCGCATAAAAAAGGCTCCGGCCCTGCGTAGCAGCGGACCAACAAAGGGCAGGTTGAGGTTCTTTCCTGCGGCAATGTGAGGTGGGGCCAGACCATTGTTATAGAGCACGTATGACATTAGCAAATAGTCAATATGGCTTCGATGGCAGGGGGTGTAAACGATCTCGTGGGACTGGGCCATCTGTTTGACGGTGTCAATGTGGTTGACTTCAATCCCCGAGTACAATTTGTTCCAGAGCCAGGTGAGCAATACAAAGAAAAATCTTATGACCCGATATGACTGGTCCGAAGCTATTTCCTGGGCGTAGGCCATCGCTTTTTCTTCCACGGACAAAAATGATACCTCGTTGGTTCTTGCTTCACGCTCGATGGCGCCGCGAACTTCGTCACTTGCCAGAATATTGCTGAGTAGGGTGCGCCGGTGAGAGAGGTCTGGACCAATGATTGCCTGTCTCTGGTTGTTGAAATTCACTCGAAGTAATCGCAGGAGCTTCCTTACCTGTCTCGGTTGTTCAGACTCGGATGATATGAGTTCATCAAGCGCTATGGGGGCTCCGAATTGCACTAATATGTGACCGGGGTGAAATAGCATGGCGAAGAACTTTTTCAGGCCGCTGGTTGCACTCCAGTGTTCCGAGAGTAAAAGCTTGAACAAAGACTTTTCTCTGTCGGGCTGGTGGCCCCAGAACAGGGAGACGGGAACAATCTTGATTGATCGGTTAGCAAGAGCCTTCTGGTGTTCGAAAAGGCGCATCATCCGCGCTGATTGTTGGCGCAGTGATTTTCTACCCAGCGTTCCTTCCGGCCGACCCAGGAAAAACACGGCGCGATCTTCGTTAATTTCCGGGATTATCGATACCGCGGAAGGTAAGCCGCCTGCCTCGCAGGCCTTGTCCGTCACAAGGAGGTCTGCGATGGACCGAAAGGGCAGCACGTAACAGATGAGGTCTGAATCGCTCAGATCGAGTGATTCACGACTACCACCCAGGAAGATCGGCTTTATCCACAGGAATAGAACCCGTCGCGACACCTCGAATTGTGTGGCTTTGAGCTTAAGGCGAAGAGCGCTAAGTTTACGGGATATTTCCATTGAACAGGTCCGAGATGACGGTTGCGGAGTCTCGTCCTTCGATTTCAACTTCGTAGACGCTGTTGAATTTTCGCTGGGTGGCTGAGGTGATGGCTGCACGTGAATCGAGAACCGTAGGTCTCAGGAATACCAACAGGTTCTGTTTTTGAGTCGTCGTGGAAGAACTCCGAAACAAAAAACCGATGCCCGGGATGCTTCCCAGCAAAGGCACCTTTGAATCATTGAAGGTTTCCTTATCCCTGATCAATCCTCCGATGATGATTACTTCCTGGTCGTCGACGAGAATTGTTGTATCAATCGTGCGTATGTTGGTTATCAGGTCTGCGCTTCCGTCGGCACCAATAACGCTAAGTGAAGCAGGGTCAACCTCAGAGACTTCCTGGTGAACTTTGAGTTGCACCAGATTGCCATCATGAATATTAGGAGTGACTTCCAGTGTCAGCCCGACGTCTTCGCGTTGGATTGTCGTGAATGGGTTCGATGCACCGTCACTACCACTTGTCGTTGAACCTGTTCTAAACGGCACGTTTTGACCGACTACAATTCTTGCTTCTTCATTGTCCATCGTTGTGATGTTGGGAGTGGATAATAGATTAACGTCTCCGTTCGTCGACAGGGCTCGAATAATGGCAGCGAAACTTGTCCCATCTGAGTTGAGTCGACCACCGGCTAATAACGGTGAAGTTCCCGGGTCAACGTTGAGTAGCGGTGGAGCAATGCCATCTGGCAAGTCAGAGTCACCTTGGGCCATATTTTTCAGAATCTGTGCGAGGGTTCCGGAGGGCGCGGTTAATCCAAGCGGCGTATTCCCGCCGCTCAAGTCTGCAACAAAAAGCTCAGAACCAAGTTGGCGAGAGAAATCCGTCGTGACTTCGACGATGGCAGCTTCTATCAGTACCTGCAGTCGGCGTACGTCCAGGCTGTCGATGATATCCATTATTTCGAGCATGGCCGAGGGGGCTGCACGAATGACCAATGCATTGAGTGCCTCATCAGGCTGGATGCTGGTTTTAACCTTGTTGGACTTATTATCTTCATCGTCAACGATCGTGTTCCTCAGAAGTTCGGCCATTTCAGAGGCGTCGGAATGCGCAAGTCGAATAACCTTGGTTGTCCCGGACCGGTTTGCGGGAACATCCAGTTGTGACACGAGCTGCGCCACCTTCTCTACGGTGACTTTTTGGCCCTTAACCACCATGGAATTTGTTCGTTCGCTGGCGACGATGGTCACCTTATTTGGACCCTTTGCGCCACTCCCTATCTGTTCAGGTGCGAGTTCTTCGAGGAGTCCAACCATATCTTCGACCCAGGCCTCTTTCAGGCCGATGATCTCAACGGTTTGGCTATCGGCGATGTCGATTCGGTTAACGATTTCGGTTAATCGGGCAATGTTTCCCGCGTGATCGCTGATAATCAGTACGTTAGGGGACGAGATACCAGCAACGTGGCCGTATTGTGGAATGAGCGGCCTGAGGGTCTTTACCAGATCCTCTGACGCGGAATTACGGACCGGGATGACAGCGGTCACCAATTCCTCTGATTGTGCGGGACGCAAAAAATCCTTTGGATTCCCGCTCTGTTTTGCGAGGACCTGTTGAACGATCTTGGTGATGTTCCCGGTAGGAACAGCGGCGTAGCCGTGAACCCGAAGAACCGATAGAAACAGCTCATAGATCGTGTCCTTGTCCATTGAGGTGTTCGAAATAACGGTGACGTTACCTTTAACCCTGGGGTCTACCACAAAGCTTTTGCCTGTTATCACTGAAACCTGGGACACGAATTCGCGGATATCGGCATTTTTTAAACTTACCTTCCAGGTTTCTTCTATGGCCTTTGCCTGCGCGGAGGCTTTTTGGGCAGGTAATGCGACGGGCAGGAGTAAGCAGCTAACCAAGATGGCAAGGGAGATGCTTATTCGAGAATTACTTACAGTCATGAAATTCTTGGCTCAATATGGGTTGAATGATACGCGACCGAAAGGTTTACTGCCGCCCGTATTTAGGTACGGGTACAGTCAGGAAAAAACGCCGCGGCCCCCGCTTGACTTCAACGCGAACCCGGGATGATGCCATAACCTGAGCCATTAGCGCGGTATCGCTTGAGGCTACGCCAACCGGACGGCCATTGATTGAAAGTATCATATCACCTGGTTGCAGGCCTGCCTGCTTGATTGCAGCCGGTGCGTCTGTGCCGACTTGGTATCCGTTTGCCTCGTCGATTGAAACGGGGGTGATGCCAGCCTCACTCAAGGTACCATGAGGGTCGTTGCGAAATTTTTCCTGATACTGGGTGAGAGTGTTGTTATCGATAGTTTGGTTGTTTGGCTTATTTTTGTTGCGAACGTTGCTTCCGGCATTTCCCGGCCGGGATTGCGTAGTGCCAGATATCGCTCTTCCAGACCGGGTTGATTTATTTTCGGGAGCCTCGTCACTGACGAATTGAAATTTGCTATCGGAGTAGAGCAGTTTCTCCATTTTGGTGCCTCGCCGGATTAATACGTGATCTTCGAACACGGCAGCCAGGATAGCGTTTCCCGGTAACTTGTCACCTATTGCAAAAAGTTCACCAATCTTGCCTTTTTTTGCCACGATAGCAGTGGAGAATTTTGCATCTTCAGTTATGAAAATACCCTGCAGTTCCAGGTTCAGGTTTGTTTCCGGCGCATCAATTGTCTGGGGTACGATATCCACGCTCTCAAGCCTGCCGAACAGTTCGAGACTGGAAACCTTAAAGCTTGGTTGGGTGATCACGCTGGTGCCTGCTGGTGCTGAATCCGGGATAATATCCGGGGAGTTCACGGTTTCCATGAAGAACAGCGCTGTATTCGCAATCGTTAGACTCATCAAGACGATCAGCAGGACGCTGGTTGCGGTAGCAATCTTCCTGCTGTGTTCATTAAATAGCTGTAGTACATTATCCACGCGCGCGACCTGCAGGATTCGTCAAGCGTAAAATACCATAGAACTCAGCGACTGAAGAGTAATAAAATTTCCGTAAGGCATTACTAGAACACCTTCTCCTCCAGCAAGAAGGCAGGGCCGGTTGTATCCTGGTATTCCTTTGGGACAGGTAAACCAGCTATATCCGCTAGCATGTAAGAGACGGATGTTTGCGACCACCCGTCTGGTTTTAGTGCGATTGTTAATAATGTGGAGGTCCCGGCAGCGACATCTAACACTGCGTTGGAGTCTTTCATCGAAAGCTGCCCCGTTAGTGCCGGTAACTTGACGCTATAAAATTGTGCCGGAGTTTCAATATGTACGATGCCACCCGACCAGTTTGTTACACCTTTTAGCGAAGTAAGCCAACGTTGATCGTACGACGTGTTGATGCCTGAAAGCTCAAAGACGCCGGTCAACTCAAGGCCATAGCCAACGCTAATGGCGTTGATAAATCGGCTTTCGATGGTGCCATTAATATTGTCCAGCGAGCCACCGGAAGTCGAACCCAGAGCGCCCATTTCCAGTTGAAGACCGCCGCCGTTCAGTTCAATCAATGTACTTACTTTTCCGGTGAGCAGTGGCAGGGCTGCCAACTTCCAGGACAAAGTGAAAGCTGGGAACCGTTGGTACTGTAGCTGAGTGGAACCTTGCCAGATTCGCCCCCGGGTTGCTCCGATCTTCAGACCTGGGATGTTTCGCTGAACGGCGTCCCCAAATAGCCCGGTCACGATGCTGGCGGGTGCCATGACAACGATGGGGATGGTGAAAGCAATGATCGCAATTGCCAGATAAAAAGCTTTGCTCATAAATTTCAACTCGCGACTGCGCTAATTTCAGTCCGCTCAGGGCTGTTTATTTCAGTCCGCTCAGGGCTGTTTGTTTAGACCCGCTCAGGGCTGTTTATTTAGGCCCGCTCAGGGCTGTTTATGTTAACCAGTTGACGACCGTCTTGCCGCTTTCGGTGAACCGGTACCAGCCGCCTGAGTCTTCACTTTCTGGTGTCCAGCCGCTTACGCTGCACCGAATTTCAACCTGGAAATGGTTATAGGCGTCCCGCGCGCATTCTTCATCGGTCTGCCAGGGTGTGCTGGTGGAATCAAACCAGATAGATGTGTAGCCACCCTTAGCGACATTTTCGGCAATGGTGCAGGTCATTGCACTGCCGTCTCTGGTCAGTTTCAATTTGAGCGTTGAGCTAACGGTCTTTTGTTTATCAATAGAAAAGTAAAGGCTGATCCATTCGATAATATCGCTGATCTCCACTCGTTTTACGTAGATTTCAACGTCCGGTTGTATCGCATTGCCCACTGTCATTGGCTCAGCAATGCCCCGAGAATGTCTTCGTAGATCACTGACAACGCGTCGAGGTCTTTGACAGAAACCTGTTCATTGACCTTGTGTATGGTAGCGTTGCATGGCCCAAGCTCAACGACTTCAACATTCCTTGGGGCGATGAATCGACCATCGGAAGTGCCACCAGCAGTCGATAGTTCCGTGTCTATTCCTGAGCGGTTTAGTATTGCTGCCTGGACCGCCGGGATCAGGGCGCCGACGGTGGTCAGGAAAGGTGGACCAGAAAGTCGCCAGTCGATTAGGTATTCCGAGCAGTGTCTGGAGAGAATTTCTTCGGTTTTCCGCCGCAGTGATTGCTCGGTTGATTCAGTTGAAAAACGAAAATTGAATTCAACCCGCAGTTCCCCGGGAATGACATTACTCGCGCCGGTACCTGCGCTGATGTTCGATATCTGGAACGTCGTTGCGGGGAAAAATTCATTACCTTTATCCCACAGTGTGGTCGTTAGTTCGAGCAGTGCTGGTGCACTTTCATGAATGGGGTTTCGTGCTTCATCAGCATAGGCCACATGCCCTTGAATACCTTTGATAATAACAGTGCCACCCAGAGACCCCCTGCGGCCTACCCTGACAACATCGCCCACGGTTTGGGAGCTCGAGGGTTCTCCGATCAGACAGTAGTCGATTTTAGTACCTCGTGATTCAAGCGTATCCATGACTTTCACGGTCCCGTCTGTCGCGGCGTCTTCTTCATCTGAAGTGATTAGAAAAGCGATAGTGCCTTGATAGTCATCTACTTGTGTGACGAAGCGAGAGGTGGCAGTCAACATGGCCGCCAGGGAACCCTTCATGTCCGCAGCACCTCGCCCGTGAAGCATGTCTCCTGACACTTTGCCCTCGAATGGTGATATCAGCCATTCGCTCTCAGGACCGGTTGGAACGACATCTGTGTGTCCTGCAAAGCTAAACAAAGGGCCGCTAGCGGAACCCTGCCTGGTGGCCCAGAGGTTTTTCACCGGACCAAAAGGCAGATGTTCGACAGTGAACCCCAGATTGGTCAGGTAGCTGGCTATGATCTGTTGGCAGCGCCCATCCTCCGGCGAGACGGATGGCTCACGGATCAACTGCTGCGCAAGTGAAATGGTGTCGGAATTTGACATTTACTCGCCCGTTATCGAATGCTGGGGAATCTCTGATTAAGGTCGGTATGCCGCATCACTTTCCCCTCGATGACTGCGTTGAACGCGCACTCAATAAATCGCGAATTTAGAGCACATCCGCGATTTATCTCCGTGCGTGTTCGCCTTGTCCTCACGAAAAAATCCTCATAATCAGAGCTTCCCTTAGTTGTTGCTGTGCAGGGTGCTGTTAAGTTTAATAGCACTTCTATTGGTTCTGCACTCGACAATCCCGTTTTGTGAATTCCGCAGGAACAGAAGATCGGACTGTCCTGCCAGGTCTTTAGCTTTAGCGGGCTTCAGCATGTTTCTGTCCTCGTCCATGATCTGGACGACAGTGCCTGGGGTAATATAGAGGCCAGCTTCAATGGTGCATCTGTCTCCCAGCGGAATACCGGTTCCAGCGTTCGCACTAATCAAACAGTCCTTGCCAATGCTGATAACGATGTTACCACCGCCTGAAAGCGTACCGGCCGTGCTCGCACTACCGCCCAGGTCAGTGCCACCACTGACGGTCACACCCTGTGAGATGCGGCCCTCAATCATATTGGGTCCCAGTGCGCCGGCGTTGAAATTGATGAATCCCTCATGCATTACAGTTGTTCCTTCACCAACATAGGCGCCAAGGCGCACGCGGGCTGAGTGTGCTATTCGAGTACCAGAGGGGATGACGTAGTTGGTCATTTTTGGAAACTTATCGACCGCTGATACTTCCAGAACCCTGCCTTCAAGGCGCGCCTTAAGTTGCAGTTCCTCTATTTCATTCAGGTCGACGGCACCCTGTTCCGTCCAGGCGACGTTCGGAAGCAGAGGATAGATACCTTCCAGGTTTTGTTCGTTAGGCAATACGCATCGGTGTGAGAGCAAATGCAGCTTCAGGTAAGTCTCCGGCGTTGACTGCAGCGCCGCATCGGATTCAATCATGGTTAGCACAACGGGCCTGGTGGACGAAGCCAGTTGAGCGACGATTGATTTCTGTCTTTCATCGTGAATGGTTTCTGATAATTTCTTGATTTGAAGGCTATTCAGCTCGATATCAGTGTTACCACCCGTGTAGTCGGTAGCGGCAGTGATAACGTCAATAAGAGTTTGGTCAGGACGAAAAGCAGGGCATGGGAAATAAACCTCGAGCCATTCGTCGTTCCGATTTTTTGTGCCTATGCCAAAAGCCAGCGCGTACATTTTTTGAAATACCGATTAAATTGAGGGCGGTGATTATAGTCGGTACGCTCAGGTATTTACAGGCAAGGTTGTTTAACAGAGTTTATTCAAAAACTATGGGAGACGAGGCTCGGTTATAGTTTTTGCCAGCAATTCACTATTCGTTCTGCGGCCTCGATACACTCTGATTGTGTTGCGACCAGTGCTATTCGTACCCGGTTAGTCCCCGGGTTGCCTGAATCGGTCGGTCTGGAAAGATAGCTTCCCGGAAGAACCTTAACGTTGGCTAACTGGATAAGGCGAACCGCAAAATCGGGATCGGGGATTGGTGTTTCCGGCCAGAAGTAAAAACCCGCATCCGGGACTTCCATCGGCCACACCGGTTTAAGTATATCGGCGACAAGGGTGAACTTATCCCTGTAAGTCTGTCGATTTTGGATGACATGAGATTCATCGCCCCACGCAAGCGTGCTCAGGACCTGGTGATGCATGGCCATCGCAGAGCCGTGATAGGTCCGATATAGCAGGAATTTCTCCATGATCTCAGCATCTCCTGCTACGTACCCGGAGCGAAGACCGGGTAGGTTGGAGCGCTTTGACAGAGAATTGAAAGCGATGCAGTTTTTATAATCTTTTCGGCCAAGCAAGCTAGCGGCCTCCAACAGACCTGCTGGCGGGTTTTGTTCGTCCATATAGATTTCTGAGTAGCATTCATCGGAAGCAATCACGAAATTGTATTCGTCAGAAAGCGAAATCAGCGTCTGGAGCTGGGGAACTCCCATTACCGCGCCCGTAGGATTCCCGGGTGAGCAAAGGTACAGAAGCTGGCAGCGTTGCCAGATCTCTTCGGGTACAGCATCAAAATCGGGCTGGTACCCGTTGCCCGGCTCACAGTTGACGTAATAGGGTTTGCTACCCGCGAGTAGCGCAGCGCCTTCATAGATTTGGTAGAAGGGGTTGGGCATTACCGTGACGCAGTTGGGCTGCGGTTCGATGACGGCCTGGGCAAAGGCGAAAAGCGCTTCGCGAGTTCCGGTGACCGGTAATACGTTTAGTTCAGGGTCCAGTGCCGGCTCAAGCCTGTACCTGCGGTTTACAAAATCGGCGATGGCGGTTCTTAGTTCCGGGGTTCCCTTCGTCGGGGGATAGGTGCCAAAGCCTTCTCGAATTAGCGCTGTGTCAGTGAGAGCATTTACCAGGAAGGCCGGAGCAGCGTGTTTAGGTTCTCCCATCGACCAGGCGATCTGTTGCAGGTTAGTCTCGCTAGTAACACCATCAAGTAACTGGTTGAAACGCTGAAAGGGGTAGGGGTGAAGTTTCTCGAGATTATTGTTCATTATAACTGTCCGCTACCTGCTCAACATGATGATCGATCGTTTCACATATCCGATCAGTAATATGCGCGATGGAAGCAGGGTCTGTAATAGGTGATCCACTCTGGTCGGTGATATAGAACACGTCTTCTACCCTTTCTCCTAATGTTGTGATCTTCGCAGAAATCAAGGAGATACCTACTTCGACAAATACCTTTGCCAGGACTGCCAGCAGTCCCGGTCGGTCCGGAGTAGTCACCTCAAGAGAAGTCGCGTCGTGATTTGGGGCTGGACTGAGGTTTACCCGAGTCTTCTGTTTGAATTGCTTCAGCAGGCGCGGTATTCGTCGGTTCGACTTGAAGTTAATTTCGTCCTGTGCGAGAAAGTCAGTAATTGTGGTGCGAATTTTCCGGATTCGATTTGGTTTTTCACCTACAGGCTGACCGTCGTTCTCGAGAACTGTGAACGTATTGAATGTCAGCCCGTTGGCTGAAGTCGCAATACGCGCATCGACAATGCTGAGATTGAGTTGGTTGATCGCGGTTACGATGGAAACGAACAGATCCTTGCGATCATGCGTATGGATGAATATTTGCGTAAACCCGGCATCGCTCCTGCGTGAGATGTCGTCCCGAATAAGAATAATCGGTTCGTCACTGACGTCCTGCTCCAGAATGGCGTCAGCGTGCCAGACGATGTCTGAGACTCTCTCCCTGACGAAATAGTCCTCATCGACCTGATTCCACATCAGGCGGACAAGGCTACTGTCAATTTTGTGTTCTTTGAGTTTATCAAGTGCCTGTAGTTGGACGTCCTGAATGTATTCGTTGCGATCTATCGGATTTTCCAATCCATGACGCAACGCTTTCTTGGTTTCCGAGTAGAGTTGCTCCATTAGTGACGCACGCCATCCATTCCAGAGCGTTGGGTTGGTCGCGTTGATGTCCGCGACGGTGAGCGCGTAGAGATAGTCGAGACGTACCTGCTCACCCACGAAACGCGCAAATTCATGGATGATCTCCGGGTCCTGGATGTCCTTGCGTTGCGCCGTTGTAGACATGACAAGGTGATTCTGGACGAGCCAGCGAACAAGGTTGGTGTCCCATGTGGCTAACTTGTGTCTCTTGCAGAATGCATCAGCGATTTCGATGCCAAGCTCTGAATGGTCTCCGCCCATACCTTTGGCGATATCGTGATAGAGGCCGGCGATGTAGAGTAGGTCAATCCTCGGTAATCGCGGGTGGATGTGTGCCGCGATCGGAAACTTCTGCTCGTTGTTCTTGTAGCGGAACCGGCGCATGTTTCGAACGACTTGCAGCGTATGTGCATCGACGGTGTAAATATGAAATAAATCGAACTGCATCTGGCCAATAATCCGGCCGAACTCCGGCAGGTATGCACCGAGTATTCCCCATCTGCCCATTCGCCTCAGCTGCGTGAACAGGTGGTTGGTGCTGCCGAGTAGGGTCATAAAGAGTTCCGCATTTTTGGGATTTTCGCGAAAATGCGTGTCGATCAAGTAGACGTGATGCCTTGCAAGCCTGATGGTGGATGCCCGAAACCCCCCGATTGACTCGTCAGAACCCACGATAACGAACATCTCCAGTAACGCCGAAGGCTCGTCGGCGAAAACACTCTCGGAAGTCACTTCCAGCAGGTTGTTCACCAGGCGAAACCGGTCGTTAACAGCCCTTACCTGCAGTCGGGTATTAGCCTGGACCAGGACCTCGTCAAAATGCTGCAGCAGAGTTTCGTTGATCGTGTTAACCCGGTGCGCGGTTCGGTAGTAACTTTGCATGAACTGTTCTACGGCCAGCTGATCGTTGTCTGTAAACCCGAACTGGCCGGCCAGGGCTTGTTGATATTCGAATAAGAGGCGATTTTCGTCTTTGTTGGTCAGTAGGTGCAGCGCAAAACGAATCTTCCAGAGGTTGCTCTGCGCTTTGATCAGCTCTTCGCTCTCCTCCAGCGTGAGGATGTCCTGTTCTGCGAGCTCGGTAATGTTTTGTGTTCCGTAGCGGCGTCTTGCTACCCAGGTCAGTGTTTGAATGTCGCGAAGGCCTCCAGGGGAGGTTTTCACGTTGGGTTCGAGACTGTATTCAGTGTGGTTGGATTTCTCATGACGACCATTCTGTTCCTGCCGTTTGGCGAGATAAAACGACTTTGCAGACCAGGATCTGCCCGGTGCAATTTTTTGTTGCACCTTTTTGCAGAGTGCGCCGTCTCCCAGGATCGTTCGTGACTCCATCATTGCGGTCAGTATGGTCACGTCATGCAGAGCACTTGGTTTGCATTCCGCAATGGATCTGACGCTATGGCCGACCTCCAGTCCTATATCCCACAGTAGAGTAGTGAAACTCTGGATATTGTCCCGATGCGCACTCTGGTTATTCCGCTCAAGCAGTATTAATAAATCGATATCGGAGTTTGGCAACAGTTCCTGGCGGCCATAACCTCCGACCGCAAGAAGTGAGATGCGTGACTTACGCCAGCTAGTGCGGTTTTCAGTCCATTTAAAACGATTCCATGCCAATCGCATGATATCGTCCATGAAATCGGAGTTCGCCTTGATCAGTAGGTCAGTGCTGACACCTGCCTCAAAATTTGAGGCCATCGTGACCCGGGCTTTTGCAAGCGCATTTTTGAAGCTGGGAATGATGCGCTGGTTGTTTTCCAGTGCAGAACCCAGTTCGTGGATAAGGTGATCAAACATCACGGTTCATACGCTCTACTTAAGCGCAGCGAGGGATCGTGTCGTCATTACGCAGGGTTAGAATTTCGTATCCTGTCTCGGTCACGGCGATGGTATGCTCCCATTGGGCGGTCAGTTTGTGGTCTTTCGTGACAACCGTCCATTGGTCCGGTAATAATTTCACCGCCGCTTTGCCGGCGTTGATCATGGGTTCTATGGTAAATGTCATACCGGATTTCAGTACCGGACCTGTTCCTTTCTTCCCGTAGTGCAATACCTGGGGTTCGTCGTGAAATACGGTGCCAATGCCATGACCGCAGTATTCACGAACGATTGAAAAACGGTTTTTTTCTGCATAGGTCTGGATGGCGGCTCCTATATCCCCGAGGTATGCACCTGGTTTTACTGCCTGGATGCCTAGATACAAGCTTTCCTTGCATACCTGTGTCAGGCGCTCTGCAAGAACACCACCCGTTCCTACAACAAACGTTTTGCTGGTGTCGCCGTGGTAACCGTCCTTGATGAGGGTGACATCAACATTAACGATGTCACCATTTTTTAACACCTTGTCATCGCTGGGTATGCCATGGCACACGACGTGGTTGACCGATGTGCAGATGGATTTTGGAAAGCCGCGGTAATTCAGTGGTGCTGGTATCGCGTCCTGTTCGTCTATCGTGTAGGCATGGCAGATACGGTCCAGTTCACCGGTGCTGATACCTGGCTTGATGTGCTCTTCTATCATTTCGAGCTGTTGGGCGGCCAATGCGCCCACGATGCGCATCTTTTCGAGGGCTTCACTGTCTTTAATTTCTATTGTCATGAATAATTGTGACTCAAAATAGGCAGCGAACTATACCAGATGACAACCCGTTCTTGCTCGTAATAGGTAGTTAGGCTCAGTTGAAACAGTTGGTTGATGGGGCACCTTAGTAACCGAGAAATTCCCACTTTGCCTCAATTTGTGGTATAAAGCGCCGCGCGACGGGGGCAACCTCGAGCGTAAACTTAAAAATACTCACACACACCGACACGTAATTCGGGTGCTGTTACTGGGCTAAGTCCCTGAAACGGTTGAATTATGGGGAGTGTGGAGGCTTAACCCATACAATTCGGAGAGACTATGTCTAGCGTATCTATGCGGGACCTGCTTGAGGCGGGCGCGCACTTTGGTCACCAGACCAGATATTGGAATCCCAAGATGAATGAATTCATTTTTGGGGCCAGAAACAATATCCACATCATCAACCTTGAAAAGACTGTTCCAGCACTGGACGAGGCCCTGGCCTTTGTTCAGAGCACCGCAGCGAAAAAGAACAAGGTTCTGTTCGTTGGCACGAAGCGAAGTGCCAGTAAGGTCATCAAGGAAAATGCCGAGCGCGCAGGGATGCCATACGTTGACAAACGTTGGTTGGGTGGCATGTTGACGAACTACAAGACGATTCGTCAATCCATTCGTCGTCTGAGAGATCTGGAAAGCCAGGCTGCTAATGGCACATTCGAAAAGCTCACCAAAAAAGAAGCCCTTTCGCGTCAGCGTGATCTGGAAAAGCTCGAGTCCGGTCTTGGTGGTATCAAGGAAATGGGCGGCCTGCCTGACGCCCTGTTCGTCGTTGATGTCGATCACGAGAGTATCGCGGTCACGGAAGCCAGGAAATTGCGTATTCCTATCATCGGTATCGTTGACAGTAACAGCAACCCGGATGGCATTGATTATGTTATCCCTGGCAATGACGATGCGATACGGTCGATTCGTCTCTTTGTCGCGGCCATCGCCGATGCGGCGCTTGCCGGCAAGGCGGAATTCCAGGGGGAAGTGAGTGCCGACGAGTTCGTTGAGGTGGCAGCTGAACCAGTGGCTGAAGAGACGCAACCCGAAGTGGCAGCAGAGGTTGCCGCAGCAGAACCTGCCGCAGTGGAACCTGCCGCGGTGGAACCTGCCGCGGTGGAACCTGCCGCAGTGGAACCTGCCGCAGTGGAACCTGCCGCAGTGGAACCTGCCGCAGTGGAAACTGCCGCAGCAGAGCCTGTAGCAGACGAGTCTGAAAAGGCCGAATAGGCAAGTTCAGCAACAATATTCAACCAGTGGCCAACTTTCGTTGGCCTGATCAACGTTAAGCGTAGTGAGGATCTAGCAATGACTGCTGTTTCAGCATTAATGGTAAAAGAGCTCAGAGAACGAACAGGCCTGGGCATGATGGATTGTAAGAAAGCCCTGGTAGAGTCAGATGGAAATATGGAGGTGGCTATCGAAAACCTGCGTAAATCCAGTGGCATGAAAGCCGCAAAAAAAGCAGGAAGAATAGCGTCTGACGGTTTGCTCAGTATTAAGGTTGACGGTGGAACGGGTGTTATTGTCGAAGTCAATTGTGAAACAGACTTCGCCGCAAGGGATGACAACTTCGTTGCCTTTGTGAAGACCGTTACTGAGAGGGTTTTGGAATCAGGGGAAACCAATGTCGAGGCTCTAGGTCTTGAAACCGAGCGGGAAAACCTCGTGCAGAAAATTGGAGAAAACATCTCCATCAGGCGCGCTCAGGTATTCAAAGATGAAGGGACAGTGGTTGAATACCTGCATACTAACGGCAGGATCGGCGTCATGCTTTCTATGGAAGGCGGTAGTGAAGACCTTGGGAAAGACGTGGCGATGCACATTGCTGCAATGAACCCAACGGTTGTAAGCTCAGAGGATGCTCCGGCAGATCTCGTGGCGAAAGAGCGGGAAATTTATGCGGCTCAGGCCCAGGATTCAGGAAAACCACCCGAAATCGTTGAAAAAATGATCGATGGACGTATCAGGAAGTACCTGGCGGAAATCAGCCTCCTTGAACAAGTCTTTGTAAAAGATGGTGACACCAAGATTGGTGCCCTGCTCAAAAAGGAAGGTGCTGCGGTTAATCGCTTTGTAAGATACGAAGTCGGCGAAGGTATTGAGAAAGAGGAAGAAGATTTTGCTGCTGAAGTACAAAAGCAGTTAGGTAACTAGGAACAAAAAATACAACTCAGGAAAGCCAATGCCAAAAAGCAACGCCACGCCAAAGTACAAGCGGATACTGCTTAAGTTATCCGGAGAAGCATTGGGTGACGGTAGCGTTGGGATAGACCCTAAAATACTGGATAGGACCGCACTTGAAATTGGTCAACTGGTTGGGGTTGGAGTTCAGGTCGGCCTTGTTATCGGAGGTGGAAACTTGTTTCGTGGCGCGGCGCTTCATGCGGCGGGCCTTGACCGAGTCACTGGCGATCATATGGGAATGCTCGCGACGGTAATGAACGCACTGGCGATGCGCGATGCATTGGAGCGTGCCAATATCCACACAGTAGTGATGTCTTCTATTCCCATGAGTGGTGTTGTCGAACACTATGATCGGCGTCGGGCGATTCGCCATCTCGAAGAGAGCAACGTTGTCATTTTCTCTGCAGGTACCGGTAATCCGTTTTTTACGACTGACTCAGCAGCGTGCCTGCGGGGCATTGAAGTGGATGCGGACATCGTTCTGAAAGCAACTAAGGTCGATGGGGTCTATTCTTCTGATCCAGTTCTCGACAAGACAGCAACTCGATATAATTATCTAACTTACGATGAAGTGCTTGAAAAGCAACTCGGAGTTATGGATCTTACTGCTATTTGCCTGGCACGTGATCATGATATGCCACTGCGGGTTTTTGCCATGGAGCACAAGGGTGCGCTCTTAAATGTTGTTGTCGGTGAGGATGAAGGGACATTGATTGCTAACAACTCCTAGCTAAGCCGTTTGCTTAGCGGAATGTGTCGTGTGAAAAAGGAATAAATATGATCGAGGACATTAAGCAAGACGCTGAAGAGCGAATGGACAAGTCGCTTCTGTCGCTTGATGCAGCGTTTGCGAGAATCAGGACCGGTCGGGCACACCCAAGCCTGCTAGATGGGATCTCCGTGAATTATTACGGTTCTGATACGCCACTGAATCAACTGGCCAACATCACCGTTGAAGATGCGCGAACCCTGGTTATTTCACCCTGGGAAAAGCCCATTATCCCTGAAGTTGAAAGAGCTATTCTCAAATCAAACCTTGGGTTAAACCCGAGTACGTCATCGGACAAAATCAGGCTACCGATGCCGCCGCTAACGGAAGAAAATCGACGTGACCTGACTAAAGTCGCAAAAGCTGAAGCTGAACATGCGCGGGTCGCGATACGTAATATCCGAAGGGATGCAAATAGTGATCTGAAGGATTACCTGAAGGAAAAGGAAATCACCGAGGATGATCAGCGCCGAGGCGAGGATCTGATACAGAAGCTCACAGATGTTAAAGTCAAACAAATCGACTCAGCGCTGGACGCAAAAGAAGCTGACTTGATGGAATTCTAGCGGAGTCCGATGCTACGCCAGCGCATCATTACTGCCATTATCCTCGCGCCAATCGTATTGGCGTGTGTTTTCCTGTTACACCACTTTGAATTTTCCCTGTTTGTGGGCGCTGTTCTGGCGGTCGCCGCCTGGGAATGGGCCAACTTTGCCAATTTGTCCGACCTGAACAGGTACCTCTATGCACTAATGGTTGCTGTCGCCATGTCGGCGGCATACTTTGCCCCAGTTACTCCTGTACTGTTGCTTAGTAGCCTCTGGTGGGCGATTGCGTTTGTGCTCGTGGTTAATTACCCGAAACGGGATGAACTCTGGGGTAGTTCAATAGTCATAATGATTATTGGTATTGTGATCCTGGTTCCCGGGTTCGTCGCGTTAATTGAACTTAAGCGTCACGCGGAAAGCAGCTTCCTGATCTGCTTGTTGTTTTTCCTGATATGGGGGGCAGATATTGGTGCGTATTTCAGTGGCCGGGCGTTTGGTAAAAGGAAATTGGCTCCTCGGGTGAGCCCCGGAAAATCATGGGCAGGGTTTTATGGAGGCGTCGTGACTTCATTTGTCATAGCAGTGTTAATGTCGCTGTATCTTGGTCGTCCTGAACTGGCGACCGCGGATGGGGTTATTTTTCTCGTCGCGTGCATGTTCATTGCCGTGGTTTCTGTATTGGGTGATCTGACCATCAGCATGTTCAAGCGGCATCGGGACATCAAGGATTCCAGTAATTTACTGCCAGGACATGGTGGGTTTCTTGATAGAATCGATAGTCTGCTATCCGCGAGTCCTGTATTTGCGTTGTATCTCGGTATTGCGGTGTGGGCAGGTAACCCATGAAACAGACAATTGGGCCCGGACGCAATACAATAGGGCATCAAGCAAAACCAGATAACAGGATATTCGCGCTAGAGCGCGTTTGATGACGATGATCGATTTTTTACAAACAGTCCTTGCTCTGCTCGTTACCATTTCGATACTGGTGACTATTCATGAGTTTGGCCATTATTGGGTTGCCCGGCTCTGTAACGTGCACGTCATTCGATTTAGCGTTGGTTTTGGTAAATCAATTTATGTGAAAAAGGGCCGTCAACCGGTGTACGAAGCACGGTCCGTTTATGATCAAGAAGGTCATCTTGTACCGGTGCGTACCCGCGGCAATGAGCCCCTGGCACCCACCGAGTTTGCAATTGCGGCCATCCCTCTTGGCGGATACGTCAAATTCCTGGATGAAAGGGAAGGTTATGTTCCGGATGACCAGATACACCTGGCCTTCAACCGAAAAACCGTATGGCAACGCATCGCTATTGTCTCGGCAGGACCTATTGCGAATTTTTTACTCGCGATTGCCGCCTACTGGATGCTTTTTGTGTCCGGTGTTACGGGTGTCATACCTCTATTGGGTGAGCTTGACCCAGAAAGCGCGGCCGCGAGAGCTGGCCTGCAACAAGGTCATGAGATTGTTGCAGTTGATGGCAAGGCTACAAAAACCTGGAGTGAGGTCAACCTGACGCTGTTTGATCGTCTTGGGGAAACAGGCGAGATCGTGCTCACGGTTGTTGAACCTGGTTCGTTTAACGCGCAGTCGAACTACAATGTACCGGTTACTCAATGGCTATCGAACAATGTTTCGCCGGCGCCTGCCCGTGATCTTGGGCTTGTTGTGCAAATGCCCGAGTTTCCTGCTGTGATAGGCGGTCTCAACGACGATGGTCGGGCGACCATGGGTGGAGTTGAGATTGGTGATGAGTTTCTTAGCGTCGATGGTGTGTCAGTGATTGATTGGCCGCATCTAGTTGAGCTTATTCAGGCGAGCCCCGAACAAACGCTAAGTGTTATTATCCTGCGGTCTGGTCAGACGATGAAGATCGATCTTACTCCCAAGGGTATCGAGCGAGACGGGAATATCCTTGGTTTTATTGGTGCTTCACCTCAGGCCGTGAACTTCCCGCCAGAGATGTTGCGTGAAACGCGATATCCCATTTATTCAGCGTGGATGCCAGCGGCAGTGAAAACCTGGGAGGTAACCTTGTTTACCCTCGCATCGATAAAGAAGATGATAGTTGGTGCTATTTCGCCAAAGAATCTGAGTGGCCCGATTACGATCGCGCAAGTAGCCAGCGCTACGGCTGAAAATGGGTTCGAGAGTTTCGTGGGGTTTATTGCACTGCTCAGTATTTCGTTGGGAGTGATTAACCTTTTACCGATACCGGTACTCGATGGTGGTCACTTGGTTTATTATTTTATTGAATTGATAGCCGGGCGACCGGTTCCAGAAAGAGTTCAGGTGTGGGGGTTCCAGATGGGAACCTTCCTGATCATGGGTATCATGGTGCTGGCTTTTTATAACGACCTTACACGATTGTAGAGACATTTTAGTGGTAAAGCTCAAAGATACCCTGGGAAAGTATGCCCGTTCACTTATCCTTTTGGTCACGTTGTCTTATTGCACGTCGTCCTTTGGTTTCGTTATATCAGATATCCGTGTTGAAGGACTGCAGCGAGTCTCTGCAGGCACAGTGTTTGGTGCAGTCCCCTACAGCGTAGGTGACAATGTTGGTGCTGAAGAGGTTAGAACAATTGCACGTTCCCTGTTCCAGACAGAAACTTTTGATGACGTTCAGGTAGGTCGCGATGGCAATGTGCTTGTTATTATCGTCAAGGAACGGCCAACCATTGATACCATTGAGTTTGAAGGTAACAAAGCGATCAAGACGGAAGCCCTGATTGAAGGCCTTCAGGGTTCGGGATTATCGGAAGGGCAAATTTTTAAGAAAGTCACCCTGGATCAAATTGCATCGGATCTGGAAAGGCAATATGTGTCCCAGGGTCGATATGATGCAAACATTGAGACTAATATCGAAAACCTGCCTCGAAACCGGGTAGCCATTAAAGTCGACGTTTATGAAGGAAATGTTTCGGGTATCAGCCACATTAACATCGTTGGCAATACGGTTTTTGATGATGAAACCCTGATTGAACTGCTTGAATTGAAACTCCCCGGCTGGTTGTCGTTCTATACGAAAGACGACCAGTATTCGCGTGAGAAGCTGCAAAGTGATATCGAGGTGCTGGAATCTCATTACCTCGACCGTGGTTACCTGAATTTCAGGGTCGACTCGACTCAGGTGTCGATCGCGCCCAATATGGAAGATGTCTACATCACCGTTAATGTTATCGAAGGTGACCAATTCAAAATCTCGGCTGTCGAGGTGGCGGGCGAGCTTCGTGATATTCCGGAAGAGAATATCCGCGCGATGCTGCTGACTCGAGAAGGGCAAACCTTTTCAAGACAATACATGACCTTGAGTGAAGAGAGAATTGAATCGGCGCTGGGTAACGCAGGGTACACCTTTGCGAGTGCAACCGGCGAGCCCGCGGCTAATGACGATGGCGAAACGGTTACCGTAAAGTATTTTATTGATGCCGGGAAAAGAGCCTATGTCCGAAGGTTAAATTTTCAGGGCAACACGGTGACTCAGGATCACGTTCTGAGGCGCGAGATGCGCCAGATGGAAGGCGGTTGGGCTTCCACTGCGATGATCGAAGGTTCCAAAATCCGTCTTCAGCGGCTTGGCTTTTTTAAGGACGTGAGTGTCGAGACACCTTCGGTGCCAGGTACGGACGATCAGATTGATGTGAACTACACGGTTGAGGAGCAACCTTCCGGTTCGATTTCTGCGACGGTAGGCTATGCGCAGCGTATGGGCTTGATTCTGGGGTTGGGATACCAGGAATCGAATGTGTTCGGCACGGGTAACAGTATCAATATTGGAATCAATCGAAGTGATTATCAGCAATCACTTAACGTTTCTTTCTTTGACCCTTACTACACGGTAGATGGCGTTAGCCGAGGCTATTCAGCATTTTTCCGGAAGAGTGATTATGAAGAACGGAACATAGCCAGCTTCTCTACAGATTCCTATGGCCTAAACGTCAGCTTTGGCTACCCCATCTCGGAGATATCTCGGATCGGTCTTACAGTTGGTATTGAACGAACGGAAATCAAGGAAGGGGTAATCCCGGCTCAGGAAATATCTGAATTCCTGGATGAAGAAGGTAATGAGTTTGACCTGGTTTCACTGACTGCGTCATATAGCATGTCAGCGCTTAATCGTGGCCTGCTTCCCACTGCCGGTCGATCGCAGTCCATGTCATTTGAAATGACGGTCCCGGGAAGTGAGCTCGAATACTACAGGTTGAATTACACCGGCCAGATTTTTTACCCAATATTCAATCCGTTTGTATTGAGGCTCAGGGCCAATCTGGGTTACGGCGAAGCCTATGGGGATACCGAAAACTTTCCATTTTATAAGCACTTTTTCGGTGGTGGTATGGGATCTGTGCGGGGTTACGAGAGCAACTCCCTTGGACCAAGGTCCACACCGTCACCGCAGGACCAATACAATGATCCTGACCCAATTGGCGGTAATGTGTTGGTGGAGTTGAGCGCGGAAGTATTGTTTCCACTGCCGTTTATAGAAGACCAGAGTCAGTTAAAGTCGGTGTTGTTCTTCGATGCCGGTAACGTTTTCAATACAAACTGCCCGGACGTTAGTGTTTACTGTCTGGATCTGGATGAAGGCGAACTAAGATACAGTGCAGGTATTGCGGTGACGTGGATTACGGGTTTTGCGCCCATTAGCTTTGCCCTGGCATTCCCGATCAATGATAAGGAGGGTGACGAGTCCGAGTCATTCCAGTTTGAACTGGGTAAAACTTTTTAGAAGATCCGAGGTCTTAGTAACTGCCCTTTGTAAATCGAGTCTTTACGGGACAAAAGACGTTGAATCGGATGGGTGAATGTGTAAGTATCCGCTTCCGTCGAGTTCCGACGGTTACCAATTAAGTTAATGAAGTTCCCCTTTGGAGGAAATTGTGCGAGTAAATCAAAGCATTTTGGCTATTCTGGCCACATTTTTCATGGCGATGGCCTCATCATCTGCCATTGCGGAAGCTAAAATCGGCGTAGCCGACCCTCAGAGAGCAATTTTGCAGTCAGAGATTGGAAAACAGGGCGTTCAGCAGATCAATGCTCAGTTCACAGAGCAGGACGACATGCTGAAAGAGATGCAGACGGACATCACTTCCCTTCTGGAAAGGCTCAAAAAAGACACTGAGCTGATGAGTGATCAGGAATTCCAGAACCTTCTTCAGGAGATTTCGGTCAAGCGAAACCAGATGTCGCAACTGCTTCAGGAGCTACAGCGAGTCAAGTTGGAGCAATCTGATCGGTTGATCCAGTCCCTTACGCCACGGTATCAGGAAGCCATCGAAGCGCTTGTACTTAGCGATAAGTACGACCTGGTTTTGCCGCGACAGAGTGTCCATTATCGTCATGAACTGTACGATGTGACGGCGAAAATTACTGAAAAAATGAACGCACTGGAAAAGTAACAGTGCTTGTTCGGTGAAACTGAGTGATATAGCAGAGCAGTTTCAGCTTGAAAGCCTTGGCAATACTGATGTCGATATAACGGGTATTGCGGGGCTTGAAGGTGCATTGGAGCACCAGCTTTCCTTCCTTTTTAGTTCAAACTACCGTGACTTGCTAGCGGTCAGTCAGGCCGGCGCAGTGGTACTGCGTCCTGAAGATGCAGCGCTGACTGACAAGCCACGCTTGCTTTCTACGAATCCTCGGATGGCCTGGGCACGCATTGCGTCATCATTTGACCCGATGCCACTTGCTATGCCGGTTATAGCCCCCAGCGCAGTGATAAGCGATACCGCTTCCATAGGTCAGGGTGTCGCAATTGGTGCCGGTGCCGTGATCAGGTCAGGTGCAAGGATAGAAGATGGTGCTCATATTGGTGCTGGCTGCTACATTGGGGAAAGCGCAAAGATTGGTAAAGGCTCTCGGATTAAGCCTAATGTCGTTGTGTACCATGATGTTCTTATCGGCGAGAACTGCATAGTCCATGCGAATGCGGTCCTTGGCGCAGATGGATTCGGCTTTGAATTCGACGCTGACACCGGAGACTACGTAAAGATACCGCAGGTGTTCTCGGTGATTGTGGGCGACAATGTCGAGATTGGTGCTGGCACCACGATTGATCGTGGTGCGTTGAACCACACGACGATCGGCAGCGGGTGTAAGCTGGATAATCAGGTGCAGGTGGGTCACGGCACTTCAATTGATCACCACACGGTCATATCCGGCTGTACAGCAATAGCAGGTAGCACCAGGATAGGGAGCTATTGTCTAATTGGCGGCGCTGTTGGGATCGTAGATAATATAGAAATTGGAGATCGCGTCGAGATTACCGCGATGACTTTGGTCAGCCGGTCGATCCTCGAGCAGGGACGTTACTCATCGGGAACCGGTTTAATGCCGGGTTATGAATGGAAGCGAAGTGTTGTCGGTTTCAGGAAGCTGGATAACATTCTCAAGCGGTTAAGGCGTCTGGAAGCAGATCAGTAGTATCCACCATAAGAGATTTATCATGGACATCATGGAAATACAGAAATACCTACCACATCGATATCCATTCTTGCTGGTGGATCGTGTTGTTGAGTTCGAGGAAAACAAAAGAATAGTTTGCATTAAGAATGTGACAATCAATGAACCCCAGTTCACTGGCCATTTCCCAAACACGCCGGTGTTTCCGGGAGTCATGATTGTAGAGGCGCTTGCCCAGGCGTCAGGTATCCTCGCGTTCAAGAGTCGTAACAGAACGCTGGATGATGGTTACATTTACTATCTTGCTGGAACCGACAAGACCAAATTCAAGCGATCTGTTGTTCCTGGAGACCAGATCAGGCTAGAAGTTGAAATCAACAACCTTCGAAAGCATTGGATGAAAGCAACTGGGAAAGCTTATGTTGATGGCCAGCTTGTATGTTCGTCCTTACTAACCTGCGCTGAACAACAGGTGGGCTGAGCATGACCTCGATGCCGAGGCGTTCCTTGACGATTGCAATGGTCGCCGGGGAAATCTCAGGCGACAACCTTGGTGCTGCGCTTGTAAAAGAAATTACCAAGGCTTCACACGATGTGACATTCGTCGGGGTTGGTGGCCCAGCGATGATCAAGGAAGGATTCTCCACAGAAATTGATATTGAAACCCTGTCTGTTAATGGTTTTATCGACCCGCTACTCCGTTTGCCTAGCCTGTTTCGACTACTGTTCCATCTGCGCGACCGCATAGTAGCGTCTGGAGCAGACTGTTTCGTCGGAATTGATTCGAATTTTTTTAATCTTTTGCTGGCTGGAATGTTGCACAAGCGAGGTATCAAAACAGTTCACTATGTGTCGCCAACCGTCTGGGCCTGGCGTCAGCGTAGAATTAAAAAAATAGCTCGTAATGTTGACTTGATGATGACACTTTATCCGTTTGAAACGGCTGTCTACGAAGCCAACAATATTCCTGTGGTATTTGTGGGTCATCCCAAGGCAGACGAAATTGCGTCTGATGAAGGCAGGCTTAATCAGGTGCCGATAAGAGAGCAACTGGGAATTGCACAGGATGAAGTTGTTGTCGCGATACTGCCCGGAAGCCGCTCACGGGAAGTTGACCTGTCGGGTCGGGATTTTTTGGCAACGGCCTTATTACTCAAAGATTCAGTGACTCGTTTTGTGATACCAGCGGCGAACCGAAAACGATATGAGCAACTGCAGCTAATGCTCGCGGAATGTCCGGAGCTCGATGGCAAGGTAACACTTCTGGAAGGTCAATCAAGACAGGCGATGACTGCCTCTAATGTCGTGCTGGTTAACTCTGGAACGGCGACCCTGGAGGCGATGCTTCTGCGGAAACCCATGGTGATGTCTTATCGGGTCGGTAAAATAACGTACGCTATTGTGTCCAGGCTTGTGACGACCAAGTGGTTCGCGCTGCCTAATATCTTGGCGGGTCGCAGCGTTGTGCCGGAGTTTATTCAGGACGCCGCTGTTCCATCCGTGATGGCTGGTGCAGTCAGACGATTGTTAGACGAAAAAGAAGCAAGCGATCTCATAGCAACTTTTGATGAAATTCATCGGTTACTGAAGAAAAGCTCAGACCCCGGTGCAGAGGCAGCTAAAGCCGTTCTCGGTTTGTGTGAAAACTGAATGTACAGAAGAGAGTATTTTGCAGGTGTCGATGAAGTGGGGCGGGGACCTCTTGCCGGCGCAGTCTACGCGGCAGCAGTGGTGCTTGATCCGTTTGTTCGCCTCGATGGTCTAAGGGATTCCAAGCAGATATCAGAAAAGCGTCGGTGTGAGCTTGACCTGGTTATTCGCGAGAAGGCGCTGGCTTATTGTGTAGCGAGCGCGGACGTTAGTGAGATAGACGAGATCAATATATTGCAGGCGAGTTTGTTGGCAATGGAACGCGCGGTTTCCGGACTAAAGGTACCGGTAGATTTCGTGATTGTCGACGGTAACCGGATACCGAAGCTGCACTGCGAAGCGGAATGGTTGATAAAAGGCGATTCGAAAAGTGATCCCATTAAAGCTGCTTCAATCATCGCCAAGGTTGCCCGAGACAGTGAAATGAAGCGCCTTGATCGAATCTATCCAGAGTATGGGCTTGCTCAGCACAAAGGATATCCAACACGGGCGCACCTTGAATCCCTAAAGCGACATGGCCCATCACCGATTCATCGGCTCTCTTTTGCACCCTGCCGTGCGGTCGCAGAGCAGGATCGGGGGACATAAGCTCGTATCAGTAAACTCACAAGACTAAGCTCGGGAAACGCGCTGCAAAAGGAGTCAACATGTCACTACAAGATGAACTAATACTCGAACAAATTCAGGTTGGCCCAATGGAAAATTTCGCCTACCTCATTGGTTCTAAGGCGACCCGTGAGGTCGTGGTGATCGACCCGGCCTGGGATATTCAGGGTCTGCTGGGCCTGATCAACGAGCGTGACTATAAACTTACCGGAGCGCTGGTCACCCATTACCATCCGGATCATTGTGGTGGCAGTTTTGGGCAGAACACTGTCGACGGGGTTGCTGAACTACTGGAGCTGAGTCCAGTAAAAATCTATGCCCATAAGCTGGAAGCGGATGGCGTTAAGAAGGTTACCGGGATCACTGACTCTGACCTGGTGAAAGTCGAATCAGGAGATAAACTCGATATCGGTGATGTAGAGGTCGAGTTTTTGCATACCCCCGGGCACACACCTGGTTCCCAATGTTTCAGGATCAAACAGACGCTGGTGTCAGGCGACACGCTCTTCATAGATGGGTGTGGTCGGGTAGACCTGCCAGGGTCAAACCCTGAGGATATGTATCACAGCATTCAGAAGCTGGCTTCATTGCCTGATGATACGATTTTGCTACCGGGCCACAATTATTCGGCTGTCCCGCACGCCACGATGGGAGAGACGAAACAGCACAACACTTATATGCGGATCAATGATCTGGAAACGTGGAAGACGTTGATGGGTGGGTGATTTAACGCTCGCGATAGTCGCAGCGGAGTCGTAACAAATAAAAACGTGCTTACATGAGCCCTATAAGCAAGGGTGTATGTACCTCAAGGAGAAGGAAAGGGTGACAACATTATGAAGACGCTAGAGAACTTCGCTTGTCATGAACAATTCAAAAAAACAATTCAGGGGATCCGTGCCACCAAGAAGGAGTTTGAAGACAGGCAGGAACACGAGGCATTAACAAACCAAAGGGATGGGCGGGAGTACAAGAAATTGAAATGGACGGCGCTTCATACATCCAAGTGTATTCAGGAAGCGGTTTTCCTGTTGAAGGAAGAAGAGCCTTCGCTGAGTAAAGAGCAGCTTAAAAAAATGTTGCAGACAGAAAGCGTAAGCATTTGGTTTCCATACGGAGTTCGTAAAGTAGAAAAGGCGTTATCGGTTAACGGTTCAGCGTTTCATCAAAGCGGTTGGGATCGGTTGGGTAGGGGCCAGCCTCGTTTTTAAGTGATAGCTCGACCCAGCCAGCCAATCATTTGGCCGTGGTATCCCTGAATAGCAACTGCTTGAAAAGAGCTGGAACAATGAAAACGATAATCAAAACAGCGGTATTAGCAGCTTCACTCACTCTGCTACATATCAATCTCGAAGGCCTTGGCATCAATCAGGCGCTTCTAGTTTCCAAATCGATAACGCAGTTTAACAACGAACGACTCGACGATGGGATCGTCGAAGGTATCTTTAAACAAGCTCGAAAAGTCATCCTCCTGTAGGGACGGTAGCCGGTTGCCCAGATTGTAAACCACATAAAGGTCAGTGAGCGGTGCAATTTCCCAACGATAACGAAGCTGCGTGGTTAACAGACTCACGGTAAAGTCATAATCAGGCCGGGTTCGTTGCGCCGGTATCAGTTTGTCAGATTTGCCAATCTCGAAGAATCCCTGCTCGCCGGCCCTGACGCCGGCCCACTGCATAGAAAATCGCAGTTGGTGTCTGGGCATCATGAACCAGTTCATCTCAATAGCTGGCTGCCATTCAATGCCATTATAGGCACCAAAATTGTTAGCACCCTGATAAACCAGCCAGCCATCGCGCCGCTTGTACTTGATATCAGCTTTAATCATCAGCGAGTTGATGGGCCTTGCCGTGACGCCAATAGAGTACTGACCTGTCCAGTCACCAAGGTCTTCCTGAATACCACCCACCCCGAATGACCAGCTGAACATTTTGCTCGCATCGGTCGCCCAGAGCACGTTCCACCAGATACGGTCTTCTGTCTGATAAGCGCCATTGCCACGGGAATCGATGTCGTCGTAATGTCTCGGCAGCCAGGCAAGTGCCGTTCGAATTGTATTGCGCCCTGGGGCTTCCAGTGTATTGCGCCAATAGATGCCGCTATCGACTACCTGACCTTGGCTGATGTTGTACCGTTGCTGAACTGTCACCGCGCCACGATTGGTTCTAATGAACCCATCGGCGCTGTTTTTCCCAGCGTAGCGAAAGACGTACTGCAAGCCCGAATAGTCGTTGCGTCGAAGAAAGCCCAGGTCGTTGATTTCAACATTCTCGTCGAAATAGTCGAACTTCAAGATGTGCTGGAATCTTGAATCTACCGAGTAAGACAGATCAAGAATAGCGCCCTGCCCACTGATGTCGTCAACGTCACTGTGCATCAACTGCAGATCCAGCGCCCACTTGCCGTCTTCGGCGATGTAGTGCCAGTCCAGGCCGTGAACCTCTGCATCATAAATGGGTCCATTGACGAAGGTGCCGAGATAGCCCAGTGCAAAGTTCTGATTGCTTGAATCCTCATAGCTGAAGCGCAGAGCAGCAAAATCGCGACCTTCTGCATTGATATCCACAGGAACAGCAGCTTGATTTACACCCTGCCATTCAACCTCATCTTCAAAGGCACTCAGCACACCATACCGAACATTCCCAATTCTGCCGTTGAGCCGCACCGCACCCAGAAGGTCTGTTGGCAGACCCACTTCGCCCCTGTCAGGCAAAACCCCAGAGGGCAAGGAAACCTGGGTTGCCGTGCCACCAATCCTTCGCGTGTTGATTAGCGAAATGGGTGTCGGCAGATAATCAGTGACAAAGGCCCGCCTTGACGTTGTCGAAAAATTCTCATTAGTGAGTTCGCGCAGTGGATTGCCGCTATTTGCTCTGGGAGTCGTTTCAAATATTTCATTACCTTCGAGAAAGAAAAGGCGCTTTTCAGGGAAAAAAGTTTCGAATGCGGTCAGATTAAGAACGACATTGTCGGCTTCAACTGCACCAAAATCAGGAATCAGGCTCGCCGTTAACTCGGCTCTTGTGGACGGCTTCCAGGTGATATCGACACCGGCTCGGGTATCGTCATCATCGCGGGCTTTATCTAGCGTTGTGGACACATACGGGATCACGGAAATGAGCCGGCGTGGTTTAATACCCTCGACGCGCATACTGTTGAGTGCCGTAACGAATTGTGGCGAAGAGTAGGTATGCCCCGGCCAGTAGTAGCGCTCGTTAGTATGGGAAACCTGACGACTTAGAGCAAAACCGACTTCACGCTGGCCTTCAACTTCCGGCAAGTTCATCATCGACCAGGGGAAAAAAACCTCAACGCTCCACCCCTTGTCGAACCTCGCAGCCTTGTAGAGCCAGGTCCCGTCCCAATCGCTGGTATAGCGCCTCTCTGGCAGCACTTTGCCATCCATCACCGTGTCACCCAAACCAACGGCAAACCAATAGGCGAATTCGCCCTGACCGGTTGTATCCAGGGTGACTCCAAAGGTATCGCGATCGGTATGGCTATCACGATTGGTCATCCGCATGACGATGGTTTCCGGAGGCTGATACATCACGGCGCTCACGTAGAGGCCTTGTTCCGTTGCTAACAACCGATTTTCGGTCGGATAGTGTCCGGGCTTCCCGGTACCCGGCACCGAGACCAGCATATTGTCGAATGCAGGAATTTCCTGCCAGATCGCCTCATTAACTAAACCATCGAGCTTGATGCCGACGTTTTCATGGCTGCGGGTTTGCACATTGATGTAGTGCATTGGAATACCGTTAAGGTAGCCTTTGATGGCCTGTTTTGAGAACTTCTCTGCAGATTCGATCGTGGAAGCCAGTGACATGGCTGAACCGCTCAAAAGTACCAGGAATATAAAATAGCGAAATGTCATGTCGTTACTATGCTGCAGTATCCGATCACGGTCTATTAGAATCAGCTGCACTGATCGCGCCCAATGACATCAATACTCGAGACTAAAAGCACATGGGGAATAGGTACCGCTTACCGGCTGGCTTATGTTTTCAGGCAGGCGCAGTTGGCAGATGAAACCACCTAATCTGGCATGATGATTCCAGATCTGTAACCGACCCGAATCCAATATGGACGAGCAGTAGCTGTTACTATCCGAGCATGCCCTATCTAAACGCTTCTAAGAAGCTGATCAACAAGGATACAGGGCCGACAGAATCTACCAACGGATCGCGAGCAAATTTGACAGGAAAAAGGGAGCCGAAAATGAAAGTCGGTATGATGTTAGGGTTCGAAGACTCTATAAAGACCATCACTACAATAGCCAGTGAAGCTGAACGCGCTGGAATGCATTCACTCTACACGGTAGATGCCGGGCGAAGTGCCACCGTTACAGCCGCCGCGGTTATCAATGTAACCAGTAAAGCAAAGGTAGGAACCTACATCGTTAATGCCTATGCCAGAGAGCCCTGGATGACCGGGATAGAGGCACGTGATTTAAACGAGATCAGTGAGGGGCGGTTTGTGCTGGGTGTCGGCACCGGCAACCTCCACTTTAACGACCTATATATGGGTATTGACTCGTCTAAACCTCTGACGAAAATGCGCGATTTTATGACGATTGTTTGCTCGGTCGTTTCTGGTAAAGCCAGGGAACCGGTTCGTTACGAGGGCAAGAATCATCGCATTCGCTGGCGCGCAACCTGGGAGCCAGCCACCGCAAGCGTTCCTGTTTACCTATCCGCGTCGGGTCCAAAAATGGTGCATTTGGCCGGAGAAGTCTCCGACGGTGTAGGCGTGGGTATCATGTCTTCGGTGGCCTTTGTCCGTGATATTGTGCAACCCAATGCGCGACGTGGTGCCGAAGCTGTGGGCAAAGACCCTGATGCTCTCGCGTTTCCCGTGGCCGCTACGGTCAGTATTAATAATGACTCAGAGCTCGCCCGGGATGCCTCGCGCGCGGCGATCTGTAAACTCTTTCACCCTATTCCTCACCCATACTATGATTCTCAGCTACGACAACTCGGCTACCACGAATTTGCTGATCAAGCGGCGCGATTGATGCCTCTGGGGCGTTTGCGTGAGGCAATGAGCCATGTCCCTGAAGAAGTAATAGACACCATGACTATTACGGGCAACCTTGATGAGTGCACAGCAAGAATCAGGGAGTATGAGGGTGTCGCGGACGAGCTCATTCTTGCCCGCACTGCGCAACGGGGAGAGGCACAGGGTATGGCAGTCTACGAAGACCTGTTGCAACTCGTTGATCGCGTCAGTCGTTGATGATTTTTCACCAGTATAGGTCTTACCTTGTTATTTCAGGTAATCAGGCGCGAACGGGTATTCGATTTTAATCTATCGATTTATTGCCAAGCCTCCGCTGGTTATTATCGAAGGCTCCAGTATTAGACTCATCGTCAAGAGCGCATGAGACTCGAAATCAATTTCACGACTAGACCGTTGTTTTCGGACACCTTGTTAACGCATTGTTTCCCTAAGTGCGAAAAAGCTAGAAAGCAGCGTTTTCTTAAGTGCGGAAAACTAGAAAGCAGCATTTTCTTGAGTACGGAAAACTAGAAAGCAGCTGACCCGGGTGTTCTTGGGAATGGAATCGTGTCCCGTATATTTTCCATGCCGGTGGCGTAAGTCAGCAGGCGTTCAAACCCCAGGCCAAAGCCTGCATGAGGTACGGTTCCATAGCGGCGCAGGTCCCGGTACCACCAGAGTTCCTCGAACATGGCATCGTCTTGCATGCGCGCATCCAACACATCCAGGCGTTCTTCACGCTGGCTGCCACCAATAATTTCGCCAATGCCTGGTGCCAGCACGTCCATGGCAGCAACGGTTCTCTCATCGTCATTCAGGCGCATATAAAACGCTTTGATTCCTGCTGGGTAGTTCATCAATATGACTGGCCTGCCGACATGTTTTTCCGTGAGGTATCTTTCGTGCTCCGACTGCAGATCGAGGCCCCATTCCACTGGGAACTCGAATTTCTCCCCGCTGTTCTTTAGGATATCGATGGCTTCGGAGTATTCCATGCGCTCGAATTTGTTATCGACAATCGATCTCATTCTATCGATAACTGTTTTGTCGATACGCTGTTGGAAAAAGGCCATGTCATCTTCCCGTTCTTCCAGTACGCGGCTTAATACGCTAGTTAGAAGGTCTTCAGCAAGGTCAGCATTGTCATTCAGGTCAGCGAAGGCGATTTCAGGTTCAACCATCCAAAACTCAGCCAGATGACGGGAGGTGTGAGAATTCTCGGCGCGGAAGGTCGGGCCGAAGGTATAAACCTTGGACATAGCCAGACAATAAGCTTCAACGTTTAATTGGCCGGACACCGTTAAAAAAGATTCAGCACCAAAAAAGTCCTTGCTGAAATCCACTTTCCCATCAGCGACAGGCAAGTTCATCATATCCAGGGTGCTGACCCGGAACAGTTCGCCGGCACCTTCACAGTCGCTGGCAGTGATCAGCGGAGTATTGACCCAGTGGAAATCACGTTCAAAAAAGTAGTTGTGAATTGCATTAGCCAGAGTTGTCCTGACGCGGGTTATAGCACTAAAGGTATTGGTCCTTGGTCTCAGGTGCGCAACCGTGCGAAGGTATTCAAACGTGTGTCGCTTCTTCGCGACTGGGTAGGACTCAGGGTCATCAACCCATCCGAGCACCTTGATCTCAGTTGCCTGTATTTCGAACTGTTGCCCCTTGCCCTCAGACTCGACGAGTTGTCCCGTTACCCGGACCGCGCAGCCGGTGGTGATCTGCAGGACCTCCTTGGTATAGTTGGGAAGAGTATCGGGTACAACGGCCTGGATGGGGTCAAAACTGCTGCCGTCATGCACGGCTATAAAGCTGATGCCAGCCTTGGAATCCCGTTTGCTGCGCACCCAACCTTCAACCGTCACAGTTTCATCGACGGCTATCTTGCCTTTCAAAAGGCGTTCAACTGCTATTGAATTCATCTAAATTTTGGCCTGATATTGTTACGAAGATCAAGCTGGGGATCATACCAATTCCGGGGACTGCTAGGGAGTGCTGGATACTTATTCTCGAGGCGGTGTAAAAAGGAGTGTTATATTTCCACCTTGTAAATAAATTTGTGAGACAAGTGTCATGTCAGATGAATGGCTGGAGCCAGTAGCCGGTTTTGAGCTTAACCAGGAAGAATCGATCGTCACAAAGGAATACCAGGCTGAAAAGCTGGCTTCTCAGGGGTTGGATGCGTCGTTGTTTGGTGATCATGTTGACCCATCGTTCTACATAGGTATTGGTATCAGGGTTGGGATTGCGAGCGGTATTTCAGCTGAGGGGAACGTCAATATGCTGAGCAGGATCGTCCAGCATCGACCGGTGGCATTGGGTGAGGCGCTGCTATCGAAAGGCAGGATTGTCTCTGTTGAAGATGTCCCGAGGGGTTGGCGTATCTCAACCGATGTATGGTTTGAGGGTAGCGACGGCGAAAGGGCAGTTTCTGTGCCTCGGGTTTCGTTAAAACCAGACCCGTCGAAAGCTGGGCTTCGAGGCGCAGGGGAAAGGCCCGCTCCTGTGGTTGAAGATACTGGCATGTTGAAGCTAGTCAGCGAGCACCGCTTAACCCCGGAAGGCACGAAAGGTTACAGCAGCGAAGGCAACGCGATTCACTACGAGATGGCAGCTGCAAACCTGGCAGGCTTCAGGGCGCCTATTATAGGAGGCGGGCAAGGTGTGCACTTTCTTATGGCCGCTATATGGGGGCACGGCCTTGAACAGGTGGATCTTGATGTTTATTTTCGTCGACCGGTTTTTTGGGATGACACCATTGCGGTGGGAGTCAGTAGCGACATGAGTGCAGTTGCTTCACTTCGAGAAGGCAAGGTGCTGACAGAAATGAAGATAAACAACAGGCGCGAGCGCTGAACACATAAACAGCGAAATAAACTGCTGGGTAATTCCCCCGCTTTTGGGGTGAAGCCGCCTGGCCGCGCCGGGTTCCGTTATTGCTGGCGTCCTATTGCAGCCTCGAGCGCCGTGATCACATGAGGAACCGGGTCCTCGATATGGGCAAGTTCGTTCCAGATTTGCGGGAATAGTACGCCGACGCCGTCTCTGGCGATGAATGGCTCTATGTTGAATGGCATGTCGTCAACGAGATAGGCATTGGGATGTGCGAGCCTGTCTTTGTGGCGGGTGAAGATAAAGTCCGTGAAATTTGTTCCAAAGCGATCGATGAGCCATTCAAGTTTACCGGATACGCATCCGGGTGCACCGGTTGGTGCGGTCAGAAAAACCACGTGACCGAGTCGGTTCAACTCCTCGTATAGGTGTTCGAACCACGAGTAAGCTATGAGGCCGGACCAGAATTCGGGCGCGTGCATATTACTGTGGGTGAAGAACTCCGTGGCGGTTTTGTCCATCAATGGTTCAGGGTAAAGCGATCCAGGATGTTCGTTCCGCCACCCTTTCAACATTTGGTCGGCATCGTAGCCCTGTGTTTTCATCGCTGCGCCGATGAAATCGACACACACTCCGTCCATGTCCAGGTAGATCTCGGGAGAAATACTCATGCTAATAAAACCTTCGCCAAGTTACTTGTCGTAGTCTGCCCGGAAAGCTTCCCAGCGATCAAAAGCGTCACTGATACCCTGGGCTCTCGCCTGGGTACCCTCTTTGAATTCCGGATGAGAGAGAATCCAAAATTCGTTTTCCTGAACGGCATGTAGCACCATATCTCCGATTAACGACGGGTCAAGCATCCCATCCAGGCTTTGCTGCATGTCGGCGACTTCTTCCTCCGTCCGGAATTCATCTTTTGAAAGATCAAACACTGAGGCAGTAGCGCCGCCAAGTTGTTGTGGCCGGTTTCGTTCTGAGGTGTAAATGCCCGTCGCGACGAACCCAGGGCACAATACTGAGACACCCACGCCAGCGTGCGCAAGATCTCCCGCGATCGCCTCTGACATTCCCACAACGGCAAACTTGGAAGTGTTGTAGATACTGAGTCCCTGCATGCCAATAAGACCAGCCATTGAAGCAGTATTGACGAAGTGGCCACCTTCGCCGTGTGAAATCAATCGATTCGAAAATACCTGCATCCCGTTGATTACGCCGTCAAGGTTAACACCCATGACCCAATCCCAGTCTTTGTAAGTATGATCCTTGACGTTTCCGCTAACGGCGACACCAGCGTTGTTGCAGACAACATGAACCTTTTTAAATGCAGCCTCGGTTTCTTTGGCTGCTTCCTCAAGCGCATCGCGGTCTGTTACGTCAACCTTTATGGTGATGACATTGGCATTAGATTCGGAAAATTCTTCTCGAGCGGCCGCCAGTGCATCATCCTGGACGTCGGCGATCGCGACTTTCATGCCAGCGCCGGAGAACGATCGTGCCATGGCTAAACCAAGGCCACTGGCACCACCTGTAATGAAGGCTACTTTTCCTGCGACATCTTTCATTTACCTACCCCTGTGGAATATTGGAATACCTAGCAGGTAGCATGATACGTTAGTCAGAGAGGGAGAAATAGATGATTATCAAGTGTGATTACCGCATCGCCAGTGTGATCGACGGCTATGGACTATTGCTGAGGAACAAGCACATAAATGATGCGGAGCATCGATTGCTAGGCAACAGCGTATTGTTCATTCACGGGGCTACCTACGGATCTACCTCAACTTTCGACTATGAGATTGAAGGTGAGTCGTGGATGGACAAAATGGCGGGAGAGGGGTTCGATGTCTGGTGCCTGGACCTCCTGGGGTATGGCGAGTCGGATCGGCCCGGGGAAATGTTGGTCGCGCCTGATCTGAATGACCCGATTGTCGATACTACTCATGCCATAGCAGAGGTAGACCGGGCTGTCGATTTTATTCTGAAAGACAGGGCTATTCAGCAACTCAGTCTGATTGGCTACAGTTGGGGAAGTGCCATCTGCGGGCGGTATGCCGGGGAGTTTGAAAGCAAAGTAAGTCGCCTGGTGTTGAGTGGTGCGCTCTGGGTCGAGAAGGGCGCAACGCCGCGAACAATTAGTGCAGATATTGGTGCGTATCGAACGGTGGACGCTGGGTCCATGGCGAAACGCTGGGCGACGGGATTATCCGGCGATGAAATTGATGCCATAGTGCCCCCGGCACGAGTTTCCAGATGGTGTTCAGATACCGTGCTTGTCGATCCGATTGGAGACAAGTCCGGATTGCTACGTGCGCCAACAGGAGTGCTCAAGGATTTTATGAATTACTCGCATACAGGGGAGCCCTGGTATAAGCCAAGGGAAATCCTGGCGCCGACGCAGGTTGTGGTCGGGGAACTCGATAAGGAAACAACGCCCGAACAGGCAAGAAAGGTTTTTGAGCAGCTTGGCAATGCCCATGAAAAAAGACTGACCATTATTGGCGGAGGAACGCATTCACTGCTGCTGGAGGATCGCAGGGATGCATTGCATAACGTTGTGTCAGGTTTCCTCGCTTAACTGAGCGGTCCGCCTGATATTTCAGGCTACCCGCTGTGTTGACCTTTCTAACCAATGAAGGTCGTCTGATTCAAGTATTGGCGCCAGCTTGGTACGCACCTCTTGATGGTAATCGTTCAGCCAATCAATTTCTGCCTGGCTCATGATAGAAGTATCAACCAATCTGGTATCGAATGGTGCGAAGGTGATGGTTTCGAATGCGAGCCAGCCATCTTCCCGTGCGACAACAATGACCAGGTTTTCACACCTGATACCGAAGCAATCTTCCTGATAGTAACCGGGTTCGTTTGACACAACCATGCCGGGTAACAGTTCCTGTTGAGGTCCTGATTTGCTGATTCTCTGGGGGCCTTCATGCACGCTCAGGAACGCGCCAACACCGTGTCCCGTGCCGTGGTCGTAGTCCAGCCCTTCCTGCCAGAGAAATTGTCTGGCAAGGACATCAAGCTGAACACCCGATGTACCTCTTGGGAATACTGCGCGAGCGAGCGCTATGTGGCCCTTCAGAACAAGCGTGTACATTTTTCTGTGCTCGGCCGTGGGTTCCCCAATGATTACAGTACGAGTGATGTCGGTGGTGCCGTCTGAATACTGTCCACCAGAATCCACGAGATAGAGGTTGTTCATCTCCAGCATGGCCGGTGTGCCATTCATATGATTGTAATGGCAGAGCGCGCCATTTTTACCTGCAGCTGAGATTGTGTCGAAGGAGAGGTCGTGAATGTCGGTGAGTTCGCGCCTGAATGATTCGAGTTTGTCTGCAAGTTCAGCCTCGTTGTAAAGCGTTCCTGATGTCACCTCTCTATCAATCCATGCGAGATAGCGGCTCACGGCGGAACCGTCTCGTACGTGGCAGTTCCGAATTCCACCCAATTCTGTCTCGTTCTTCTGGGCCTTGGGTATGAGTACAGGATCTGTGGCGGCGATCAATTTTGCGCCTGCATTCTGGCATCTGAGTTGGCACCAGGCATTTGCCATAGTCGGGTCCGCCATCACCCGTTTCCCCTGGGTGCCGAGCTTCTGAAGGGCTTGCTCCAGTTGGTCTTCTTCCTTAACGGCGACGCCTGTACCAACGTGAGCGGCGAAATCATTAGGTAGTTTGCGTGGGTCTGTATAGATAACCATATCGCCTGTGCTGTCCAGTGTTGCAAATGCGAGCAGTACTGGCAGCCTTGGTACATCACCTCCCCTGATATTGAGTAGCCAGGCGATGGAATCGAGTTGAGAAATCAAAGCGATGTCGGCGCCGGATTTTTCTATTTCGGCGCTGATCATCTGTCTTTTCTTTTCGCTGTTAACACCGGTGAACTCTTCGCCAAGCAACGTGGCTAATTTGTGATCTGGCACGGGCCGATCTTCCCAGTGCAGATCGATCGGATTGTGATCCAGCTCGATCAGTTCAATGTTTTTCGTGGCGAGTTCCTTTCTGGTCGCCTGGTACCAGGAAAGTGTATGCATGCGAGAATCGATCCCTATCCGGGTGTTTTCCCCCAACGTTTCGCACAGCCAGCGAGTGGGTGGCTCCTCAATAAGATGATGGAACTCGAATGACGTCTCAGGAACCTGTTGTCTGACTTGAATCGTGTAGCGACCATCCACAAACATCGCAGCTCGTGTTTTCAGCACAACGGCGACACCAGCAGATCCCGAAAAACCACTGAGCCAAAGAAGCCGTTCGTTTTGTGGCGGTACGTATTCGCCAAGGTATTCATCCGCCCGGGGAATGATGAATGCGTCCAGGTTTGATTTCGCCATTTCCTGGCGCACCTGTTCAAGGCGTTGTTGAATGAATTCGCTCATAGTTAGTCAGCCAGGTTTTAGTCGCGGTATTATATCGCGTTGGTAGGTTCGTTACCCAGTGCGTTACCTGGTCAGTTATCTGGTCAGTTATCCGGTCAGTTATCCGGTCAGTTATCCGGTCAGTTATCCGGTCAGTTATCCGGTCAGTTATCTGGTCAGTTATCTGGTCAGTTATCCGGTCAGTTATCGGGTAAGTCACCGGGTTCGGTATTGGGGAGCTTTTGGCCTGGTGGCTTGAGCAGAGCATAGCGTTTCGGTTGTCTTATTACCGGCTTTTTTCACACCTGACCCCATAAAAAAGAAATAAGCGTTGTACTTTCGCGATATTTAATTATTATTTTATCAGGACATTTCATTTACCTATTTCTTAAGGAGGCGAACCAGGTGCAAAAAAACAAAGGACACTTCACGGTTAACGATTTGGGTAATTTATTCTATGGCCAAAAGAAACAGAGCACGCTCAGCATCTAGTCGACAAAAACAGGAAGGGAGGAAATCCAGGCAACCTAACAGGCAATCTTCAAGCAACTTCAGTAGTGCAGATATCTATACATTGCACCCGATCAATTCTCATCTTGAAACAGCTTACACCCCTACCAGTGCGCGCGAGCCCCTCGAAGCTCGCACCAAGTCCCAAAAAAAATATATGTGCGCCATCAAAAGTCATTGCCTGACCTTTGGTATTGGTCCGGCAGGGACCGGCAAAAGCTATTGCGCGACCGCCATGGCGGCGGAAGCATTGGCGAATGGGCGAATAGAAAGAATCATTCTTACCAGACCAGCTGTCGAAGCGGGAGAGCAACTGGGCCACCTACCCGGAGACCTGGAGGAAAAGTTCAGCGTTTACATCGATCCATTCCGTGACATTCTGAACGACCGGCTTGGCAAAGGTGCCGTAGAATACAACCTGCGGCATGGTCGTATTGTCGCGGCGCCTTTGGCTTTCATGAGGGGAAAGACTTTCGGGGGGGATACTTTCGTCATTCTTGATGAGGCTCAAAACACATCAGTGGCCCAAATGAAGATGTTCCTGACTCGTATTGGTGAGGATTGTAAAGTCGTAGTGAACGGTGATGTGAAGCAGAGTGATATTCGCGGCAGTAACGGACTGGCCGACGCCGTTGCTCGGCTCAGGGGGCTTCCAGCCGTCTGTATTCATGAGTTTGAACGTGATGATATCGTTCGTAGCGGCCTGGTCCGGGCGTTAATAGACCGCTACGAGGTAGACGAATAGAGCAAAGCTCACTGGTTCAGGTTGTCGCCAGGTTTAACCGCAGTCGTGCTGAGTTTTTCCTTCTGCGCGTTGAGGTGGTCAAGTTTTCTTTTCACGCGGTCTGACTCAGGGTTTATGGCAAGCGCGGCTTGCAATGCGTCAAGCGCATCGTCCCAACGCTTTAACCGAATGAGCGCTAAGGATCTATTGTAGTGAACAATATCAAGCGGGACATTCGCCAGCTCGAGGGCTTTGTCATAATCCGCAAGTGCAGTGACATAATTTTTGGTCTGGTGATATACATTGCCGCGATTGATATAGATCTTGCCCATTTCGGGCGCCAACGAAGCGGCCTTGTTATGGTCCTTCATTGCTCTATCTAGTTGACCGTTTGCTGCGTAGATAATGCCGCGATTAGTATGAGTAGCCGCAAGGTCCCGGAGAAGCAGGCCGTCCTTGCTGATTGCGTCGGAACAATACATGAGCCCGTGCGTAGAAAATGGCGTATTGCTTTCCTGGTAACAACGCGTCGCATTGTCGGACCCAAAGGTGGTTTTGCTCGTTGCGTGCGCGAGTTGAGTACCCGATATGATAATAAGGTAGATGATCCATCTCATGGTGTTTGGCGATCCTCTTGGTGATATAACGATTTAAGTGTGGATGTGAATTTAATTGGCGATAGGGAAAAGTATCGGTTAGAAGCGCGGGCAGGTTGCTTTAACCCTATTGCTGTTGGCTCAGCAACCACAGGCGCTGAAACAAGCATTCTAAAATAACCTCACTGGATCCCAGCCGCCACGAAATGACTGAGTGTTTGACCAAACTGTGTGTGCTTCCTGCGTCAGGTCATGTGTCTTTACCAGGCAGATTTGGCCATCACAGAATTCGAATGCAGTAATGTGTTTGGCTTCGAAATCGATGACCGAGAAACCAGGCCAATGTTCACCTCTGAGTGTTCCTGCGTTAATGAGGGTTAGAGCCTCAAAATGAATCAGGGTTCGAAAGTGCATGTGACCATTAATGAGGTACTTAAACTCCCCGTCAAGGATGATATTGTCCAGCAGGTGGCTGCGTTCGATGGCCATCTTCTCCGTTCCAGGCCAGACCTTTCTCAGGTCATCATCGGCAATGCCGTGACAAAGTAGTAGCTTGCCTTTAATGGTGTCCAGCGTCACCTGACTTGGTAGCGACGCCAGATACGAAAGCGATTCTTCCGTCAGGTCGTGCACGCTGTGCGCGTCCTTGATATGTCTGGCTTTATCTTCGAGTATCCAGCGGTCATGGTTGCCTCGTACGGTTAATACAGCTGCGTTATCGAGGAGTTTGATGCTTTCGTTCGGGCAACCAATGCCATCAACAATGTCTCCGGTGCAGACTATTGCATCGGTATCCAGACCTTGCAGGTGTACCAGAGCCGCCTCTAGTCGTTGATGTTCCGAGTGAACATCGCCGATAACGCCGAGTTTTTTAATTTTGCCTGCAGTGCTCATGTTGTCCCTGGGTGAATGAGTGAATTCACCATTTGCAGTCGTTCAAGATTGCTGGTTGCTTCCAATATGGATTGCATGGTGTCTGCGTCGAAACGCACGAGCTGAAAAATTTTGAAGGAAAATTCGGTTGGGGTAAGTGCAAGCCACTGATCGCTGTTGAACTCGCTAAGTTTGGCTGGATCGTGTTTGCCAATAAGCTCGACGACAGAATCAGTGATGAGCTTCTGGTATGCCATTAACTCGTCATCAGAGACAAGCTCGCTTTCGTCCTCTAGCTCACTGCAGGCGACAATCCTGTAGGGGATAGTCTGCACTTCACGGACAAGCTGCAGGCGCTTGCTCATCGAGATGTGGATGTAGACCCTACCGTCGGCCGTCGTATCTATGATTTCGCACGTTCCTGCAGAAAACACCTCGAAGGGTTGATAGGTGGCCTGATTGTTGTTGAGCGCATCCTGCATGGTCTGTCCATCTTTGGCAGACCGGATTTCTTTTTTTGTGTGGCAGACTGCGATCATGCGGTCGTGCTCCACCGCGTCAGTCACCATCTGTCGATATCGGGGCTCGAAGACGTGCAAAGGAACGGTGGTGCCAGGAAACGCAACCATGCCGGGGATTGGAAATAGCGCGACGTCGATCAAGGTTTTAGCCATAAGAGATTGTACGCGTATGTACGTCGGGAGCGAAAGTCTGGATCAGTGCGGTGCTCGTTGGGCGCCAGCGAGTGGACAGCAGTTGGCAACTACCGGGGTGACCACCTGAAACCCGAATCAGGGCCGCTGCTGAGGGCCCTGCCGCTAGAATTTAAAAGCGGTATCCAGGCTCAGTCTTTTATAGTCTTCCTCTACGCCAAGATCCGCGTTTCTTTGATTGTCGAAGAAAGTGAAGCCGATTTTCCATTGTTTGTTTACTGCCCATGCACCCTTAAACAGATGTCCCTTTGCATCGGTTCCGCCTCCGGCGAAGTCTGAATCGGTGACCAGCCCCAGGACTGCGTCTGCCTCGATGTTTTGATAGAGATAGCTAAATTCCCAGGTACCGGGTGCACCGGCATTACCCAGCTTCAATCCTGCCGCCCAGGCGGTATCAAAGTCACTCGCGTCCTGGTTCTGGACAAGGTCAGCAAATAAAGCAACCGGTGTCTCGCCAATTGTTGTGCTTAACTGAGCGAACAGCTCCAGTTCTTCGTAGTTATTATCGTATTTGCATCCAGTGAGCGCGTCAGAATCGATGCAGGAAAAGCTGTTGCCGAAGAAATCATCCGAGTCACCGATGAAGGCTTCCCGGTCTTTTGTATCGATATCAAAGTAACCGATGCCTGCGACCAACTGACTGTTACCAACTGAACCTTTGAAACCAGTCTGGAAACCGTAGGCCGTTAGGTCATTGTTTTTGCTATCGCTCTCAAGAAAGTTAGCAGCAGCGTTTAGAAAGTAATTGCCACGTTCAAAAGTGAATCCGAGACCTTCAGGACGATAGTCTCCATCCCAGAGCAACCCATGACCCGCAGGCCGGTAAAAAACATTCTTCATTTTCCCGCCAATGACATTGAAGCCTGGTTTTGCCTGCCACTTAAAGTAGGCGAGGTCGAGATTGATATCCTTTGTGGCGCCGCCGCCGCCTAAAGTCTGGTTTGTGGACACGGCGTCCTCATTTCCTGATGCCAGCCCGATACCTACCTCAACTTCGTCTGCCGGCCTGGCAGTCACAGCAAGGCGAGCCCGAACCCGGTTGCGTTCCCGGGTATCACTTCGTTCCGCATCAATATTTTCATATCGATATCGGAAGTCGCCCGTGATCTTGACACTTTCTGTCCAGCCGGCGGGCGTAAGGGTTGTTGCGAGCTTTTCAACGGTTGAGGTGCTGGAAACGAAAGAATCCTTCAGCGCCTTGTTTTCTGCTTCCAATGCTTCTACCCGGTGTATCAAAGACATTAGCTCGGTTTTGAGGTCAGAAAAATCCTTGTCTGACACCGAAGCTTGCGCGACCTGGGCACAGGTCATTATGAGAAGCAGTGCTATATAGCGGATCATGGTTTGGTTCCTCGGAATAGATAGCTAGTCGGTATATTGAGTGACGCTCGGAGAAGTTAACGGGTTTTTGTTAAGGCTTTGTTAATAAGGTGTTAAACATGCTGCTAAATCAGTGTTTACGATTGGCTGGTCTCTTAAATCATCGATTTCGGGTGGTCAGGCGCTTATTTTAGGGGGATTGCCGGAGAAAGGGAGGATAATTGAAAACTATCTCTAACAATCTTAACCCCGGGTGTCTTTTAACCGCGCCGATTCATGCCGGAGTGGCAAGATGAATGAATATTTAGCTGCCTTACTTGGGGTGTCGGCAGTCTATGGCTGCGCACCATGCACCGGGATGACAACCAGGCGACACCACCAGTAATGGTTGTTCCGAAGATGATGGCCAGACATTAATCTTTTAACATCTTTGCGGTGTTAAGCGCGCTGTTGCCAGCATGGGGGAAAAAGTCTTCAGGGCTATCGATGCCACGCTGAGCAACAAGGGACTGCTTGATGGCAACTGCGGCAGCCGGGGGGTAACTCGCAATAGTCGCTGCGATTTCGTTGCAGCGTTCAACAACGCTGTCGTCGCTCACATACTCGCTGATGAGTCCCAGCCGGAGCAACTCTGGCGCCTTTACCCGATCACCCAGGAAGGCCAGGCGTGCTGCCTGGAATTCGGTCGTTTTAATTTTCAGCCATGCCGCATTCATCGGGATGCCAACGCCTTGTTGAATTTCTCCGATTTGAAGAAAAGCGGTTTCACCGGCAACGATCAGATCACAGGCAAAAGCCAGGGACGCGCCTGCGTTGATGGCAAATTTTTCAAGTGCGGCAATGACCGGCTTTTTACAGTAGTAAAGGGCCATGTGCATCGATCTTACATCCCCGACATCTTTGCCGCTCCAGGGTGGTGGGGGGTCTGCCTGCAGAGCCTTGAGGTCGATACCGGAGCAAAAGTATCCTCCTTCTCCCCGTAGGACGATGGCGGAGATATTGTCGTCCTCGTTCGATTGTTCGATGTAGTCGCGGATTTCGCCGGCCAATGGTGGAATCAATGAATTACGCCGATCAGGTCGTTCGATGACTATCTCGGCCCAGCCCTCATGGATATCCAGTCTTGAAAATTCAGGCATTGTCGCTACCCCTATGTCTCTTCTTGTCCACCATAACCTTAATGGCAGGGTTTATCTTGCCATCATGACAGTTTTAGCGGAATGGCTCCCGTTCCTGCACGCACGTTTTTTTCATTCAGGCTCTAGCAGTTACTTTTACAATGCGGATGAGTTGATAAGCCGGGGAGCCCTGATCGTCACTGGTCAGGAACGAAAAAATGCTCGAAGGTCTTCCACCAGAAGCTGTGGTTCTTCCGCTGCGCCAAAGTGACCACCGCTCGGCATCAATGTATAACGTGCCAGGTTGGCATTGTCTTCCAGTACGGCGCGCGGCAGATGTACAACATCTTTTGGAAACACGGCGAAAGCGCAAGGAGCTTCCAGGGTCGGTGAACGATGGTGTGCCATTGGCCAGGGTTTACTGAAATGTTCGTGGTACAACCGCAGGGATGAGGTGATGGCTCCGGTGCACCAGTAAAGGGCTGCGGTTGTGCACAGGTGTTCTCTCGAGAACCTTGATTCAATATCTCCGTCACAATCACTCCAGTTCCGTCTGCGCTCCCAGATCCACGAAGCAGTGCCAACGGGCGAATCCATCAACCCATAAGCCAGCGTCTGGGGGTCCAGCCTATGAACGGCGACGTGGCTGGTGATCAGCGGTCCAGCTTCGGTGTTGCGTTTCAGCATCCATGCTTCAGCCGCGTCGTAATCTTCTGGTCCCAGGGTTGAACGATCAACGCCGGGAATTAGTGTAAGACTCATGTGGGCACCCAGCAGTTTGTCAGCGTACTCATGTGCAAGGTGGGCGGTGACCAGTGCACCCCAGTCACCGCCATGGGCGGCAAACTTTGTGTGGCCGAGCTCTTCGGTCATCAGCTTCACCCAGAGGCTGGCGATTCGCGATACATCAACACCGGATTGAGTGAGGGGCGTCGAAAAACCAAAACCCGGCAGTGATGGCACGTAAACATTGAATGCATCTTCTGCCTTGCCACCGAATGACTCGGGATCAGATAGAGGGCCGATCACATCCTTGAAGTCCCAGAAGGTCCAGGGCCAGCCGTGGGTCAATATGATTGGCGGTGCATCGAGGTGCTTGGCGGGAGCATGCAGGTAATGCAGTTTGATACCATCGATGGACGCTTCATAGTGCTTCCAGCGATTCATCTCGACTTCTTGTTTGTTCCAGTCCCATTCTTCTACCCAGTACTCGACCATTTCCCTTAACCAGGATTGAGGTACGCCATACTGCCAGTCATCGCGGCCGATAACCGGGGGCCAACGAGTCTGCTTTAGCCTGGAATTCAGCTCATTCAAAGAGGCTTCCGGCAAGGTTGCACTGGTTTGTTTTTGCATTTTTCTCCCCTGTGTCGTCAGGTTAATTCAAATGTTGGTTCAGGAAAACAACCCTGTGTTATCTTTGTGGAATCGAATAGAAGGATTGAAGAATGCAGGCAATGAAAGGAAAGGTGGCGGTAGTGACCGGTGCCAGCAAAGGTATTGGCAAGGGCGTGGCGGAAGGCCTTGGTGAAGCGGGCTGCACGGTATATCTCACCGGTAGAAGTACAAGTAGTGACTCACCGCCGGGGCCGCTCACGGTCGAGGCTACCGCCGCTTCGGTAGAAGCATACGGGGGGACCGCGATTCCTGTAGTGCTGGATCACAATAATGACGAAGAAGTGCGCGCTTTGTTTGATCGGGTTGAGAAGGAACAGGGAAGGCTCGATATCCTGGTTAACAATGTTTACCAGATACCTAGTCCACCGGCGATGGATAAAGGGTTTTGGGAGCACCCCATTTCGGTCTGGGATGACCAGTGCGGCGTAGGCCTGCGGGGATATTATGTCGCCAGTGCCCTGGGAGCGCCGATGATGGTGCGTCAGGGGAGTGGACTTATCGTCAACATCTCATCGAGGGGCGGGCGGGAATACGTATTTAGTGCCAGTTATGGCGTGGGTAAGGCGGGGGTAGATCGGATGGCACAGGATTTTGCTGTCGAACTTAAAGAATACGGTGTGACAGCGATCTCATTATCGCCTGCAAAGGTGAAGACGGAATTTATACTTGATATGGTCGCGCAGGGGCGAATGCAACTGGACGAGGATGTCGCGCAGTCGGTCAGATTTTCCGGACGTACCATCGCTGCCTTAGCCAATGATCCTAACGTCTTGGAAAAAACCGGAGGAATCTACACTGTCATCGAAGTTGCCAACGCTTACGGTGTGATTGATCCTGATAAAGAGTAGCGGGATTAAAAACCCCGCGATCTTTTATCCCTTAAGCTCTTATAGCGCGACTACGTTCTCTGCCTGGGGTCCTTTTTGACCCTGGGTGATCGTGAACTCTACACTTTGACCTTCGGCCAGAGTTTTGAACCCATCGCCTGTAATAGCGCTGAAGTGAACAAATACGTCCGGGCCAGACTCCTGGGCGATAAAACCGAACCCTTTAGATTCGTTAAACCATTTTACGGTGCCAGTCGTTGTTGACATGATGTCTTCCTAATTTCTTTACAAGTTCGTGCTACTAAGTAGCGATTAGCAGAAATGTAGTACTAATACTTATGAAATCAGGAAGTAAAAACTTCTTAGCAGTGCATAAATAAAAGAGGTACTTTCTCGCAAGGGGAGTATACGCAGCTTTGATGGTAAGCCACAAGCCACAATGAACATGAATAATACTCATAATCCGGGGATCTGCCCCTGTGAATCCGGCCTGGTCTATGCGGAATGTTGCGGGGGATTGCATTCATACCGTGTGTTCGCCCAGACTGCCCTGCAGCTGATGAGATCCCGGTACAGTGCGTTTACGCTTGGGTATGCCGAATATCTTGTCAAATCCTGGCATCCGAATACCAGACCCAGCAGCCTTTCTATTGATGCAAGCCAGCGTTGGATTGGCCTGAAGATAAAGACCGTATCTCGCGGTGGGCCCGACGAAGACGAAGGATCAGTCGAATTCGTTGCTCGCTACAAGGTGCAGGGTAAAGCCTACCGCCTTCACGAGAACAGCCGTTTCCGCAAGCTGGATGGGCGTTGGTATTACCTTGACGCTAAGCAACCTGGCTAGTCAGCAGCGACAAATTTCATAGAGATGGAATTGACGCAGTGGCGAATATTTTTCGCGGTCAGACCCTCACCTTCGAATACATGGCCAAGATGGCCGTCGCATCGCGCGCACAGGATCTCAACACGATAACCATCGGCGTCAACTTCCCTTTTAACCGCGCCCTCAATCTCATCATCAAAGGCCGGCCAGCCGCAATTCGAGTGAAATTTGTGCTCGGAGCGATACAGGGGTGTATTGCACTGTTTACAGACGTAGTGGCCTCCGGCTTCGAAGTGATCAGTTAGTGGACCGGTAAATGGCATTTCAGTGCCTTTGTGTAGCAGAACTTGTTGTTCTTCCGGGGTCAGGTCGTTGTAATCGGACATAGGGAGCGTGTGATAGTGAAGTGTGGAATGGTTTTACCAGTGTTGGATGATCACCTGCAAGTTGAAAATAGATTGTGCTAGGCTCTGACTCGCTAAATTCAAGGAGAAAGGCATGTACCAAAAGCTGATGCCGGCAGCACTGTTATTGCTGGCGGGTTGTTCTGAAACACAGGAAACATCGCAATCACAGGTCGTTCAAGAGCAGCAGCCATCGCAGGAAATACAGGCTTCCCAGACGGTAAGTCAGCCGGAAGTCGCCGCTGAACCTGGTCATGCTGAACAGGAACTTATTCAGCAGGAACTTACTCATCAAGATCCGGGACAGGCGTATTTGTACATCAATGCGCAGAAACCTGGCGTGAAGGTAATGCCGTCAGGACTGCAGTTCGAAATCATTGAATCCGGTGAAGGTCGATCGCCGCTGGCCACCTCAAATGTTCTTACCCACTATCATGGCACCTTCGTCAATGGCGATGTGTTCGATAGCTCTGTGGATAGAGGGGCGCCTGCCGAATTTCCAGTGAACCGCGTCATTGCAGGCTGGACCGAAGCTTTGCAAATGATGAAGGAAGGCGACAAGTGGCGGTTAGTCCTGCCTCCTGAAATTGCATACGGTGAAAGAGGGGCCGGTGGGCTGATTCCTCCGAATACTGTGCTGGTGTTTGAAGTAGAACTCATTGAGGTGAAGGGCTAGAGACGTATGATCACGTTAGAAGACTTCAGGGCTGAAACCAGAGCCTGGCTTGAACAAAATTGTCCGGATGGCGCAAAAGGACCGGGACAGACTCCGCTCGGCAGCAAATCCATCGAGCTGGAGCCGGATGTTCGAACCTGGTTGGATCGCATGGCTAATAAAGGCTGGACGGTACCCACCTGGCCCGCCGAATATGGTGGTGCGGCGTTGAATAATGATGAATACAAAATTCTCATTGAAGAGCTCAAGCGCGTTGGTGCTCGAACTCCCCTAACTGGCCGGGGCGTTAATTACATTGGCCCGACTATCCTCGAATTTGGGACAGATGAACAGAAGGCGAGGTGGCTGCCGATTTGTGCGCGCGGGGATGGGGCCTGGGCGATGGGTTATTCAGAGCCAGGCGCGGGTTCAGACCTGGCCAGCCTGTCTACCAAAGCAGTAAAAGAAGGCGACAATTACATCATTAATGGCAGGAAGACCTGGACCAGTGATGCGGTTGACTGTGATTACATCTTTGTTCTTGTGCGCACATCGCCGGACAAACCCAAACATGAAGGCATTAGTTTGGTGCTGGTAGATATGCACCAACCAGGCGTCACTGTAAATCCGATAGCCCTGATTTCCGGTGCTTCTCCCTTTTGTGAAACACTGTTCGAAGACGCCATTGTGCCAGTTACCGACCTCATTGGCGGCGTGGATCGCGGCTGGACTGTTGGTAAGCGTTTGTTGCAGTTTGAGCGATCAACTCATGCGGGTATCAATATTTCCGGCTCCCAGGGCGGCAGGAACGAAGAAAGCCAGCTGCCGGAACTGGTAGCGCATTATGCCGGAAAAGCAGATGGGCGAATCGTGGATGCGTCGATAAGAACCTGGCTCACCCGGCATGAAATGAACACCCATGCTCAACGGATCACACAGCGTCGTGCGATTGCGGAATTACAAAGCCGGGCGCCAGGCTTTACCTCCTCTGCTGTCAAGCTAACCAACGCTCTTAACATTCAAGATGGCGATGAACTGCTAATGACGGCCATGGGCAATAGCGCCTATCACTGGGATACTGACGGTGGGGCTTCAGCAAAAGAGGTTGCAGCGGTCAAGAAATGGCTCTACCAGAAGTCACTAACCATAGCGGGTGGCACCAAGGAAGTTCAGCTGAACATCATTGCAAAACGGGTTTTAGGTTTACCTGACTAAAATCATCGTTAGTTTAAATCAGTTGGTTTCTTTTGTTAGGCTTCACTCTGTCAATAAAATAATAGGGAAGTGCTCATGGATATGGAATTAATATATACGCCTTTGTATACGGGATTAACTGCAGCTTTTCTAATGGTCATGCAGGTTGTGTTGATGTACCGGGTGATCGGACAACGTGGCCAGGCAGACGTGCTAATTGGTGCAGGTGGCAACGAGGCGCTGGAACAGAGACAGCGTGTGCACGGAAACTTCATCGAAAACGTACCAACCTTTCTTATTGGCTTGGCGCTCATTGAAATGATGGTAGGTAGCACGCTCTGGGTATTGGTGCTGGCGGGGGTTTTTGTGGTTTCTCGCATTGCCCACGCAATAGGTCTTGGTATGAGCACCGGCGTTACGCCCGGGAGGTTAGCTGGAACTCTGGGGACCATGATCTGCACGCTAATCGCCGGCGGATATCTTGCCTACCTGGTAATCGGTCAGCTCTAGACTTGACTGAGGTAATAACGGGATTACGCAGATGAGACTGGCGCTTATCGCTGCGGCGATAGTGTCATTGCTGGTTAGCGGATTGGACGAATGGAAAACTCGTTATTGTCGACCTGAAAGTCTCTGCGGACTAGTTTCCCAGACCGTTCAATTGATCCTGCCAGCCACTTCTGCAGTCAGTTCGTAGGAGTGCAATCGTGCCTCGTGATCAAAGATCGAGGACACGATGATGAGTTCGTCTGCCTCAGTCTCTTTAAGGAACTTCTTGATTTGCTCCTCGATCACGTCTGCATTGCCGACCGCCGCGCATCGAGCCATTTGATGTAACATCTGTTGTTCGGGTGCCGACAGCGTGGCTTCAAAATTAGCGATGGGCGGCGGTAACTTTCCTGCTGAACCTTTCCTCATATTGACGAAAGATTGTAACGAAGAAGATCGGAGTAGATCCGCTTCCTCCGCGCTATCTGCCGCACAAACGTTATAGCCGAGCATGACATGCGGCTTTTCGAGTTGTTCTGAGGGCTTAAAGTTTTCCCGATATATATCGATCGCCTGGTCCATTGCCGCGGGCGCGAAATGTGAGGCGAAGGCGAAGGGTAATCCCAGCATCGCGGCAAGCTGGGCGCCGAAAAGGCTCGAGCCCAGTATCCATAGCGGCACATTGGTGCCCGCCCCTGGCGTTGCCACAATTTTTTGGGCCGCCTCGGGCTCTGTAAGATAGTGTTGGAGCTCCGTGACATCTCTGGGGAAGTCGCCGACCTCCTGGGAAAGTGATCGCCTGAGGGCCTGCATGGTCAACTGATCAGTACCCGGCGCGCGACCAAGCCCAAGGTCAATTCGGCCAGGGTAAAGCGTGGCGAGAGTACCAAATTGTTCCGCAATCATCAGCGGTGCATGATTGGGTAGCATGATGCCGCCAGCGCCAACCCGAATCGTTGACGTGCCGCCTGCAATGTAGCCTATGAGGACAGAAGTCGCAGCCGAGGCGATACCGGGGAAGTTGTGGTGCTCCGCTACCCAGTAACGGTTGAATCCCCATTGCTCGACGTGTTGGGCTAGGTCGAGTGCGTTGTGAAGTGCTTCTGTAGCATTGCTTCCTTCGCAGACAGGCGCGAGATCGAGAACAGAAAAAAGCGTCATGTGTTGATCGGCTGTATGAAAGCGCTCTATTCTAAACTTGCATCAGGGCTGTGTCTTGCCCATATCAGTTTGTCTAATAATTATAGTCGTGCAAAGGCATATTAATTCGCGGGGAAGTTGGTGTTATATTCACCTTAAAGGGAGTGCACATTGGATTCGATTAATACGGTAACTGGAACCATTTCACCCGATGACCTCGGATTCACTCTGATGCATGAACATGTGATGGTCAGTGCCAGTGGCTTGTGGGATCAGTATCCTGATCTGTTGGGGCCTGATCGCGAGGCGAGGGCTATTGCGAGCCTGAAGGAGGCCCGGTCGGAAGGTATCGATACCATGGTCGATGCAACGACCTTTGATCTTGGGCGTAAGGCAGAATTGTTGAGCCGGGTTTCCAAAGAATCAGGGGTCAATATTATCAATGCCACCGGATGGTGGCTTGATGTTCCAAGGTTTCTGCAGGGGGTCTCCCCAAACCAGATGGCAAGAGAGTTCGTTAAGGATATCGAAGAAGGTTTCAGAGGCACTGATATCAAAGCGGGTATCCTGAAGTGCGCCGCGGATGTCGAGAATGTGACGCCGCCGCTGGAAGTGATGGCCCGAGCGGTAGGTCGTGCTCATGCAGAAACAGGCCTGCCCATCATGGTGCATTCTTATCCTACCGGGCAGGTGGCCCGACAACAGATCAAGATACTTAAGCAAGAAGGTGTCGATCTGACGCGGGTAAAAATTGATCATTCCAATGACACAACCGATATCGAGTATCTGAAATGGATATTAGACCAGGGTTGTTACCTGGGTTTGGACAGGTATCCCGGTCGTCTGGTAAGTCCACACATGAGGTCGGTGACATTAAAGAGACTGATCGATGCAGGTTACGAAGATCGCTTGTGCCCTTCCCACGATTGCATTTGTTTGGCGGTGCTTAAGGAAAACCCTGATGGCAGCATGCCGGAGGAACATGAATTCGCGAGGCACAACCAGCATGCATTCCTCTATATTAAGCGCGAGGTCATTCCCGACCTGCAGGAAATGGGCGTGACGGATTCAACAATCGAAACGCTGTTTGTTGATAACCCCCGACGTTTCTTTCGTGGAAGTTAGGTGAAGTCGATGAACCGGTTTTGTGAACTCGATGTTGCTGCCTGGCGGGAAGACGGGTTTGCTATCATTCCGGGTTTTTTCTCCGCGGCGGAACTTGCGCCGGTGCTGGCTGATTACGAGCGGCTCTATGGTGTAATCGGTGAGGGCGAGGGACAGGCGATTAATCTTAAAGAACCCGGTGACATCGGCGTGCTTGGTGGTTTTCGCGATAAACAGTTTAAGAATATTGATACGCTGCCTTATGGGGCTTCAGCGGAGCTCGACCTGCTGTCATTGCATCCCGCTTTGATTGCCTTTGCACGGTCATTGCTGGGGGTAGATGATGTCCACCTTTACCAGTCACACACCTGGGCAAAGTACACCGGTGAGACCGATTATGATCAGGATTTTCATTGTGACTTTAGTAATCACACCCTGGTCGTGCCATCGGATGACCAGGCGCTTCGAACAGTCGATTTTATTATTTACCTGACCGACGTGACCAATGAGCTTGGCGCCCTGCATTACGTTCCCAGGCGGAAAGCCGACAACATATTAGGCGATGGAAGAATAGGAGCATTTGATCCTTCGAAGCAGGCCGCGCTCAAGGCGGTTGAACAATCCGCCGCGTCAACCTCTGGTACGTTGGTGGCTCATAGTATTGATACCTTTCATCGGGGCACCAATCTGACAAAAGACAAGGGTTACCGTTTCACCATGACCGCGGGTTACAAGGCGGCTGGAAACGATATGATTGCCTACCACGCCTGGCAACAAAACGGTAACGGCGACTGGACTGGGATCATGAACAGTGCAAGCCCAGAACAACGATGCTGTCTGGGTATACCTGGGCCCGGTCATGCCTACTGGACGCCCAGGACCCTGAAGTTAACGCGGGCCAGGTGGCCCGAAATGGATATGCTGCCCTATTTCGCAGCTGCTGGAGTCGTGCCCTGATTGAGCAGCTCCAGGAATAAAGTAACTCCCAAAGGAAACACTGATGGCTGAAACCAACCCACCGCTGGCGCGAACCACAATCTATGCGCATGGAATCCTCGGTTTACCTCTGGCGGTCATTGGTTATCCGTTGGCTATCTGGATACCAGCGCATTATGCGGGAAGCCTTGGTATCGGCCTCGCCACAGTAGGTACTATCCTGATGCTGGCGCGGTTGACTGATGTTCTGACCGATCCAATTATGGGTGAGATTTCCGATCGCTGGGTAACCCCTTTCGGTCGTCGCAGGCCCTGGTTAGTGGTGGGTATGCCGATCATGATGCTAGGCGTCTACAAGCTTTTCATGCCACCGGATGAAGGCGTGAGCCTCTACTATTTTCTGGGATACCTGACGCTATTTTTTTTGGGGGCGACGATCATTGCGCTTCCTCACAGGGCCTGGGGCGCAGAGCTATCGGTTGACTATCACCAGCGCTCGCGCGTCACCGCGGCCCGAGAGTTTTACGTTCTGATGGGTTTGTTGCTGGCGGCCACGGTGCCGATGGTGGTAGAAATCATGGCGGATGGCGGTGGTTCCGTGAAGTCAATTTTTAGCGTCATTCTTACTGACGCCAAGGGCGCTTTTACCGGCGAACTGTTGGACAAAGAGGTCGTCGACCGAAAGACCCTGTCAGGGCCAGTGTTGATAGGGCTAGCCTATACCATTCTCATTCTGCTTCCGGTTTGCGTCTTCGTAGTACTGGCCATGGTCAAGGAACCGCCGACTGATGGTAAGCGTAATGTTGTCCCAATCAGAGAGGGGCTTAAGTATCTCTGGAAGAATGGCCCGATGCGCAGGGTGTTGATTATCGTGCTGATGGTGACATTCGGTGAAGCATTTAGAAATGCAGTATCACTCTTCTTCATCCGGGATATTGTTGGCGTACCAACGATTGGAGCCGCTTATTTCTTCTATTTTACCGCCGGTCTTGGGGCAATCCCGTTCTGGTTATGGCTGGGCAGAAAAATTGGCAAGCATTACGCCTTTATGTCGACATTGGTATTAGTGGCAACGGTGAGCGCTGCCAACCTGTTTCTTTCCTATGGTGACTACCTGCCATTTTTTCTGTTGTTCATTGTTAAAGGGTTTTGTTTCGGAGGGCTGCAATTTCTCCCGATTGCGATGCTGGCCGACGTGATCGATGTTGATACAGCGCGGTCAGGCGGTCACAGAGCGGGTACCTACTTCTCGATTATGGGCCTGACTGACAAGTTGGCTGTGGCATTTGGAACAGGCTTTTCGCTCAATCTTGTGGGATTACTCGGGTTTGATGCGGCTGGTGGTGTCACAGGCAGTACCGAAGTCGGGGTGCTCGCGTTACGACTGGTCTATTGTTGTGGGCCTATTTTCTTTTACAGTATTGCGATGGCATTTATTTGGGGGTATCCGCTGACACCGGCACGGCACCAGAGGCTGAGATTGCGTATCGAACGTAAAGCTGCTCGAATAGCGCGATTGAAACAATAGACCCCGGATCATCCCATGTTAAGGCCGCTGCTACTGATTGCTACCCTCGTGATGACTGCCTGCGGGTCAGATACGGAAGTTGATGATCAAGCAGGCGTTTCAACAGACGTTTCAATAGGGGGTTCCCACTCTGCTGATGCCAGCATTGAGTGGTTTGGAGGCTCGATACAAGCAGCGTTTGATTCCGCAGAGAGCGAGGCCAAACCAGTCTTCTTATATTGGGGCGCGGTGTGGTGTCCACCCTGTCAGGAAATCAAACATACGGTATTCAAGTCCCAGGAATTCATCCGACTGACGCGACTTTTTGTGCCTGTTTACCTTGATGGTGACACCGATGAGGCGCAGGCCTGGGGTGAAAAATTCGGTGTGAAGGGTTACCCGACGATGATTGTTTTCAACTCCGCGGGAGAAGAAATGACCCGGATCCCGGGTGGGATCGATATCTCACGGTACAACACAGTGCTTGAGCTCAGTCTGAACCAAATGAGATCGACCGCGGACCTGGTGCAGATTGCGCTTGCGGACTCAACCCGACTTTCAGCTGACGAGTTTTACCAATTAGCCTATTACTCCTGGTTTCAGGACACCTCGGCGGTACCTGATGACACCGACAAGGCTGAACTGTTTCTTCGTCTGTCGACCAGTGCTCCTGAAGGGGAACTGAGCAATCGTTTTTATATGAATTATCTGCTGGCCCTTACTGAAAAAAATGACCTTGAGGAAACCGGGCAAGACAAACTGGACCCTGCCATCGCCAGGCGACTGGAAGTTATTCTGTCATCAACTTCGCTGACGCTGGCGTCGTGGGATTCGCTCGCCTACTACATGGAGGAGATTCTGGCATTGCCAGTCATCGATGATGCGCACAAGGCGAGCCTTGCTGAGCTTTGGGCGAACAGTATTTTTGATCTCCGATTTGATGAGGCACTCTCCAGAGCGGAGAAGCTGGCAGGTTGGGTGCCTAAACTTCAGTTGGCTACCAGGGATGATCAGCCGCTTGCGGAGGATCTACGCGAAATGTTGCAGGCAGAGCTGAAGGCAGCCGACGAAGCAACGCCTGATAGTTTTGAGCGACAAAGCGTGATTAACCAGATAAGCCATATCTATCGGGAAGCTGGTCTGGTTAATGATGCAAAAGGCTTGTTGCTGGCGGAACTCGAAAAATCCGCTTCGCCTTATTACTTTATGAGTGGTCTGGGCTCGCTTGCAGAAAAAGATGACCACTTCGAAGAGGCCCTGGCCTGGAGAAAAAGAGCCTATGAGAATTCAGTTGGCGTAGCCACCAGATTCCAATGGGGAGCGAACTACGTTTTAGCCATGATTCGAATGGCGCCTGAAGATCACCAGGCTATAGCAGCTGGGGCCAAGGCGCTCTTGTCGGAATTCGATGTGTCAGGAGAGCTGTTTGCAGGGCGAAACTTCCGGATCCTGAAACGGCTGAATGACAATTTGCGATCCTGGCGGGAAGAACAAAAACCGGAGACGCTGACATTCGAACCTGAAGTCGAAAAGTTATGCGATGACCAGAAGGAAGCCAGCCTGCAACAACAGAACTGTCGATCGCTGTTTGTCGAAGACCCTTCGATAGAAGAGAAGGTAGCCCAGGCGTCCTGAGTGATTTATGAAGTCTCTGACTAATGAAAAGTATCTCGAGATGCGAGCAGGGGCTGATGTCATTGCTGCTGATGATTATGGCGATAAAGTCCTGCTGCTGAAGGATGGCACCTACCTCAAGCTGTTTCGTGTGAAACGACTCTTCACCTCCGCACGGCTGTTTCCCTATTGGCGGCGGTTCGAGAAAAACTCAGAGGCATTGCACGCTCTTGGTGTGCCAACGCTCAAGGTGATTGAATCAATACGCCTGCCAGAGCTTGACCGGACAGCGGTGCATTATGAGCCCCTGCCGGGCAACATCCTGCGTGAGGTGCCTGATTTTGATGCCGGGCTTGTGACCAGGCTTGGCGCCTTTATCAAACAATTACACGACAAAGGTGTCTACCTTCGGTCCATGCATCTAGGCAATGTCGTGCTAACCCCTGACGGCCAACTTGGTTTGATCGATATTGCGGATATGAAGGTTTACAGGGGCTCGCTTCGGAAAGGATTACGAGTTCGAAACCTTCACCATCTTTGGCGCTATGAGGAGGATAGGCGGGCGATCGCTGTTCACCATAAAGTGTTCGTTAGCTCGTTCGATGCTGGCTACCGGGATCAAGCGTCCAGGATGTTCGCGCCGGAATAAATGTTGTTCGCGAGCACTGTGAGTGCGGCATACTATGTCACACGGAAAGTGACCGGCGGGTTCACGGAGACTGATATGG
>Ga0208971_1000063_pt1 | contig 73596 bp, 78 predicted proteins | sample AOAMet1_18_M0_10_2_FD_188229 | JGI IMG/M metagenome (GOLD analysis project Ga0208971, IMG submission 188229) | Ammonia-oxidizing marine microbial communities from Monterey Bay, California, USA - CAN11_18_M0_10 (SPAdes) | ecosystem: Environmental > Aquatic > Marine > Intertidal zone | place...
ACAGGCTTCACATACAAGCACACGAAACATCTAGGGCCCGGACGGTAATGAACGATTCGCAGCAAAATCTAATAGAAGTTCGCAGGTCATCTGGCTAAAAAGAGTGGATGACCAAAGAACAACTCGAAGCCTTAAACAAACAGCGTGCCTTGAAGCGAGAAAAATTAAACAAGCCGGCCAGTCGATTTAAGCTTCTGAGTCAGGCTACCCGGCAAAGACATCAAGACACTGAGAAATCTTTTAAAGCAGCGTTGATCCCTCTGTAACCTGATAGGCTTTTTTATCGCGTCGATAGATACCTACACCGCCCCTGCATTACAGGGACTGGTGCAACGCTGGCACTAAACCAAAAACCCGCGTATCTTCTACGTAACGTAAATGAGGGGAAACCACATGCACCAAGCACCCACCATACTGCTTGTTTTGGCCACACTATTCGTCGCCGCTTGCTCAGAGTCGCCAGAAGCACCAGTACCTGCAGAGAATGCCAAAGAAACTCAAGCGCCCTCTGCTATCGGACAGATTGATGATGCTCGTATCAACAATGCAGACTCCGAACCGGGCAATTGGCTGGCCTACGGGCGCACCTATGAAGAGCAACGCTTCTCTCCCCTTAAACAGATTAACAAAGATACCGTAAAAGACCTTGGCCTGGCCTGGCACAAGGATATGGGCACAAACCGAGCACTCGAATCAACGCCAATTGTGGTCGACGGTATCATGTTTTTCACCAGCACGTGGAGCAGGGTCTACGCGATTAACGCGGTCACTGGCGAAGAAAAGTGGTCCTATGACCCCCAGGTGCCGCGCGAGTGGGGTCGCCGTGCGTGCTGTGATGTCGTCAATCGCGGCGTCGCGGTTTACAAAGGGAAGGTCTACGTGGGAAGCCTGGACGGGCGGCTCATTTCACTAGATGCAACGACCGGTGAAAAAGTATGGGAAGTGGACACCATTATTGATCGGGACCGTTTTTATACGGTGACCGGCGCCCCGCGGGTGGCGAACGGCAAGGTGTTTATCGGTAACGGCGGGGCAGAATTTGGCGTTCGTGGTTATGTCACCGCCTATGACGCAGACAGTGGCGAGGAGGTGTGGCGCTTTTTTACGGTGCCAGGAGATCCGTCCAAACCGTTTGAGGACGAGGCACAGGAGCTCGCGGCGACAACCTGGAAGGGCACGAATTACTGGGAGTACGGCGGCGGCGGCACCGTCTGGAACTCTATTGTTTACGACCCTGACCTAAATTCACTGTATCTGGGCGTCGGTAATGGTTCACCCTGGACGCGTGAGCTTCGCTCCCCCGGCGGCGGCGATAATCTGTTTCTTTCATCTATTGTCTCGCTCGATGCAGACACCGGGGCCTACAAATGGCATTACCAGACCACGCCTGGTGATAACTGGGATTACACGGCTGTTCAAGATATCGCCTTAGCCGATATGAAGATAGACGGGGTTGATCGAAAAGTCTTGCTGCAAGCACCTAAGAATGGTTTTTTCTATGTGCTGGACCGCACCGATGGCAGTTTGCTTAGAGCGAATCCTTTCGCCGCTGTGACCTGGGCCTCGCATATCGACCCGGACACGGGACGACCGGTGGAAGTTGAGGAAAATGCTTATGATAAGGAAGCACAATGGGTGCTGCCTGGTCCGTTGGGTGCGCACAACTGGCAAGCCATGTCGATCGATGCGAAAGCGGGTATTGCCTACTTGCCGGTTCAGGAAAACGCTCTCATCTACGCGATGTCTGACGAGTATCATAAGACGGGGCTTTACAAGAGACACCCTGGCCGGATGAATCTTGGTCTTGAATTTGGCCGCATTGCCCAACTCTTTATTGACAATATCGATGCCCAGCCAGAGGTCCGTGGTTTTCTTAAAGCATTTGATTTCTTGACCGGAGAAGAAAAATGGGCGATTGAGTTCCCACACTATTGGAACGGCGGAGTAGTCGCTACCGAGGGCGGAGTTGTTTTTCAGGGTAACGTGCTTGGCATGTTCGCGGCCTATGACGCAGAAACGGGCGAAGTGCTCTGGGACTTCAACACATACGTATCGATATTGGCACCTCCCATCACCTATCAAATTGACGGCGTCCAGTATGTGTCTATCCTGACCGGTACAGGCGGCGGGGATCTTTTTTCTGGTGCGCCTATTGACCCAGCGAAGAACCCGGCATCGCTTACCTACAGTAATACAGGTCGATTACTGGTGTTCAAACTGGGCGGTTCTGACGTTCTGCCATCCCCCACCTTGCGTGATATGACCATTCCTGAACAACAATTAGCGGTCGTCAGTGATGAACATTTGGCAAAAGGTGAAGTGCTTTATCATGACTTTTGCGCGCCCTGTCATGGGTTGATCGTTCGCTCGGGTGGGGTTATCGCCGACTTGCGAATGATGGCTGCAGGATCACATACCAACTTTGATGCCATTGTGCTTGGGGGCGTGCTGTCTGGTAATGGTATGGCGTCTTTTGCAGATTCCTTAACACCGGATGATACGACGCTGATTCACAACTATGTTAAAGCAAGGGCTCACGAAGACCGTGGTTTGGCAATGGGTGAACCCGATGCCGGCCGGTTGACGTGGCTTAAGTAAGCTGGACTAGCCCGGTGCAGGCTTAGGGGGCAGGTGCCGGGGTGGTGCGCGGTTGAAGCGAATATTCACTTCCCCGTCTGAAGCGCCGGTGACTGATTGCTCGCCGGCATATCCCGAAATCACTTCGCCCTCTTCACTGGGGGCCATCAGATTCCGCGACATTGTCCCGTTAAGCTCTTGCCCTTCCTCGATGGCAGCCGCTGCGGCTTCTGCCGTTTCCGCCGCTGTCTCAGACCACTCGACCCGATGCGCGCGTGGTGGCCCAATCGGCAAATCTGCCTCGTCGAGTGCTCGCACCCAGTAGTATATGTAGCCTGGATTTTTGTCCTCTTTCTTTCGCTCCTCAATAGAAACCCACAATAGACGGAAATGCTCCGGCGTCGGCTGCGTTGACGCCCAACCGGACATCGCCTGAAAGCCAAACCAGGTAACCACATAAAAACAAGTCGTGACCCCAATCGCTGCGACCTTCACCCGGAGCGCGTGACTGGTTTTCAGGTTTAGGTTCAATAACAACGCGGCCACAACCACATAGGCCAGAGACAACAGCACTACAGCGATTACCATCAGGATTTATCCAGAACCAGAGTCAGGAGTCGCTTCTGGAGTTCATTCGTACCGACAACTTCACCGGCACTATCGAGCCGAAATCGCACTGCGGTTTGCTCATCCCCCGTCCCCTTGAGAAGTCGAGTACCGTAGTAAACCAGCGATACTTCAGGGTTCAGTTTTTCGACCTTAACGGTTACCGGCAAACTTTCACCGTAGTTAGATTGGTAGTGCAGCAGGTTCACCACATACTCTCCACTCTGCAGCGCACGCACCGTAACCGTTTCCTGATTAATCGGGTTCAATACCTCTTTCCCGTCAAGGGTCACACGATCGGCTACTAACCCGCGATCGTCCCTGTCCAGGTGCATCAGTTCACCATCACGATTGTGATACCAGACAACTTCACCATGCGGGCCTTCCACTAACGTGTCAACATCGTCTGGATGACCATCAGCCCAGCGCACCGTGATGAGCATCTCCGCCTTCGAATCGATGTTGCCCGCATCTTCAGGGTCATTGATCAGCATAAACGCGATGATGAACATCATGGCGAATCCAAGCAGCGCATTAAATAGAAGGTCAGTGAAAGCGTCACTTGATGCGCTGCCATCTAAAGCTCTATGTCTCATCAACACCCAATCCAGCATGACCCTCAAGATGGGTCTCAACATGAGTCGACACGCGATTAGCCAGATCGACCGCGGCTGAATCCAGCACATGATACTGAAATCTAAGTAATGTGCTGGAGACAAGACCGGCGAGCGTAGTGTAGAGGGCGACAGCCATGCCACCACTCATGCTAGCCAGCAGGCGCTGCATCACCGCTCCGTCGAAATCCTTGATGTCCGCCACCGGCAGGAGCATGAAAATGAAACCGATAATCGTTCCAAGCAGACCCAATCTAAGCAGCACGTCCGTGGAGAAATGCCCAAAGGCGTGTCTGTTCATGAGTTGGTCATAATACAAGCTGAGGAGCCGTTCTCTGCGAGCCCCACCAAGACCAGATTCCAACCTATCAATCAAACCCGAGGTAAGGCTGGCATTGTCCAACGGTACCGAATCGCCATCCAGCATTGCCCCATAATTAAGCTCCCGAGAGAGTAACCAACCCACCCAGACCCAATGCAGGGTTAATGCCAGATAAATAGTAAGAATTACGGATGAAAGGTAACTTCGATCAGCGCTGACAAAAAGGTCTACAAAACCATATTGAAAAGCCAGGAAAACACCGAAAGAGATTACGCCCAACAAAACCAGCATGCGCAGAAGCAATAAATGTCGATACACAGGGGATCACAGCTATTGGAATACCCGTAAGCATAACAGAACTTCTATGAGTCAATAATGACGGGTTGAAGATTCATGAGGGTACAGACAAATAGACTTGTCAGAATCGCCGGAATTGACCCATCAAAACAGGCAAACGCCATCGATTCAATCCCAGCCAGCTTGATGTTGAAGATCTTCCTGTCGAGCAGAGTCTGTTAGCCACAAATCAATTGGGCGCTATAAACATCAGAAGATTGAAACGAAAACACCGGGCTTTGTTTTCGTTACTTGCTTCCCACGCGGGCTAGATCATCGGCAAGGTAATATCCAGCCCGCCAGTAGTGGAATGCTGCCCACAGGTTCACAAACCCCCATGCAAAAAGGCTATAGCGCAGCGCATCGGCATTAAAAGTGCCAACAAGCAGGTCAGAAAGAAATCCAACCGCCGGTGGACCAAATACAAAACCGATAAAGTTCAGAACAAACAACAATACTGCAGCGGCGACAGCTCGCATGCGCACCGGCGCAAGCCCCTGAACCTGGGCAAACGTCGTGCCCTGGTAGAAGTTGCCAAGCATAATCGGAAAGCTGAGCAACAACAGCGAAAGCCACCAGACATCAACCATGAATGCTGCAGCACTGCAGGGAACGGCCACGAGTAAGGCAACAGTCACAACCCATAAATACCAACGCGTATCTTTGGCACCAAAGCGGTCTGAAAGCCATCCGCCAGCAACAATACCGATCCCACCGGGAATTCCAAGTACCAACCCGAGCCAGAAACCCGCTTCGGTGAGGCTCATATCGTAGCTGCGAACGAAAAACGTGGGCGCCCAGGTAACAAGACCGTAGCCAACGAAAGCAGTTAAACCTCCGCCCGTTGCCAGGTGTAAAAACGAACGACGGGTAGCCAGGTATCGGGCCACTTCTAAAATAGTCGGGTTTTTCTCCGCTGAGTTAGTCTGCACGCCATCGGCATGCCCACGAGGAGGTTCCTTTACCGTCAGGAACACCACAAACGAGAGCAACAGACCCGGTATACCGACGACAAAAAATGCTATACGCCAGCCAAATGCATCGGCAATGGCACCACCGGCAAACATACCAAACATGATGCCTACCGGAATGCCCAGGGCATAGATACTCAGCGCTGTCGCTCGCTCTTTGGCTGGATAAAGATCTGCCAGCATTGAGTGGGCAGACGGACTACATCCGGCTTCTCCTATACCCACACCAATGCGTGCAACTGCCAGATGCCAGAAGTTCATCGCAAGACCTGACAAAGCCGTCATGCCACTCCAAACAGCCAACGACAGGCCGATGAGGTTGCGTCTGTTCCAGCGATCTGCGACGAGTGCGAGGGGCATTCCTAGCGTCGCGTAGAAAATGGCGAAGGCAGTTCCGGACAAAAGTCCCATACCGAAATCGGATATGCCGAGATCTGCTTTTATTGGTTCGATAAGGATCGAGAGTATTTGTCGATCAATAAAGTTAAAGGTGTAAACGACGACTAAAACGCCAAGCGTGTAGCGCTTTACATTCTCACTAATGAGGGGCTGCGATACTTCAGACAATGGGATACCTAATAAATATGGGGAGAGATGACAGTGTTAGAAGCAGATAGTATGTATTAACTACCATCGCGTAAAGGTTACCCAGCACCTTAATGATGCCTGAGAGCGTCCTGCCGATCCGAGATTCTGATAAATTCCTGGTTCAAACGCCAGGACATTGACCTGATTTTCGCTCAACGAACCACTTTCGCGACCGTTTCATGTCGCCAGGCAAAAGCAGACTTCACCCGGAAGTAACCGCAGCAGCCCGGGAAATATCGAGCGCCTGACGCCTGGCAGCTTCCTGCTACTTCTTATTGCTACTTATAATAAAGGTTTTAGGTTGTTCCAAGAAACAACACCATCTCTTCTTGCGTTATTGTTCTTTAACCTGCTAACTGCCCCTGAAAAAATTTTGCCTAACTGCCAAAACTAGATTCGACACAATGCCATTAGTTGAGCACCGTTGATGGACCGCGCCACTTTAAAAGAACTGCTAAGACTTGCTTACCCGATGATCATCTCGCAGGGAGCGTTCGCAGTGATGATCTTTACTGATCGTTACTTCATGTCGCTAGTTAGTCCAACACACATGGGGGCATCACTGGGCGGCGGAGTAGCATCGTTTTTTTGCATGTCGCTGTTTATTGGCGTGCTCTCCTATAGCAATGCGCTGACCGCACAATATTTTGGTCGGAAGCAATTCGACAAGTGCAGCCGTGTAGTGACTCAGGGGCTGCTTTTAACACTTTTTTTTGCGCCTTTACTCGTCGCCATCGGCTACCTTAGCCTGGGTTCATTCGAGTTCATGGGGCATGCTCCCGAACAAGTGGTGCTTGCGCAGCAGTACTTTATTATCCTGATCTGGGGCGCGAGCTTCAGTCTCGCCAAGACATGCATTGCCTCGTACTTTTCAGGAATCGGTCGAACCCACATTGTTATGATTGCAGACACCGTGGGTGTCGCGATTAACATTCCACTCACCTGGGCACTGATCTTCGGCTACGGCGAAGTCCCGGCATTGGGAATTGCCGGTGCTGCTTATGCCACCATTATCAGTTCATTAATCAGCCTATTGGTCTTCTGCTACTTCTATCTTGAGACGCATCATGCGACCAGCTTTATGGTTAAGCAGTCGTTGCGGCTGGACCGGGGTATTCTGCGCCGGTTTGTGCGACTTGGATTTCCTTCTGGCGTTGAAATGTTTCTTAACGTTGCCGCCTTTAACTTGTTTCTGCTGATGTTCCAGTCCTACGGAATTGCGGAGTCTGCTTCTGCGGCAATTGTGTTCAACTGGGATATCGTTTCTTACGTACCGATGATCGGTCTCAACGTCGCAATTATCAGTTTGATCGGTCGATATATCGGGGCCGGCGATACGACACTCATGAATCAGGTGATTCGGATTAGCTTTACACTTGGCCTGGGTTACACCAGCATCGTGGCGCTACTCTTTTTTCTGGGCAGAGAACCCCTGGTAGCAATTTTCCTGACAACCGGTAGCTCAGACGAGATTCAAGCACTCGCCTCTTTTATGATGGTTGGTTTAGCGACCTACGTGATGGCCGATGCCACTATTCTGGTTGCCGGTGGTGTACTTCGAGGTGCTGGTGATACACGTTGGCTGATGTGGGCAAGCGTACTGATTCATTGGTTGATGCTGCTCGTACAGTACTTTGTGATTAAAGTATGGGAGCTGGGACCGAAAGTTTCCTGGATAGTGTTCGTCTCAATGATCCTGGTGACAGCCATTATGTATATGCTCCGGCTGGCGAGTTCACGTTGGCGAACACCAGAAGCTTTTGCCAGGGTCATGTCAGAACAGTAATTAATGGTGCAGTGGGTCTGCGTGCCACTGTGTAACTGTAAAGGGTGCCGGTACCCTTAACCTCCTTCCAGGCGCCGCAGTCGTCGCATTGTTGCAGTTGGCAATCTGACGGCCATCAGCCCTACCCATTATTTGTCGGACGCCTTCAACGGGCTGTGACATACCACCGGCAATCCCTGCCGCTTGCCCCGCGCCTAGTTGTCCACCGTGAGTTTTGACCGGAAAACTGCCAAAGTTGACTTGCAGCCCCAGATACTCAGCGATGATCGCCGGGGCAAACATGCTGGACTCGGGGATTGCCTCGCAACACAGACCATCAACATCGTGTTTGCTAAGCCCAGCATCCGCAAGTGCCAATTGAGTCAGTTCTGCCCATTGCTCCAGGAAGAACTTCCGTTCGCCCGTGTACTTCCGAACATTTTTGTAATCTGCGACGCCGGTTACAGCCGCACGACCCTTCAGACCCATCACAACAATTCCTCTCATCGAGAGGCGCTACTATCGCAGAAAGGTATTGAGATAACGAGGCTGTCATCCAGCGTGTATATCTCGCAAAACGCTTCTTATAGAGATACTAACTTGGGGTTACTCAACAATCGTAAACCCCCGCGGTCAATTTCGAACCCGTAAAGTCTTTACCTACTATTTGCACGCATCGTTACCAAATCGGTAATTAATTTCCAATTGGATAATGGTTTTGAGAATAATTTTCCTATTCATGAGACTTATTTACCAAAACTATGGAAATGGCTGGCGAATGCAGATAGATTGCCCCCTCCGAAAGGGGGAGAGAAAAATCATGATTAAGAAAACACATCAAAATTCTAATATTGCGTTCATCGCAATGGTAAGCGGAATTTTTGCTTTTAGTTCAATATCAAACAATGCAGTAGCCGAAGATGCCACGGCAAATAACCTGGCCATCGATGAAATTATTGTCACGGCTCGTAAAAAAGATGAGTCAATCCAAGACGTTCCACTAGCGGTTACCGCTATCACGGATCAACTTAAAGAAGGCAGTGTCCGTCGTTTAGAGGATATTCAAGCGTTTGCGCCTAACCTGTTCATTAATCGTACACCCGGTATTGCCAGTGGTGCCGCAATCACCATCCGTGGCGTCGCGTCACTAGAAAGTGACAAGAGCTTCGAGCCTTCTATCGGGGTTGTGATGGATGGCATGTTCCTGGGAACTTCAAGTGGCGTGCTGCTCGATAATTTCGATATCGAACGTATCGAAGTACTCCGAGGACCACAGGGAACACTGTTCGGAAAAAATACAACCGGCGGGATCCTAAACGTGATCCGTACGCCTGTTTCCTTGGATGAAAGGGGTGTTGATCTGAAACTGACGGCGGGTGAGTACGGTCGTGAAGATGTAAGCGCCGTTGTGCAACTACCCATTATTCAAGACACGCTGGGGCTTAAATTGTTTGCCGCCAAAGTGGAACATGATGGCCACGTCCGCAACACGACTCGAAACGAGGACGTAGGCGGTGACGACAAAACTAACTACGGTTTCACTGCGTTATGGACCCCGACGGATAATTTCGATCTGAAAGTGCATTACGAAATTATGAAAGATAAAAGCGTACAAGGTGCTTACGTAAACCGGAATAAGGTAGGAGAGTTAGCGTGTACGCTTACCCTGATAGGCTTTGACCCTGCAAACGGCTGTGAAAAAGACGCCAACGACGGCCCCGACAAGACCGAGTCAGACGGTAAAAACTTCAGTGACAATGACTACAAGTCAACGATCATCACAGCGAACTACGACACCGACGCTTTCTTGTACACCTACATCTATTCGAACCGCGACATGGATGAGCAAAACATGCAGGACTTCGATGGCGCACCGGTTCATTTGTTGAGGATGAACTTCTTCAACGACTGGGAGCAGACGAGTCACGAATTCAGAGTGACCTCACAGTTTTCAGACCGGGTTCAATTTATCGCCGGAGTCTATGACTGGGAAGCGGACTTTGAGCAACGCTGGGACGTTTATGACTTGTTTTATCAGCTATCGCGCCTGGGCGTTCCGCCTTGGGGCTCTGGTAGATCGGGCGTTGAAGGATACGTCGATGTCTTCCCCTGGGAAGATGATGTTGCCGGTAATAATGGCCAGGCTCAGGTAACCGAGTCCTTAGCCGTGTTTGCGTCTGCAGACTGGTACCTGAACGACGAGTGGACACTGACAGCAGGCTTCCGCTGGACTGAAGAGGAAAAAGACTTCGTCGGTGGCGCCTCTGCGCCGGGTTACTACCCAGACCGTGGTGAGCCATGGCCCGGGATATATAATCCTTACGCTGCGAAGGCCAAGTGGACAGAAACCACGCCTAAGGTGGGTGTGCGGTACCAGCCTTCAGATAACATCATGTACTACGCGTCATACAGCGAAGGGTTTAAGAGCGGGGGTTTCTTCGCCCGTCAGGCGAACTACAACATCGATCCCTCCTATGAGCCCGAGTACGTGAAGAACTACGAATTCGGCTGGAAGACGTCGTTACTCGACGGAAGGATGATCTTTAACGGTGCGATCTTCAGATCAGAATATGATGACAAGCAAGAGTCAATTTTGATTCCTGTCGACCTTTCAAACGTGGCGACGGTTGTTCGAAATGCATCTTCGCTTGAAATGACTGGCCTGGAATTAGAGGTTCAGTACCAACTGACCGAGGCATGGGACGTGATGGCGACCTATGGCTATCTGAAGTCGGAATACGACGATTATATTGCTGACCTTTCTGGTGACGGAGTGATTACCGACAACTCTGATCTGGTGCCACGTAATACGCCTGAAAACACCTTTGGCCTGACGACGTCGTACACGGCTCGAGTGGGCAACGGAGACCTGAAGGCACGCATCTCTTACCGCTTTAGAGATTCCATGGAGAGTGAGTCTCAAAACAACCCATTAGGCAGCCTGGACAGTATCCATAATGTGAATGCGAACATTAACTACACAATTAACAATTATGGGATTTCCGTGTGGGGTAGAAACATTACCGACGAAAGAGAGCAAAGGTGGTCAACGATTGGCGGTCTTACTTCTCGGGGTTGGTGGAATGAGCCTGCGACCTACGGGGTAACATTGTCAGCCTCTTTTTAAGATCCGCTGTACAATAGCAAGACAATTAAGGGCGCTTTATGCGCCCTTTTTTTATCTAAAGCAGTTGGGGTTTTCTTCGATCGGATACGCCAATTGCTGACGGGATCGACAGGTATTTGTCTCTCTTGGGATAACGATTCCCTGGTTCGTGATTTTAGTGCTAGTCTTAACTGCCCGGCCCAAAGGAACAATTCCGATGCGTTCGATCTTGCTCATTGTGCTTTTGCTAATTTCTTCCCTGGTGTTTGCAGAAACTGAATCCGTGTCGATGGGTGACTACACCACCTGTGCCGTCTATCACAGGATGATGGCAGGCTCTTTCAGGATGAAGGGCGGTCTTCAGGTGATGGCGGATCTCGAAGCTGAAAAGATGGATGACTTTATTAAAATGTCTAAACTCGCCGCTGCCGAAGACTATGGTGAAGCGTCTGCAGAAGAATACTTCCTTGAGGAGTGGCGTGATGTCCTCGCCTATATGACCGACCAGATCAACCGAAACTACGAGAACGTATCGGTGCTGAAGGGTAGATACAAAAAATGGTGTGATCGTCTTGGGTCATCATTGACCGATGGTGAAACAAAAAAACAGCTCTAAGCCATCGTTTCGTTTCGAGCTTGTTTACTGCTCTGCTAAACATTGGATTAAAAATAATGTCAGGTTCAAACAATTGGCTGACTTGCAGAAAAGGTTGAATGATCTAGGATACACAGTTCATATTTTTGGAAGCATCTTATGTCGCGCATCTTGATTTTTGTTCTGGCCGGTCTACTGACTGCCTGTTCCGACAAGGGCGATACCAACGTGCAATTCAGCTCGGCACCGTCTGTAGAGCTCCCAAATATGCAAAAAAATCTTCAATTGAAATTTCTCAACGCCAAACCAGGTGATGTCATCACAATCCCGGCAGGAAGATTTGAATTTCAACGATCGCTCTCGCTAAAAGTTGATGGTGTGACCGTTCGCGGCGCCGGTATGGATAAAACCATCCTCGACTTCAAGAATCAGATAAGCGGCGCAGAGGGCATACTGGTGACGGCCAACGATTTCACTATCGAAGACCTCGCTATTGAAGATGCTAAAGGTGACGCTCTTAAGATCAATGACGGTAAGAACATCGTCGTGCGTCGGGTTCGCACTGAATGGACTAATGGGCCAGACACTAACAATGGCGCCTACGGCATTTATCCAGTGCAGACAGAGAACACGCTGATCGAGGGAGCCATTGCTATAGGCGCCTCCGATGCTGGTATCTATGTTGGTCAATCTCGTAACGTTGTCGTCCGTGACAGTAGAGCAGAATACAACGTGGCGGGTATCGAGATCGAAAACACGGTAGACGCCGATGTGTACAACAATGTCGCAACCAACAACACCGGCGGCATACTGGTGTTCAACATGCCTAACCTTTCCCTCGAAGGTGTCAGGACACGAATCTACAACAACCAAATCGTCGACAACAACACGGCGAACTTTGCAGCACCGGGCGGCGCGGTAGCAGGGGTGCCCGCGGGCTCTGGTATTTCAATAAATTCCAACGATCTTGTTGAGGTTTTCGACAATGATCTTAAGAACAATCAAACCGCCCATATTGTCATCTCAAGCGTTTACTCCACCAACTACAGCGATAGAGAAAACGCATCTTCTTTTGATCCGTACCCGGAAAAGATATCAATTCATGACAATCGTTATGAGGGTGGCGGTAATAACCCTGACACAAATTATCTTCCCCAACTTAAAAATGCCGTCTTTGGCGAAGAGGGATCATTTCCAAACGTGATCTGGGATGGTTTTGTGAATCCAGAACTCGTTGTGGATGGCAAACTGCCTGCCGAGTATCAGATTTGTATCTACAATGAAGCTTCCAGCGCAATCTTTAACGTTGACGCGCCAAATCGGTTCGCCAGCCCAAGAGTCAACGAGACTGACCACCAGTGCCAGCATAGTCCGCTGCCTGCTGTACAGTTAGAGCGCTTTTGAACATTGCGCCTTGAACCTCTCGCTCTGGCAAGCTGCTTCCTGTACCTATTAACCCTGGCGGGGTGTGCACCGGAGGTTTCCAGATTTCCAGATAAAGATCCGGCCCTACTGTCGGGCTGGTCGCTCATGTCACAGCAGAGCAATCAGTTGGTATTGCACGATGACGTTCACCCGTATCTGCTCAATGCTACCTTGTTTACCGACTATGCACACAAACTCCGGACCATAACGATTCCGGAAGGACACCAGGTCACGTTGAATTCAGAGGGCTCCCTGAACTTTCCGATCGGAAGCATCATCAGCAAGACCTTCTACTACCCAAAAGCCGATAACGGTGTTCTGAAAGCCGATGACGATGGCAGCCTGTTCAAACCAGAAGTCGGCACAAGAGGCGGGCTTGATTTAGAAAAAGTGCGCCTGGTAGAAACCCGGCTTTTAGTTAACCGACAGTCCGGCTGGGTCGCATTACCGTATGTGTGGAACAACGAGCAGACCGAGGCCACCCTGGAGGCTATCGGCGATATCAAATCACTGGAACTTGTAAACGGTCCGGAGCGTCGGAGCTTTCCTTACATTGTGCCCGACCAGAACCAATGCGCCGGGTGCCACGGCACCAGCACTGCTTCAAAATCAGTCAATCCCATAGGACCCAGCGTTGCGAACCTGAACCGTAATGGTTATGACGGCAATCAAAATCAACTTGATGCCTGGCAGGCGGACGGCTGGCTTGAGATCAACAGCAATTCGGTACCAGCCATGAAAGACTGGCAGGATACTTCAAATACTCTTGAAGATAGAGCAAGGTCTTACCTTGATATTAATTGCGGGCATTGCCACAGTGAAAAAGGGCCCGCGGATACCTCAGGTCTCTTTCTGGACATCGCCACCAAACACAGGATGCGCCTGGGTGAATGCAAATTACCTATCGCTGCGGGCCAGGGCACCGGAGGCAACAAATTCTCCATAGTGCCCGGCAAACCGGAAGAATCCATTCTGGTCTACCGAATGACCTCCATCGATCCTGGCGCAATGATGCCGGAACTCGGCAGGAGCCTTGTTCACGACGAGGGTGTTGCACTGATCGCAGGCTGGATCAGTGAAATGGAAGGCAGTTGCGACAACTCACCGTCATTTGCACTGGAGCGTTCTAAAGAACGTCCACAAGCGGTCTATGGGCGTTAATTGTCTTCTGCAGGGGAAACTCTGCTACCGACATCAAATACAGCGCCCTCCATCAACCTCCAATGCAACACCCGTAATCATCGCAGCGTCGTCACTTGATAAATAAAGTGCTGTCGCAGCAATATCCTCGGGCGTTGATAACCGGCCCAGCGGAATAGACGCGATAAATTTTTCTCTTGCCGTTGGCGTATCACCACCCATGAAAGAGGCCAACAAAGGCGTTTCACCCGCAACCGGACAAATAGCATTAACTCGAATGCCGTCGGGGGCCAACTCTATAGCCATAGACTTGGTGGCGGTTACCATCCAACCTTTCGACGCGTTATACCAGGTCAGATTCGCCCGTGGGCTAAGGGCCGCCGTCGAGGCGATATTAACAATCGCCCCAGCACCGGCGTTTTTCATCCAGGGAACCCCGTACTTGCTAGTGTAAAACACGCTTTTCGCATTGACCGCAAACACTTTGTCGAAGTCCTCCTCGGTAACAGCCTCCATTTGCATGGGAAGGTGGGTTGTACCTGCATTGTTGACGAGAATGTCGAGACAATCCCATCGGGACCTTAGTTTGGCAAAAGTTTCGCTGACACTGCCGGAATCTGTCAAATTGGCATATTCAAAGTGCACTCTGTCTGTACCTAAAGAATCAATCAGTGCATTGGCCCCTGCTTCATTCAGATCAACAATCGCCACCCTGGCGCCCTCCGCAAGAAATCGGGTCACGATCCCGGCACCAAAACCTGAAGCTCCTCCAGTCACCACAGCAGTTTTATCTATCAATTTCACTCGATATGTTCTCCGGAAAGTAATTCATAAGTCGCCATTGCCATGACCTTTGCAGATTCAACCATATCGGCAACACCAACATATTCGTTCGCCTGGTGGGCTAAATCAAGAATACCCGGTCCGTAAGCAATACAATCCTTTAACTTGCCAATTCGATCAATATGCTTTTGATCATAGGTTCCCGGAGAAACCACATACTCCGGTTCTCGGTCAAACACTCTGGAGATTCCGCGAGCGACAGACTGAACAACAGGTGCATTCTGATCGGTCATTGATGGCACTACCTCGAACAGATCTTTAAGTGAATAGGCAAAGTTCTCTCTGGATTTCGTAAGACCTTCCAGAAGACTCTGCACTTCGAGCTTAACCTCTGACAGTTGCTCCTCAATCAAAAACCTTCTGTCGAGTACGAGTCGACAGGAATCAGCAACCATGGGTGCTGGAAATCCAGTGAAGCCTTCTGCCAGTCCGCCGTGAATGGAGTTAATGTTCAGAGTAGACTGCTTCGCGCCTTCGGGTACCACCGGCATTGCTGTTACTTTCTGCTGCAGGGCCGGGAATAATTTCTGCTCAAATTCATCAAGCACGGCGGTCATATGTCGAATAGCGCTGTCACCAAGAAACGGCATCGACCCGTGAGCCACCGTGCCAAATGTTTCTAATTCGGACCACCAGACACCCCGATGGCCAAGACAAATTCTGTCTTTATTCAACGGCTCCGGAATGATCACATGATCTATTCTGGGCACAGCCATCCAACCCTTCTCGGCGAGGTATGCAACACCACCGTAACCGCCGGTTTCTTCATCCGCGGTACCTGAGATTTCTATCGATCCAGAATAATTCGGCATCCATTCAAGCAGCGCCTCGACAGCGATGATTGATGCTGCCAAACCACCTTTCATATCACAGGTTCCACGACCAAAAATTTTGCCGTCTACTAGTTTTGCGTCAAAGGGGTCTCCATCCCAACCCAGCCCCGGCTCGACAACATCAATGTGGGAATTAAAATGTACGCAGGGGCCTGGTCGGCTGCCCTCTTTCCTCGCGATGATATTCAACCTGGGGTAGTGCTCATTGTCACCCGGCATACCTTCTGCCCTGATGATATTGATGTCGAAACCTCGGCCTTCCAGGCGGCTTCTCAATAACTCAATGCAGTCACCATAATAGTCCCCCGGAGGATTGATCGTCGGAATTCGCACAAGCGCCTGAGTCAACTGAATCAGTTCTTCTTCCTTGCTTTCAATCAAAACCAGTAACTGATCAATTGAGGGTTTCATATTACTCACTATCCACTCCTGATAGGCGCCTCGTTAACCGCCCTTTAGTAGAAATCGCCTCTAACCCTGTTCAAACTTTTCGACCCTTAGCGCCCAGGTTCTGAGGGCACGCTTAATGAGCAGCAAATCAAAGGTTGCAGTAATCACATTAAAAACTCATATTGGAACCTTTAACAAATCTGTATTACTGCAAAGGTACTTTAATAAAATCGCGCTCGGTATAACCATTAGCTTCGACTCGATCATTAAGCGATTGGCCAATAAGGGCTCAAGCGCAAGGTTTCTTCAAAACAGGGTATCACCACCCCATGCCCCAGGGAACAGCAGGTCTTACGCGCAGTTCTTCAAACCATCGCATGTATGCAAGCACTATAAATCGCATTTCCCCGGGATTTGGCAATATCCTGATCAGAAACTTTCTGGAATAAAAAACGCTGTAAGCAAACCAGGATAACGTTACCCGTCATCCCTCATTGTGATTCAAGCGTTAGCCCCAGCTTGAGGTTCGCAGAATTGATGATTTCCCCTAAAGATTAAACGTAGTTACTGCTTTCGTGGTCACCTAGATGACTCAACAAGAAATCAACACACAGTTTGATTTTAGGGATCTGATACTTTGATCTGAGATAAAGAAGAAAAATACCAATATCCCTGGATCGATTGAGAGAGATGATGTCTGCCGTGGGTACTTCAACTACTTCCCCACTATCGAGATACGGTTGCATTCCCCACTGAGGCATAAACACGATGCCCTGATGTTGCAAGGCAGCCCGGCTGAGTATCATGCCGTTATTGCAGATCATAGAGGGCTTGATGTCGATTCTTTCCCAGTTGTCATCCGTCATCACATACCAATCTATCAAGCCCTTTGGACCACGATATTGCAGGGTCTTGCAACTTCTGAGCGTATCAAGAGAGAGTGGCATCGAACAATCTAACGACTCCAGAAACTTTGGTGTTGCGACCAGTTTGAATTCATGACCCGAAAGTCGTTTGGCGATCACTCTTTCATCCGGGGCGTAACCGCCTCGAATAGCAATATCAAATGGGTCTTTGCCCAAAGTCATCAGATCATCGCTGTAGTAAAGGTCGAACACAATACCAGGATAAGCCTGATTGAATTTTTCCAATATCGGCGATAACACCAGCTCACCATAGGTCGGCATAGCAGTAATTCGAATAATACCTGAGGGGGCATCCAGTCGCTGACTAACGAGTTCGTCCGCATCATCCAGAACGCGCACGCCTTCTTCGATCATGCTGTAGTACACAGCGCCCAGCTCAGTCAGTTTTACCGCCCGCGTACTGCGCTGCAACAGTTCAACGCCTAGCATCTTCTCCAGATCTTTGATGCGCCGGGAAATACTGGAGGTCGGTATGCCGAACTCTTCTGCTGCTTGGGTAAAGCTGTGTAGTTCAGCGACCCGCTTAAAATAGCGAAGGGCACGTATTTTATCCACAATCGTCTCTGTATGACCAAAATTCGGCGGAAAATCTATAGCATTGTTGCTTTAAAGACAATACTGATAGTGAATACTGTGTCTGTTTCGCTACCAGCCTTTGCGATTACAATGCATGTGCTGGGAGCAAAATAGGTATTAAGGTACCCAAGGAAGCGGGGCGCTACTGTACTTGTACCCGCTTCAGCACGCACCAACATCCCTGCCTTTGCCCGCTATTTTGCTCAGTGTTTATGCCGTGATTAGACGGCTGTTTTTACCACAAGCAAATTGTGAACTGCTTCTGGAGACAAGCAAAGCTAAGGTAGAAACCGCATCATGACCCAAAGCACCGCATGTGCTTTGGGTTGAATACGATTAATTATTAATATGGCGTTGTAAGTATGAAGATATTTCGTTGGTTGGGCATTACCCTATTAACCCTGGTGGTTATTGTCTCGGTTGCATTATTCAGTACCAGGTTTGCTGACGGCCCGATTGAAATCGTGTCCGGCGGCCCATTTTCCAGCGGTGAAAAGATGACAGGTCCCGAGCCTGACTGGAGTTTTCTTAACGATAAGGCAACGGTTGAATTTCAGTTAGAAAACCCTGCCCGATCGCGAACGACCTGGGTGGTTGAACTCGATGGAAAAATTTATATCGCCAGTGCTTACATGACCACAACCTGGGGTAAAATTTGGAAGCAATGGCCCCTGGATGCCGTCAAGGATGGGCGGGCAATACTCCGCGTAGATGGAAAATTATATGACCGGCAGTTGGTACGTATTATGGAAGGTCCAGAAGTGGCGCCTGTGTTGGAATTATTAAGTAACAAGTATAACCTTCCAAGTTCGCCTGAGGGCGTTGCCAGCGGTTATGTCTGGTTATTCCAGCTAGCACCTCGCAAGAATGCATGAGAAAGGTGCATTTAGTCAGTTTTAACCGGTAAACATTGATAGCCGTTGCTCTTACATGCGACGGTTATGACATTAACATTTCCGCTCGTTAAGCGAATTTTAATAACCCCGATCAACAGGGATCAATTTGGGTCCCGCTAAATTTAGAGATTAGAGGAAAGAACATTGAGTGACGAAACATCAAAAGAATTACGAACAAACATAACCGGTGCTGGAAAATTAGAGCTTTCGATCGTATCAGTACCAATGCCGCAACCGAAAGATGGTGAAGTGCTTATCAGAGTTGAAGCAACGCCAATCAACCCCTCTGATCTTGGTTTGTTGCTGGGGCCGGCGGATGTTTCTACGATGACCATTACCGGGTCCGGTGACGATGCCGTTGTGAGCATGGATATACCCGACGCTATGATGCCAGCAATGGCAGCAAGAGTTGACCAGCCGCTACCTGCCGGCAATGAAGGTGCCGGTGTTGTGATTGCCGCTGGTGCTGGAGCTGAAGATATGGTCGGTAAAACGATCGGTGTGGCCGGCGGAGCAATGTACTCGCAGTATCGATGCGTACCTGCAGCCAGTTGTTTAGTGATGAACGAAGACACGACTCCAGCACAAAGCGCGTCATGTTTTGTGAATCCATTGACAGCCCTTGGGATGGTTGAAACCATGAAAATGGAAAACCACACGGCGTTGGTGCACACCGCTGCAGCCTCAAACCTGGGACAGATGTTAGTGAAAATTTGTTTAGCCGACGGCGTTCAATTGGTCAATATAGTCCGGAAAAAAGAGCACGTAGCGCTGCTAAAAGCTTTAGGCGCCGTGCACGTTTGTGATTCAAGCGAGCCGACTTTTCATGAAGACCTTGTCGATGCGTTAGTTGTAACCGGCGCGACGATCGCTTTTGACGCCACCGGTGGCGGTAAACTGTCTAGCCAAATTTTAACCGCGATGGAAATAGCCGCAAATAGAACTGCTGACGGGCATAGCATTTATGGATCAACTACTTATAAACAGGTCTATATCTACGGTGGGCTGGATCGCTCAGCGACGGTTTTGAACCGTGCATTTGGAATGTCTTGGGGCCTCGGCGGATGGCTACTAACCCCATTTATCGGAAAAATTGGTATGGAAAAGTTTGGCGAATTACGGCAACGGGTGGCAAATGAAATAAAAACAACTTTTGACAGCCATTACACTCAGCAGATTTCGTTAGCAGATGTACTAAGTGCCGATGCAATCAACGCCTATTCCAAACAAGCAACCGGTGAAAAGTTTCTAATAAAACCTCACCAATAATCCTTATCGCAGAACCAAAAGAGCCTGGCTATAAACCAGGCTCTTTTATTCACGCTAGGGGGAGACCCGTTAGCCCTGACAAATTAATTTCCCCTGGGGACCCATCATCAGCCAGAACACACGCCTCTTCACCCGCTGAAGAAGAAACACTGGCTTGGACTCCAAATGACCTTCAAAGAGACGAGGAAGCCTGGGCCAGGCTCCCTAGAACTCGAGAATCGCTCGGCCGCTGATTTTGCCTTCCTCAAGCGCGGTGGTTGCTTCGTTGATCTGCTCGATGCTATAGCGCTCCGTCACCATTTCTTCCAGTGGTAAATGACCGTCCTCATGCCATTGCAAAAACGTAGGAAAGTCCCTGTCGGGTGCACAGGAACCGCCGATACTGCCACGAAACTGCTTCTCATTAATCAGTATGTCGATAGCATTTAACTCAACAGGCGTAGAGGGCACGCCCACCAGTACCGCGGTCCCACCAACGTGTTCACCGAAGTGGCAGGTTCTACAAGCCGGAGCAATTTGCTCCATAGTTTGCCGCAAACCGATGCAATCAAAAGCGTAGTCCGCACCACTCACTGGTTGCCGGGTGATCGTGTATTCGCCTTCCCGAACCGTCATGGCGTGAATGACAGCCACCGCGTCTTCACGACCCGCGTTAATCGTATGGGTTGCACCAAACCGCTTCGCAAACTCCAGCTTCGCATCATCAAGATCAATAGCGATGATCGGACTAGCACCGGCCATACGCGCGCCTACCACCGCAGACAAGCCCACGCCGCCCACCCCAAAAATGGCGACGCTTTCGCCAGCTTTCACACCGGCAGTGTTTATTACTGCTCCAGCCCCGGTCATCACCGCACAACCAATTATCGAAGTCACATCCTTTTTGATATTGGCATCGGTCTTCACCACATACTGCTCGTCGCAGAGGGTGTGATCAGCCCAGGTGAATACGTTTTCGGATTGCGCGGTGCCCCCCGTCACCTCAAGCGTTGCCCTCACCGGCAAGCCTGTTGCATCTCTTGCGGCCCGTGGAACCCAGGTAACAAGTACAATGTCTCCCTCGTCAACATGAGTCACCGCACTCCCTTTCTTGACAATAATGCCGGTCGCCTCATGGCCCAATAGAATCGGCGAATTGCGCTCCCGATGCATTTGGTGCAACTGCGAATGACAGACTCCGGAGGCATATTGCTTCACCACCACCTGAGTGGGACCCGGATCCGGCAACGTCAGCTCCTGAACTTCGAGCGCTCCTGGCTTCTGTGGCAATACAACGACCCTCGCAGCTGTCCCCATCATGTTCTCCTCTACCATCTTATTGAATGCATTATTTGCAGCGTGTACTACGCTATTCCCTGAGGAATATAAGCACTTCCTGTAACCCAGGTTCAAGCACTATTCTTCATACAGCCAGCACTTATGTCAGGGTGCCGAACGTTTCAATAGCACACCCGTTCTAAAGTAGTGAAAAGACCCCCACAAAATAACCACCAAAGTGGTCATCAGGGCATAGCGTAAGCCATCAAGACCATATTCCGGTGAAAATACATCGCTAAAAAAACCGACAGAGAAAGGCCCAAGCCCTAGCCCAATAATGTTGGTTATGAACAGATTAATGGCCGCTGCGACCGAGCGCATTTCCGTTGGAGTCTGATTTTGTATCAATGCGAAACCAGGCGCGACATACACGGTCCCGAGTGCAGCCGGCAGCGCGTAGGCCCACAAGGCACCCGTCTGACTAGCGGCCATGAAACAAAAATATAGGAAAGGAAGCCCAAGTAAACTTGCCACTGCGACGATCCAGGGCAGCCATTGCTCTCCGTGCCGAGCAGCCAACAGGTCGGCCAAGCGACCTCCCAGATATATGCCGACAGCGCCCCCAACGCCAATAAAAAGGGCGAGGTAGGTGCCAACCTCACCCGTCCCCATACCATGAATACGAACCAGATAAATGGGCACCCAAATGACCGACGCATAGCCAGTAAACGCAGTCAATGTGCCTGCTGCAACAATGTTTCGGAGTACCGGGTTATACAACATGAATTTGGCCACGCTCCAAAAAGGCGGCGGCTTCAATTTTGGTAGCTCTTGCCCCTTTGCATCCGCATAACCTCGCGGCGGGTCTTTCAGGGTGAAGCGCACTAGCAAGGCTAAAAAGATGCCCGGGAGGCCGACGACAACAAAGGCGGTTCGCCATCCGTACCATTCGTTGATCCACCCACCAACAAGAAAACCGATCAGTATTCCCCAATTAATACCGGTACCAAAAATCGCCATTGCGGTTGCGCGCTGCTCCTTTGGGTAAAGATCGGCGATTATCGAATGCGAGGGAGGGTTCGACCCGGCTTCACCCACGCCCACGCCAATGCGAAGCAATAGGAGTTGTGTAAAAGATACTGCTGCGCCGCACAGCGCTGTCATACCACTCCATAAAAAGACTGAAAAAGAGATCAGATTGCGCCGGTTTCGACGGTCTGCCCACATGGCCATAGGCATACCCAGGGTTGCATAGAAAACGGCAAACATAATGCCCGTTAACAAACCCAGTTGAGTATCACTAATCTGCAATGACTCTTTGATGGGTTGCCCGAGGATGCCCATAATTTGTCGATCGACATGGCTGGAGGTAAAAACAAGCACGAGTACAAACAGGGTGTATTTTTTTTGCCGGGAGGAGATGCTTTCAGTCTTGTCTGTCATCAGCGCAAACCCTATCGATTAAAGGTTGAGAAAACTTCTATCCTAGCTTTGACGCCTACATGATTGCCAGCACCGGGATTCTGGCACTATATCTGGCGCTATATCTGGCGCTATATCTGGCATTGTAGAGGCGCAGCGCGCGATTAGGCGATCGGTGCCGAGTGCCGAGTGCCTGCATCTTCAAGTATCAAATACCCGGCAGGCACAACCAGCAAGGTCACTACCGTCGCCAGCATGACCCCCCAGGCCAATGACGTTGCCATCGGTATCAATACTCCTGCCTGCACAGATTGATTCAGCAACAACGGTGTGAGGCCGGCAAAGGTCGTTAGTGATGTCAAGAGGATCGGCCTGCAACGGGATACGGCCGCTTCAATCACAGCATCACTCACTGACATGCCGTCAGCCCGCCGATGGTTAACGGCGTGAACCAGAACCAAACTCGAGTTCACCACTACACCAGAGGCTGCAACAATACCCATGATAGACATGATCGCCATGCTGTCGAGCAGGCCAAGAATTTTCATAATGATGTGCCCCCAAACCGAACCGACAAACGCAAATGGAATAACCGACATAATAATGAGTGGCTGGCCGTATGAACGAAGCGGAATCGCTAACAGTGCGTAGATAATAAACAGTGCGAGTATGAACATTGGGAGCAGTGAACCAAAAGTTTCACTCTGTTCCCGCTGCGTACCTTCCAGGCTGACGGACACGCGCGGATGATCTCGCATGATCTCCTGAACGGGACCGCTACCGAATTTAGCGAGTATCTCGTTCGCCGTGATCACCGTTCGATCAACGTCTGCGGTGACGTTCACCACGCGGCGGCCATCTATTCGTTTGATCGCGGAAAACCCGCGGCCCAGTGTCGCCCGCGCAACAGTTGCAAAGGGCACTTCAGACCCGTCCATGGTCCGTATTCGCATCTGATCCAGCGCACCTAATGTCCGGCGCTCGGACTCGGTGTAGCGCAACATGACCTTCACGTCATCGCGGCCTCGCTGGATACGCTGTACTTCTTCACCGTAGAACGATTGCCTTACCTGGCTAGCCAGCATGCCAAGGGTTAAGCCGAGTGCCTCACCCGCCGGTAATATTTCCAGTTTGATTTCACGTTTGCCGGCGCGGAAAGAATCCCCGATATCAACCACGCCGGGATAATCTGCCAGGCGCTCGCGCATTTTGGCCGCCACGACACGAAGTTCATCCATATCGCTTCCCTCAAGCTGCATATCGATTTCTGCACCAACACTGAAACTCGAGGCATTAAAGCTCAACTCCACCACACCCGGGATGACACCCACCGCTTCGCGCCATTGTTGTGCAATCTCAAGGGTGCTTATCTCGCGCTGATCGCCTGGTATCAATTGCATGGTGACCTCTGCAAGATGTCCGCCAGTGGGTGACGCGCCACCGGCAAAGATCCCACCAACCGAGCCACTCACTGGCTGACCACCTAACGCCGCCAGGATGTGAGTGACCGGCTGAGCCTCGGGGTAGGTTGCGTTCAGTTCCATAGCAAGTTCTTCCCCGACCGATCTGATGGAATCAATGTTGTCCTCCGTCACTGTCGCTGAGGTGCCCAGCGGCATGGTGAGCCGCGCCATAACGGCATCAGCAGGAATGGACGGGAAAAAGGAAAATGGCATGTGGCCACCAGAGATTGCCCCCACGGTGGTTATGAACACTGCCAGCGCGGCGGCGACGGTCACATAACGTGCCCCGATTGCTTTCGTAACCAACCAGCGAAATTTTTGTTGTATCAAGTTCTCCAGCCCATCCGAAAAGTCCTGCTGTCGATCTATAAGAACCGCTGCAAACCTTTCGTACCCACCATGCAGATGCCAAGCGACAAATACCCCTAACGTCGCGATAATCAGCGCAAGATAGCTGCGGCCACTCCATGAAACTTCCCATAAGATAATCCCGAACAACGGTATTAGCATCAACCCCACCTCACCGCCAGCTGAAGACACGTTCTTATGTCCCAGGTGCGATGGCAGGATCAGTTGCGATTCGATCAGGGAAAACACCAGACAACACAGCACAATGGTCGCAATAACACTTTGTATCTGACCAATAGAACCCGGTCCCAGCATCACTGGCACAAAAGCCGTGGCCGTTGTAAGTACGCCGAAAATTACCGGGACCGACACTTGCCGGGTGCCGTCGATAGCGGCAGTCAGCAGGTTTTTACTAGTCTGGGCTATGCCGGAACGGTACTGCATGGAATAAACACGCTCTCCGACCACCACAGCATCGTCAACTAATATCCCGAGCACCAGGATAAAGCCAAAAGTCGAGATACCATCGATGGACATACCCAGTAGCGACGCCAGAAAAATAGCGCCCATAAAGGCGACCGGCACGCCCACACTAACCCAGAACGAGAGCCGGGGCCGCAGGAAAAGTGCGAGCAGTATTAGGACCAGCAAAAACCCCTGACGCGCACTATCAAACAGGGTATCTAGTCGTTCACGCAGAAAGACAGAGCCATCGTTCCAGACAGTTAGTTCCACTCCTTCTGGCAGGTGGTTGGCACTGTTCTCTATATAGTTTTTTACCGCATTGCTTATATCAAGAACGTCCTGGTCAGCCGTCCTGGCCACACGAATCAATGCAGCGGGTCGCCCATCAAACCAAAGCTTCTGCTCGGTGTCCTCAAATCCATCAACCACTACTGCCAGGTCGCGCAAATAAACGCGAGTTCCGTCGGCCGCTGTCAGAATCACCAGCTGCTCAAATTCTGGCCCCCAGTAAGCCTGACCCTTTGTCCGTAGCAGGATCTCACCACCTTCGGTCTTGATTGACCCGCCAGGCAGATCCAGAGATGTGGATCGAATAGCGTTCGCTACCTGCTGGAAAGTCAGGCCGTAACGGCGCAACGACACTTCTGAAATTTCTATGGATATCTCATAGGGCCGTGCGTTGGCCAACTGCACCTGCGTAACGCCGCGGAGCGCGGCAATCTCGTCTCGCACCTGCTGGCCGATCGCTTTTAATTCATGCTCATCAGTAGGCCCAGTTACCGCAATATCCATCACGGAACGTTCTGTCGTAACCAGTGTAATCACCGGCTTTTCTGTTTCCTGGGGGAATGTGTCGATGGCATCAACACGGTTTTTGACATCGCCAAGCGCCTTGGACGCATCGGCACTTTCTAACAATTCAACAGAAACCGAGCAGACACCCTCTATTGCACTAGAGCTTATTTTTTCTACGCCCTGAATACCTTCCAGGGCCTCTTCAACCCTGATGCACACTCCCTCCTCCACTTCCTCTGGCGCGGCACCAAGATAAAGCACGGAAACTGTAATTAGGTTGAATTCGAGGTCAGGGAATGATTTTTGTGACATCGACGGCAGCGATGCCAATCCAGCCATCACAATGGCACCGAGCAAAAGATTGGCCGCTATATGATTCCGCGCAAACCAGGTAATAGGGCCGCTCATGACGCAGTTGCGTCCTTCACAACCCGAACCAACATGCCGTCAGTGGTACTCTGCAATGCTGAAACGCATACGCGCTCACCCCCGCGCAAACCCTCGCCAATATACACCTGGTCATCAACCAACCGCAGCACATTAACGGTACGGAAACGAAGCCTGTCTTGTTCATCAACCACAAACACCTGGTTGCCCCGTCGCAATGCTGACCGTGGTAAGACCGTGGCATTACTGATGGTCTTGCCGTGGATCATCGCATCGACAAACAACCCAACTGCCAGGGGTGCACGCTCCTGCCGGCTATCGTAAGGATTGGCAACCTGGGCCACTACATGAACCATGCGGGTCGTTGGGTCAAGTTCCCCTTCGGTGCGCACCACCTTACCCTGCCAGGAATGCACGGCACCTGCGAACTCGGCACTTAGCGTGACCTCGGACTGAGTCGCGAGTGCCTGCCCAGCCTTACTGATCGGCAGATCTAAATAGGCCAGTTCATTCGCGTGAATCGGCAGCCGAACCTCGGCAAAGTCAACCGCGTAAACCGTGCCTATCGCCTCGCCCCGCCGCACAAACTGTCCTGCATCAACCCGCTCCGAGCGCACCCGGCCATCGTAAGGTGCGGTCATGCTCGTTCTCGCCAAATCTCGTTCCGCCCGTGCCAATCGCGCCCGAGCTTCACGGAGCGTGGCTTTGGCAATGGTGACGCGGTTAAGGGAATTATCTAACTGGGAAGCGCTGATCGATCCGTTAGTGACCAGGTCTTCCTGACGCTCGTGATCCTTCCGTTCATTGTCAAGATCACTCTCGGCTCGCGCTATACCCGCCCTGGCCTGTTCCAGCGCCACGTCATAGTCCAGCGAGTCTATTTCCAGGAGCACGTCGTTCTTTGAAAAAAAGCCGCCAGACACGAGCGCGGGCGACACTCGAAGCACGCGTCCATCTACTTCAGGCACGAGTTCACTTTCGGTTCGCGGAACAACGCTCCCATGCGTGCGCACACTGAACTGGTGGCTGCCGGGCTGCACTGTCAAGGTTCGCACCAACGGTGGAACTGATTGGGCGGCCTGCGGCTGAACCTGAGGGCCCGTGGCGATCAACAAAGCGGCAGCTGCGAAACCACCGAACACCACGAACAGTGGAAGAAAGCGTTTCATCCGATTAGATCTCCTTTACGTGAGTCGTACATGCCCTGGGGTTGACCAAAGCCGGCAAGCACAAAGTTAGCGAGTGCATCGATGCGCTGTTCTGAAGAGACTTCAGGACTGGCAACGCCAATAGACATCAGTGGTGAGCTGAAGCGAATCAGAGCGACGCGCGCCAACCTTTGCACTAACATCATTAATATCCAGCGTGCACTTTCGTGCCACCATGCAATTCGACGTGGAATTCTACTATTGAAGCAACCGCAGGACTATAGCGGTCAGGCAACAACGAAAAATTGTCGATCAACACCTGCCCGCCCTCACATTTTTTGGTTGAAAAAGACATCACTGGCAAACCCGAAATTTTCAAGGTCAAAGGCTGCTATCGGCAGACACTCGATACTGCTGATAACTGCGATACAATCCACGCTATTCACCGAAAGGCTATAAGATGAGAAACTTGACCCATCAGAGTGAGCCCCGAACTTGAGGAAACCGCAGGATGAAATCAAACTCTAACCTTGTAAGCTCGCAGGCGCTCTTGATCAGTTTGGTACTGCTGTTATTTGTACCGACGCTGGCGACAGCAGAATGGTTGTCGACGGTTTCAAGACTGCTCTTTAGCGTTACCATGGCCTCCAGTCTGTATCTGGCAGCGCGTGACAGAACGGAACTGTTGATCGGCACAATTATCTTCGTGCCAACATTAACAACGAAATGGATGCTTGCGACCGCCTTGTCACCGGAAGCACAACTACTTTCTTATTGTACGCTGCAGGTCATCTTCATAGGCTACATCATGCGAATAGTTTACCAACGCCTGCTTTCAGTTCGCACTGTCAACCAGGAAGTTATCTATGCCTCGATTGTTCTCTACCTGTTGTTCGGCATCTGTTTAACGCTAATTTACTACGCTATCCTTGTTCTGGAACCCTCTGCATTCGGTGGCAAAATTGTCGTTGAGGCCAGTAATGCACATTCCACATCAAAGGTACTCCAAGAGCTTATTTACTTCAGCCTCGTCACCCAGACAACACTGGGTTACGGAGACCTGTCACCCACACTGGGCGCGGCAAGAATCATCGCATCCTTTCAGGCAATTGTTGGTCAGCTCTATCTCGCCGTCGTAGTTGCGAGACTGGTGGGGATCGCAATCTCTGACTCAGAAAACAAGGAGTAACAACTCAGCCGGGGAACGACCGAAAACCAATCTCGTACTGATCGATGCTGAGGCCTGGGGCCTGCACATTTCCGCGCAGGCCGCTTGAGCGTGATCGCGTACTTGTTGATGTGATCGCGGGCACTCGCCCAGCGGTACGCCATTAACCGAAATTGAAAACAGCCTGACAACCGTTATCTTGTTAGCCATTCATGCTTCTGACTCATCACGATAACCCCTAAAGCTGGTGCATGATTCGCAATCCGGGTTCTGCGGCAGCTTGAGTTTTCGCCAATCCATGTAGCGCGCATCGAACGTTAAAAGGTATCCCGCAAGCGACTCGCCTATTCCAACGATCAACTTCAGCGTCTCCAGCGCCTGCAAGGTGCCAATAGCACCCACCACTGGTGCGGCGATGCCGGTTTCAGAGCAGTTCAGCGCACCCTCAGATGCGCTTTGGTAGAGGCAGCGATAGCATGGCATATCCTTGCTAACGGCATCGACAACCATTAACTGCCCCTCTAATCGAACAGCTGCGCCAGATACAAGCGTTGTCTGCTGCCTAAGGCAGGCGTCGTTGATCGCGAAGCGGACCTCAAAGTTGTCGGTACAGTCGACGACGATGTCCGCTAGAGCAACTTCATCTTCAAGAGTCGCCAGGCTCATTCTTTGCTGAACAAGCCGAATCTCTATATCAGGGTTTACCTGATGGAGCTGGCGTTTCGCCGATACGGTCTTGGGTTCCCCAATACTCGACGTCGTATGAATAATCTGCCGCTGCAGGTTGGAAAGATCAACTGAATCGAAGTCAGCCAGAGTTAGCGACCCTACACCTGAAGCCGCCAGGTACAGAGCGACGGGACTGCCAAGGCCGCCAAGCCCAACAATGAGCACCCGCGCGGCGAGCAACTTTTCCTGACCTTCGATGTCGATATCTGGAAGCATGATATGCCTGGCATATCTTAGTAACTGATCATCGTTCAAGGTTGCGGCTCCTTGCTATCACGGCACGAGGCTGGCCTTGGAGATCCCTGAACCCTTGTACCTCGGTTAGACCAGCACTTACCAGCAGTTGGATGACTGGTTCTTGTTGGTCATAACCGTGTTCAAACAGGATGTGCCCCCCCGGAACCAGGTGCTCATGGCAGTTATTGATAATTTGCCGGATACAATCAAGCCCGTCATCCCCCGCGTTAAGTGCAGCCGCAGGTTCAAACTTTAATGCCTGAAGGTGTGGATCTGTATCCCTGATATAAGGAGGATTGCTGATAATAAGATCGAACCGACCTTGGATATTGGTGAACCAGGAGCCCGAAAGAAAATTAACGTTTGCGAGTTCCCCAGCATTTTTTTGTGCGATGGCCAGGGTACTTTTACTAATGTCAGTGCCGAGTATCTGCCAGCCTGGTCTCTCCGCAGCAAGGCTCACAGCCAGGGCGCCCGTGCCCGTTCCCAGGTCGACTACTTTCATTGGTTGCTGATCAAACCGCTCCAGGGTAATTTCCATCAAAAGTTCTGTATCTGGTCTGGGGATGAGCGTATCACGGGTCACGCAAAAATCCCGCTGCCAGAAAGATTGATAGCCTCTGATGTAGGCTAAAGGTTCACCGGTATGCCTTCGCGCGAATAGCGCCTGAATCTGTATCTGATCGACGCTGCAGACGGCTTCTTCAGCGTGCGCGATCAACCATTCTCGCGGCCTGGCAAGAACCTCGCCAATCAGCAGATAACTATCTAGCAGAGGGGTGTCGGATACATCGCCCAGCAGCTCTTTACCCCGGCAGACGAGCACTCCGATCGTCTCAGTCATCTTCCTGGCCAAGGGAGCGCAGCAGGTCTGCCTGATGTTCAACAATCAGCTGATCAACGATAGGATCCAACTCACCGGTCATTACCTGGGGTAAACGGTGAATGGTTAGGTTGATTCGATGATCGGTCACCCTGCCGTCAGGAAAATTGTATGTGCGGATCTTTTCTGATCGATCACCACTTCCCACCAGGCTTCGCCTTGTTTCCGCCTGCTCGTTGGACTGCTCTGTTTGCGCCTTGTCCATCAGCTTGGCCTGCAGCAAGCTCATTGCCCGGGCCTTGTTCTTGTGCTGGGAACGTTCGTCCTGACATTCGACCACGATACCAGTAGGTAAATGAGTCAGCCTGACCGCAGAATCAGTTTTGTTGACGTGCTGACCACCCGCCCCCGAGGCGCGATAAGTATCGACTCTCAAATCGTTCTTCTCGATTTCAATCACCTCGATATCATCGAGCTCAGGCAGGACCGCAACTGTACAGGCCGATGTGTGCACACGGCCCTGGGATTCGGTCTGCGGGACTCGCTGTACCCGATGGGCGCCGGATTCGAATTTCATCTTGCCGAAAGCATTATTGCCATCGATTCTGGCGATGACCTCTTTGTAACCGCCGTGTTCACCGTGGCGTTCGTTCAGTATTTCCATCTTCCATTTTTGTGTTTCTGCAAAACGGGTATACATACGAAACAAGTCACCGGCAAATATCGCAGCTTCATCACCGCCAGTTCCTGCCCGTATCTCAAGAAAAACGTTATTCGCATCGCGCGGGTCTTTTGGAAGAAGGAGTTTCTGTAGTCTGCTGTTAAGAATTTCAAGAGATTGCTCCAGTTCACCAATCTCCAGCTCTGCCATTTCCCGGATATCATTGTCGGGATCTTTTGACATCACCTTTGCGTCTTCGAGTTCTGACGACTGTGATTCAAACTGTCTGAAACAAATAACCACGGGTTCAATATCCACATACTCTTTCGAATAACTTCGAAACCGGTTTTGGTCAGTAATTACATCGGCGTCGCTCAGCAGCGCTCCCAACTCTTCGTATCGGTCGAGTAGCTGATCCAATTTGAACTTCAGAGACTTATTCAACGTTGTCGTCCAGATTGTAGAGGGTAGAGATGATGGCCACGAGGTCTTCCGCGTCATCATCTATAGCAGCTTTAAGCTGCATACTTGGGATGTGTATTATCTTGTTGGTCAGCTGATTAGCAAGCTGTGTTAGCACTTCGGTTGGATCAGCACCTTTCTGAAGTCTTGCGATGGCTCGCTCGAGCTCCTCGGTCTTGATGTTGTTGTGGTGGTCGCGAAACATGACAAGTTTTTCTTCCGCGCCTTTCGTTTGGTGCCGGGTGCGATAGCTGGAAATTTCTTCGGCCAGAATAGTTTCTGCATCCCTCGCCGCTTCCTGACGATTATTAATGTTGGTATCCACAATCTGTTGCAGGTCATCGACGCTATAAAGGTAGATGTCACGCAACTCACTGACTTCCGGCTCTATATCCCTCGGTACTGCCAAATCTACTATCAGGATGGGTCGATGCTTCCTGGATTTAAGAGCACGCTCTACGGTTCCTTTGCCAAGGATGGGCAACGGCGAGGCCGTTGAGGCGATAACGATATCCATCTCGGGTAGCTTTGCAGGAATGCTTTGTAGGTCGATTGCTGAGCCACCAAGTTCATGCGCCAGTCGACTGGCATTCTTAAGGGTGCGATTGGCCACAGTAATGTGTTTAATACCGGCACTGACGAGATGCCGGCCTACCAGCCCAGAGGTTTCACCGGCGCCAACGATAAGAATGTTGCAGTCCGACAGATCCGAGAATAATTGTTGCGCCAGTGTAACCGACGTAGAAGCGACGGAAACAGAGCTCTCGCCAATAGCGGTTTCCGTGCGCACTTTTTTAGCCACTCTAAAACTGGTCTGTGACAGATGATCAAGTTCACCACCTAGCGTACCGAACCGGCGCGCCTGGTCGAAACAGTCTTTAAATTGACCTAGAATCTGTGGTTCACCGACGACCATGGAATCCAGCCCGCTGGCAACGCGCATGGCATGAAGAGCCGCTTCGTTGCCAGTTAGAGTATAGATGCTGTGCTCCAGGTCTATTGGATCAATTTGGTGATAATCAGCCAACCAGCGAGTGATTTTGAGAGCTTGAATGTTATCTCCGGATGCAATAATTTCGGTTCGGTTGCAGGTAGACAATATCGCGACTTCCTGCAATCCAGCCTGAGTTAAGATGTCGGTAAGCGCACCTTCAAGCTGGTCTGGAGTAAATGCGACCTTTTCCCTGAGTTCTACAGGCGCGGAGGTGTGATTTATGCCAATGATGAGCAGATTCATAGGTATCCGGTGTAGTAAAATGAACCCCTTGCGTTAGCGGGTACACTAATCGTAAGTCAGGACCCCGTCTTCGAAATGATTAGCCTCCCGGTATCCATGGGAAGCGGTCGATTGACCAGGGGTCATTGTACGTTGCTTGACACGGTGAATACACTGTAAAACTAAGATTCACAGAGTGAATGTGAATGGCAGTAACAAAAAGGTGAATAACATCAGACGATCTTCATTTCTTCGGTCCCAGCCTGAGCCACTCCGCTTCTGGCTGCTTTCTATCCTCATGGCGCTGCTAGCCGGGTGTTCCACCTTGCCAGTCGAACCAGAGCCGGTCAGTACACCTGAGCCAATCGTAGCAAAACCTGCGCAACCAAAACCGCAGCCAGACCCGGATGACTATCCGGTTGCTAGCTTCCCAGGAGATTCTTTGTACGAGTTACTGGTGGCGGAAGTTGCAGGGTATCGCTCTCGATATGACATTGCCCTGGATAAATACGTGGACGCGGTGGCCGAAACACGTGACCCGGGGGTCGCTGCCCGTGCAACCAGGCTAGCGTTATATCTAAAGAAATACGCCGAGGCGCTCGAGGCGGCGCTCATCTGGGCCGAGGTAGACCCTGAAAACGTTACCGCGCGCCGCCACGCCGTGGATCTACTGCTACGTGCGGGTAATCTTGAACCCGCAATTGGGCATATGGAAGCGGTCAAGCAACTGGGCGGAAAGGCAAGCTTTGATGTGTTCGCCTACCGAGCCGTAGATCTGGCGCCGGAACAAAGAGCGGCTGTTCTTGCGGCGATTACAGAGATGCTGGACCGACACCCGGGAGACGAACAGCTTTTATTTTCAAGAGCCGTGTTGCTGGAACACAGTAATCAACTACCCGAGGCCCTGGTGATCGCTGAAAAACTGCTGACCATCTCTGAAAAACCGAATGTGGTTGTTCTAAAGGTAAGGATTCTGGATTCAATGCAGCGCGAGGAAGATGCGATCGCCTACCTCACAGGAGTAGTCGCCGTTCCAGAGCCCGATCGAAGACTGCAACTTATTCTGGCCAGGATGTTGTTTGAGGAGGGAGACCTCGAAGCTGCGAAAGTTCAGTACAACAATGCACTTAGTGTGTCACCCAATGACGGCGATGTCCTGTTTGCGCTGGCACTAATTGCTCTTGAGCAGGGAGATGATTTACAGGCTCAGGAACATCTGGAGCGGATGGTACGATGGAACCGGCGCTCGGGTGAAGCGCATTACTATTTAGGAGGAATTGCCGAAAGGCGTTCTGACACCGTGGGCGCCCTGCAGGAATACGCCAAGGCAGGGGAAGGATACGAGTTCATTCCAGCCCAGGCGAGGATTGCATCGTTACTTGCTGATGATGACCGCTGGGAAGAAGCGAGAGCTCATCTCGACAACCTGCGTACCCGAAAGCCCGAGCACAGACAGCAGCTTATTCTAATCGAAGCGCAGCTACTGGCTGACCGGGGCCAGGAACAGGAAACTCTGGACTTTCTAGAACCAATACTGCAGCAGGAACCAGAAAACGTCGAGTTGCTCTACTACAGGGCTATGACGGGCCAGAGATTCGGGCAGCTGGGCATCTTGGAAGCAGATTTGCGCAGGGTCATTGAGCTGGACCCGGGTAACGCAGACGCAATGAATGCACTGGGTTACACCCTGACCGACCAGACTAACCGGCATGAAGAAGCACTGGAATTAATTGAAAAAGCGTTGACGATCAAACCTGATGAGGCTGCTTTCATCGATAGCATGGGTTGGGTGCAATACCGCCTCAACAATTTTGAAAAAGCATTGACCTATCTTCGGCGAGCCTATGAGATGTTTCGAAACGATGAAATCGCGGCTCATCTTGGCGAAGTGCTATGGGTAGCTGGCGACAAAAGCGAAGCGAATCAGATCTGGCAGGAAGCGCTCGAACTGGCTCCTGAAAGCGAGATCCTCAAGAAGGTCATTCAGCGGTTTCGAGTAGAATAATTGCGCAGTTACCTAAAAACCCTGGCTTTACTTTCTTTATTGGCCTCGTGCGCTACCCCGCATGGCCCGACAGACCTGGATCTTGCGTATTGGCGCTTTGAAGGGAAGTTATCCATCCAGGAGGGTGGGCGATCACGAATCGTCAACATAGACTGGCGGCAACGGGGTGATTCCAGCGATATTCACCTGAATGGACCGCTGGGCATCGGGGACGTCCGTATCCGAACAATCGGCAACCAACTGGTCATAGGCACGGGGGGTGATTCCCGGGTCTATCCGCTTGATGGGGATCTGGTTATTGAGGGTGATTCCTTCCGGCTACCCTGGAAGCGGCTGGCCTACTGGGTACAAGGCCTGCAAGGGCCTGACATGGCACCGATTGAAGCTACGTTTTTGCAGGATGGTTGGTCTGTCAGCATCCTTGATTCGGATATTAACGGCCCCGTATTGATTGTTCTGAGCCATCCTGAAGTACGCCTGAAACTCAAGGTTCACCGGTGGCAACGCAGCACGGTAAAAGAAGCAGCAAACCAGATTTGACAGCGGCTGTCACGAACAGGACAATAGCGCCTTTTTTTAAGGGCATCGGCTTCCGTCAATCACCATCTAGGTTGATTTGAGGGGCTGGTTTGGGACGAATTCATGCCTCGTTCCCGGACCAAGCATGGTGATGTAGAGTCGTCCTTGGTAGAATGGCGGCCCTACAACAGCGGCCATACTCAGGAAAATGAATTTAAGACTTTGGGGTGTCGCCAAGTTGGTAAGGCACAAGGTTTTGATCCTTGCATGCGCAGGTTCGAGTCCTGCCACCCCAGCCATATTTCAAATACCTCTTTCTTGTAAAAGAAAGATCTGAAAAAAGGTCTGAAAAGTAGTGGCTGAACTAAAGATTTTCTCTGGAAATGCGCACAAGGAGTTGGCAACACGCGTTGTTGACAGGCTCAGGATGGACCTTGGCGCGGCCCATGTTGGGCAATTCAGTGATGGTGAAGTCGCCGTAGAGATACATGACAATGTTCGCGGTAAGGACGTGTTCGTCATACAGCCAACCTGCGCACCGACCAACGATAACCTGATGGAACTGATGATCATAGCGGACTGTCTGCAGCGAGCATCGGCCGCAAGGATCACCGCGGTTATCCCTTATTTTGGATATGCGCGGCAGGATCGTCGGGTGAGATCGGCAAGGGTACCCATCACTGCGAAGGTGGTGGCCGACATGCTAGGGAGTGCCGGTATAAATCGAGTCCTGACCATTGACCTGCATGCAGACCAGATTCAAGGTTTTTTTGATATACCGGTAGATAACATTTACGCCACACCGGTACTGTTACTCGATATTGAGCGCCAGAAACACGAGGATTTGGTAATCGTATCGCCGGATGTTGGCGGCGTCGTTCGGGCACGGGCGATGGCAAAACAGTTGAACGACACTGATCTTGCCATCATTGACAAAAGACGCCCCGAGGCCAATGAGGCTGAGGTAATGCACATCATCGGTGACGTTGATGGCCGAACCTGCGTTTTGATCGACGACATGGTCGATACAGCAGGAACACTATGCACAGCGGCTAAGGCGCTGAAAAACAACGGCGCAACAAAGGTGGTTGCCTATTGCACCCATCCGGTATTGTCAGGACCGGCCATAGAAAATATTAACAGCTCGGTGCTAGATGAGGTTGTCGTGACTGACACGATTCCCTTGAAAGAGGACGCATCGGCTTCGCCAAAAATTCGGCAGTTAAGTGTTGCCGATGAATTGGCTGAATCTATCAGGCGAATCAGTAATGAGGAGTCTTTAAGCGCGCTTTTCAAGAAGCGGATTCAACCAACACTGTTTTAAGTACTGTTTTTCGCACACTTTCGTGCATAACCCGCCAGGCACATGGTCGCAGTGTGTGTGGTGACAATCTCTAAGGAGTGACAAATGGCAGATTTCGAACTGAATGCCGAACTGCGTACAGACAAAGGGAAAGGTGCGAGCCGCCGCCTACGTCGCAATGCAGACATGATTCCAGCTATCCTCTATGGTGCGGGTAAAGCCCCGTTGTCTTTGACCCTTGCGCACAAGGACATACACAAAGCTTGTGAGAACGAGGCTTTCTTTTCTCACATCATAACGATCAATGCTGACGGGGACAGCCAGCAGGCCATCGTGAAAGACCTGCAGCGTCATCCAGCTAAAGACCGTATTATGCATGCTGACTTTCTGCGTATCCAGATGGACCAGGCTATTACCGTAGAGGTTCCGTTGCACTTCATAAACGAAGACAGTTGTGTCGGTGTACGTCAGGGTGGCGGAAACGTTTCACATAATATGACTTCTATCGAAATCAGCTGTCTACCAGGTGACCTGCCAGAGTATATTGAAGTCGACATCGAGCACCTGGATCTGGGCGATGCTATCCACATGAGCGACCTCAGACTTGTTGAAGCGCTATCCATACCGTCTTTGCAGCAGGGTGCAGATCACGACCATGTAGTCGTGTCGGTTAACGCTCCCAAGCGAGTTGAAGAGGTTGATGAAGAACCTGCCGCCGCTGAAGACGCACCTGCTGAAGAATCGGACGGCGATGACGAACCCGGGGACGAGTAACCTCGTAACCTTGTGTGATTATGTCAGGGTGTAACGATGTCAGGTTTAACCCAAACAGGTTCACCTCTACCGCTTAAGCTGATCGCCGGGATAGGTAATCCTGGTGTCCAATACGCCAATACTCGCCATAACGCGGGTATCTGGTTTATTGAAAGGCTGGCAGAAAAACTTGGCGCATCCTTCAAACCTGAAAAAAAATTCTTTGGTCGTACGTCTTTGATCAACGTCGATGACGTTGAAGTTAGATTGCTCATACCCGATACCTACATGAATGAGTCGGGTAAAAGCGTCGGTATACTGGCAAATTTTTTCAAAATTGAACCCCAGGAAATACTGGTTGCTCATGATGAAATCGATTTCCCCTCTGGCAAAATCAGATTCAAACAGGAGGGCGGACTTGCCGGCCACAATGGTCTTCGAGATATTTCCAACCGCCTTTCCGGTGCCAGAGACTTTAACCGATTAAGGATTGGTGTTGGTCACCCTGGAGACAGGACCGGCGTAACCGGTCATGTATTGGGAAAAGTCTCGGCGAAGGACCGTGGGCTGATTGAACATTGTATTGAAGATGCAATCGCTACCATACCGTGCGCTGTAAAAGGCGACTGGCAGTTAGCGATGCAACAACTGCACAACGCGTAACCAATCAGCTGGTTGCCATCAAGAGAGAGAATCATGGGATTTAATTGTGGGATTGTAGGCTTACCCAATGTCGGTAAATCGACCCTGTTCAATGCGTTAACGCGAGCGGGCGTAGGTGCTGAGAACTTTCCGTTCTGCACGATAGAGCCTAATTCTGGCATCGTTCCGATGCCGGATCCACGGCTGGACAAGCTCGCCAGCATTGTTTCGCCGGAAAAGGTGATTCCCACGACGATGGAATTTGTCGACATTGCAGGTTTAGTTGCTGGCGCCTCAAAAGGTGAGGGGCTTGGGAACCAGTTTCTTGCGAACATCCGCCAAACCGATGCCATTGCCCATGTTGTTCGCTGTTTTGAAGATGAAAATGTTACTCATGTTTCGAACAAAGTGAATCCGGAAGAAGACATCGAAGTGATAAACACCGAGCTGCAATTGGCAGATCTCCAAACCCTGGAGAATGGAATCAATCGGATCTCAAGATTAGCCAAGAGCGGCGACAAGGAGGAAATCGCCAGGGTGGAATACCTGGAAGGTCTGCAGGCTCATATTGATGAGGGGCAACCAGCCAGGACTTTTGCGACGCCCGACGATTACGCGGGCACCCTTCGCGATCTGCATCTGTTAACGATGAAACCTGTGTTGTATATCGCTAACGTCGATGAAGAGGGCTTTGACGGTAATCCTCACCTGGATGCGGTTCGCAAAATTGCAGAGACAGAAGGCGCAGAGATTGTCGTCATTTGCAACAAGCTGGAAGCAGAAATAGCGGAACTGGACGACGAAGAAAGGGCCGAGTTCCTGGGTGATCTGGGTATGGAAGAACCAGGTCTGGATCGAGTGATTCGGGCCGGCTACAGATTGCTAAACTTGCAAACTTATTTTACTGCCGGGCCCAAGGAAGCGCGGGCCTGGACTGTCAGAACTGGCGTCAGTGCACCTCAGGCGGCTGGCGTTATCCATACTGACTTCGAAAAAGGCTTCATTAAAGCCGAAGTGATCGGGTACGAAGACTACATTCAGTATGACGGCGAAAGCGGTGCCAAAGGTGCCGGTCGTTTGCGCCTTGAGGGCAAGGAATATACGGTTCAGGATGGGGACGTCATCCATTTCCGGTTTAACGTCTGACACAGACGCAGTCCCCACCTACGCCCTTTGTTTTTGAAGGAGCGGTGTAAAACTACATCACATACTATGTCGCCGCGAACTCGATCCCGTTATTCAATACGGCAAAACTTCCGCTTTAACTTAACCATCCGCACTTACCGCTACCCTGAACAATCGATTTAGCGCGATCAGGCGGCGTTTGCCTTCTTGATAACTTCTTCTGCGACACTGTTCGGACAACCAGCATAGTGGCTAAATTCCATGGAGAACTGACCACGACCCGAAGTCATAGTTCGCAGGTCGCCAATGTAACCAAACATCTCAGCCAGAGGAGCAGTAGCCTTAACTCTAACGCCGGTGGACGCTGAGTCCTGGCCCTGGATCATCCCGCGCCGACGGTTCAAGTCACCAATAACGTCACCCACATGTTCTTCCGGAGTGAACACATCGATCTTCATGATCGGTTCCATCAACCGGGGACCGGCTTTCGGCATGCTCTGCCGATAGGCTGCCCTGGAAGCCAGTTCGTAAGCAATGGCAGAAGAGTCAACAGCGTGGAAACCACCATCAACCAGCGTTATCTTCACATCAAGCAGCGGGTAGCCGGCCAGTGGACCTTCCTCCATACTCATCTTGAAACCTTTTTCTACAGCCGGCCAAAATTCACGAGGGACATTACCGCCAGTCACCTTCGATTCAAATTCAAATCCGGTACCTGTTTCCGCTGGCTCAACAATGTAATCAATCTTCGCAAACTGTCCAGCACCGCCCGTTTGCTTCTTGTGAGTGTAACTATCTTCCAGTTTCTGCGTGATAGATTCGCGATAAGCCACCTGCGGAGCGCCTACTTCAACTTCTACGCCGTGGGTCCGCTTGAGGATATCGACCTTGATATCCAGGTGCAGTTCACCCATGCCTTTCATGATCGTCTCACCGGATTCTTCATCTGTCTCGACTCTAAAGGAAGGATCCTCTTGAATCATCTTGCCAAGCGCAACGCCCATTTTCTCTGACGCGGCCTTGTCCTTGGGGTGGATCGCGATTGAGATAACGGGATCCGGGAACACCATGGGTTCCAGTGTGGCCGGGGTTTTGGGATCACATAACGTGTGGCCGGTTCGGGTATTTTTCATGCCGATCAGTGCCACGATATCCCCAGCCTGTGCGGAATCTCTTTCAATTCGCTCATCAGCGTGCATTTCAACGATTCGACCAATTCGCTCAGTTTTTCCCGTAAAGGTATTAAGTGCGCTATCGCCCTTTTTAATAGTGCCGGCATAAATGCGAGTGAACGTGAGTGCACCGAACCGATCATCCATAATCTTGAAGGCCAGGGCGCGTAGTGGCCCTTCCGGGTCGACTACGGCAAATTCACCGGTTTCGTTACCCTCCAGATCAACCTCTGGCTGAGGATTTACCTCCGTTGGATTTGGCAGGTAATCAACAACAGCATCCAGCACCAACTGAATCCCTTTGTTCTTGAACGCAGAACCACAGTAAGTCGGGAAGAAATCGAGGTTAACCGTCCCTTTTTTGATACAGGCCTTGATTATATCCATCTCTGGTTCTTCACCTTCTTCCAGATACATCATCATGGCTTCATCATCATGCTCGAGTGCACTTTCGATCAAAAGCTCACGATATTCTTCAACCTTGTCAACCATGTCGGCCGGCACGTCTTCCTGACGGTAACTCTGGGGGTCACCAGAATCATCCCAGACCCAGGCTTTCCTGGTGAGCAGGTCAACGACGCCTGCAAAATCGTCTTCTTCGCCAATAGGTAGAGTCATGATCAGCGGGTGTGCGCCTAGAACATTCTGAACTTGATCCGTGACACGATAAAAATCTGCACCGAGACGATCCATCTTGTTGACGAAGATAATTCGTGCAACCCCAGAGTCGTTCGCATAACGCCAGTTGGTTTCAGACTGGGGCTCAACGCCGCCAGAACCACAAAAAACGCCAACTCCACCATCAAGCACCTTTAATGATCGATAAACTTCGATCGTGAAGTCTACGTGGCCAGGTGTATCGATAATGTTGAGTCGGTGATCATCCCAGAATGCTGTCGTCGCAGCGGATTGGATCGTAATGCCGCGCTCCTGTTCCTGTTCCATGAAATCAGTTGTCGCCGCGCCATCATGAACTTCACCCAACTTGTGGATCTTTCCCGTCAATTTCAGGATCCGCTCTGTCGTAGTGGTCTTGCCAGCATCTACGTGGGCGAAAATGCCGATATTTCGATATTTAGTTAAGTCAGTCATCACAATGGCTCGTGTTCAATTCAGTCAATTTGGAGTGTCCAGGGACAGCCTTGAGAGGGTGCAAATTCGAGAAGCCCCTGGAGAGGGCGCGCTTTCACGCGGGCGCATCATATATCAAGAACAGGCTGTGTTCTATAGGTGCCAGGCAAAAACTCTGCGTCAAATTGGTCGAACCTAACTCCTTGAAATCTATAGACTTAACGAGAGAAGACCGGCCGGCCCTACGACTCTGGCTTATTGGAGCCCGGCCGGTGGCCTACCGAACCAGCTAAACCAGCTCAACAACCCGTCTGCCGTGGGCAGGCTTCCCAATTGGACGCTCGTCAGCAACAACAGAGGCTTTCAGCGACAACCCCGTGAGCCAGCTCTTGCCAGACCCACGCGAGCCCGTAAAAACCAAAACAAGCGGAGGCAACAAACAAAATTGATGCCATAGATACAAAACTGACTTTCCAGATCGAAGCTACTTCTGAGCAACAAATTCTCCGGTAGCTTGCAGGTCGGCATGGTAAGAAGACCTGACAAGAGGGCCACTTGCCACATGGTGGAAACCCAATTCATTCGCAACTCGCGAAAGTTCGTCAAACTCATCTGGATGCACAAATCGTTCAACAGCAAGATGGTCACGACTGGGCTGCAGGTACTGCCCCAGCGTCAGCATCTCTACGTTGTGCGCACGCAAATCCTTCATGACTTCAATGACTTCGTCATTGGTTTCCCCCAGCCCGAGCATCAGCCCTGATTTGGTGGGGACCCCCGCGTTGTGCGATTTGAAAGCCTTGAGCAACTCCAAAGACCATTTGTAATCGGCCCCTGGCCTCGCTTTTTTATACAATCGCGGCACCGTCTCAAGATTGTGGTTGAACACATCAGGGGGGGTGGCTGACAGTATTTCGACCGCAATATCCATGCGTCCCCTGAAATCCGGTACCAGCACTTCAATCGTCGTATCCGGATTGAGCGATCTGACACTCGAGATACATTGCGCAAAATGCGAGGCACCGCTGTCCTTCAGGTCGTCGCGGTCCACTGAGGTTACGACGACATATTTAAGGCCCATTTCCTGCACGGCTTCCGCGAGTTCTCCAGGCTCATTATGGTCCAGCTCTTTTGGGCTGCCATGGGCAACATCACAAAAAGGACAACGCCGGGTACAGATTTCACCCATGATCATAAACGTTGCTGTACCGTGCGAGAAACACTCGGGCAAGTTCGGGCAACTGGCTTCCTCGCAGACTGACGCCAGCTTTCTGCGCCTGAGAATATCCTTGATCCGCGTGATCTCTGGATTGGCCCGAATACGGACCCGAATCCAGTCAGGTTTTCTCAGCAAGGATGTCGTGGGGATGACTTTGACAGGAATTCGGCGAACCTTATCCGCTCCTCTCAGTTTCTCTCCCGGGACCATGCGATTCTTGTCGACCATTAGTGCGATCTCAATCTGGGGGCGCCATCATACCCGATTTGTTGGACCAAAATATTCGTCAGTTCTTGCCTGATCTTTGCCATCGAACAGTCAATGCCAAGACGTTTCATATCGACTACCTCAAGGCCCTCCATGCCGCAGGGGTTAATGTGCGAGAAGGGGCCAAGGTCCATGTCGACATTCAGGCTAAGCCCGTGGTAGCTGCAACCTTTCCGAATACGCAGGCCAAGCGCGGCGAGTTTCCTGCCATCAACATAAACCCCCGGCGCCTCAGGTTCTGCTTCGGCGGCAACCCCGTAAGAATTAATCAACTGAACAATCGATTGTTCGATAGCTGTCACCAGGTCACGGACCCCCAGTTGCAGCCGCCGGATGTCCAGCAGCAAATAACACACCAGTTGCCCGGGGCCATGGTATGTCACCTGCCCTCCGCGGTCGGAATGGACAATAGGGATGTCACCTGGGGTCAGCAGATGCTCGACTTTCCCTGCCTGGCCAAGGGTATAAACGGGAGGATGCTGCACGAACCAGAATTCATCGGCCGCCCACTCGTCCCGGCTATCGGTGAAGCTTTTCATTGCCTGCCAGGTCTCGGTGTATGGTTCTTCACCCAGGTTTTTAACAACAAGCGGCTGGTCCATGCTACAAAACCAGCCTTACGGCTTCGATTTCCTTCAGGTCAGCAAATATCGCATCCAGGTGCTCCTTGCTTTGGGCAACCAACATAAAAGATATCGAAACGAAGTTGCCTTTCCTGCTGGTTTTCTGGGATATTTTTTCAGTTGTCATTGCCGGATCGTGTTTTACCACCACATCGCAAACCTGGTCGTGAAACTCCGGCGTCACATCGCCTACTACCTTGATGGGATAGTCGCAGGGAAATACTATCTTAGGATCTGTCACGATTTTAGAGACACGTTTTTAGAGGCACGTTTTGAAGACACGGTTAATACTCAAGGGGGTCACCACCCGAAATGTTGACGAAGAACAAGAGAATCGAATCCCATATTCTGGCAAAAAATCCTGCTTGCTGAACGCCGTTTAACGCAGTCAACGGCACAGAGATATCCTCTTTATCTGGCACACTAATAGTAAGAGACCCTAGTTCATCACCTTTTTCGATAGGCGCGTGTATCTCATTTTGAATCTGGGTCTCTGCCTGAAGTTCATCCCGGATACCTTTTGGGAGAGTCATCACAACATCCGCAGAAAGACCAAGGTTTACAGTCTGATGCTTTCCGCCCCAAACCCTGACCTGTCTTAAAGATTCGTCAGCGCGATACAGGTGAGCAGTTTCAAAATACCTGAAACCGTAGGTCAGCAACTTCTGACTTTCCGCCGCTCTGCCTTCCTCGGAAGAGGCACCCATCACTACGGAAAGCAATCTCATGTCACCGCGAACTGCTGATGCGACAAGACAATAACCGGCGGCATCAGTGTGGCCTGTTTTCACGCCATCAACTGAACTATCTCGCATCAACAATCGGTTTCTGTTCGGTTGCCTGATCTCGCTATAAGTAAAGTATTTTTCCGAGTAGATTTTGTAGTGCTCCGGGAACTGATTGATCAATGCAACCGTAAGCCTGGCGAGATCGTTCGCTGTTGTATAGTGGTTTTCATCTGGCAGGCCCGTTGCGTTGACAAAATTCGTATCTGTCATTCCCAGTTGCTGGGCATACTGGTTCATAACGTCAGCAAAACCTTCTTCGCTTCCGGCCACATGTTCAGCTAACGCCACACTAGCGTCATTTCCAGATTGAACAATAATGCCTCGCAGGATGTCCTCCAGACGAACTTTTGTCCCCTCCTGGATGAACATTCGTGACCCTTCCATCCGCCAGGCCTTGATGCTCACATCCACCTCGTCATCCAGCGCAATAATGCCCCGCTCAATTTCCTTCGCCGCTACATAGCTCGTCATTATCTTGGTCAAACTGGCCGGCGGCAGTCGCTGGCCTGCATTGAATTCAACCAGGGGAGTGCCTGTTGCCGCATCTATCAGCAAGTATCCTTCCGCAGCAAGCTGCGGCGAGGCAGGAATAATCGCGTGGGCGGCCTGAACTCCGAGCCCTGTAACAAACAACACACTGGCTAAGAAGATTTTTATTCTTTTGGACACCCTTTGCCTCCTTCCCGTTACCTTTTTATTCAACTGTGACCCTAAGTGCCTTACCCAGGTTTCGATCGTGAATCCGGAGTGCCACCACGCTTTCCTCTTCCGGATCATCCAACGGCCCAATCCAGACCTTGTATAACATACCTGTTTTTACCTCACTCTCAAGAATACTTACTGGTACTCCTTCTGGCATCGCAAGCTTAACCTCTTTCATTTGCTTCACCGCACCGGCACGGGCAATAAATGCCCCGACCTGCAGATAATACGATTCCTGATGCTTTAACTTCCCAAGCTCAGGGTGGTTCACCTCATCCATTGCTTCAACCACAACCGGCGCTGTTCCCTGGTTTTCGAAACCCAGTGCCTTGGCAGCGCCCCATGACAAATCAATCAGCCTGTCATCATGGAAAGGTCCCCGGTCATTGACTCGAACAATGATGCTCTGGCCATTGTCAAGATTAGTGACTTTGACAACAGTCGGCAATGGTAGTGCCTTGTGAGCAGCCGTTAGCCCAAACATATCGTACGTCTCGCCCATCGCGGTCAGGCGACCATGGAACTTCTTTCCGTACCAGGAAGCTACCCCGATTTCGAGATACCCCACGTTCTCTTGCATGGTTTCGTAAACCTGGCCAAACACTTCATACTGATTGGGGCCAAGCTCGGGTTTATCGACCGGCGGCTTAATAATTGGCGGCATAGTACAGCCCAAGAGCAGGCTGCATTGAACGACGGCAACAACAAAAAACCTGAGCGACACCATTGAATGATTAACGAGCCGCGACAGTTCTGGAACCCTGGCGTAGGCCCTCCGCTAGCTGAAAAACGGCCATTGCGTAGAGCTTACTGTGGTTATATCGAGTGATGACATAAAAGTTTTTCAGCCCGACCCAGAACTCCTCTCCACCTTTTCCATTTAGCCGCATTGGGGAAACATACTGTTCTGGATCAAGGTCGGTTAAGTCATCGGCCATTCCGAGCGCCCGTAGTTCTGCAATTGATTTAGTTGGTTTTAACGATACATTGAATACGTCAGCCTGAACTTTCTCTGCACTGACCCTAAAAGTGATCTGCTTATCACGCTGCCAGCCGTGCTTCGCCAGGTAATTACCGACGCTACCGATTGCATCGGTGGGGTTATTCCATATATCGCGAAAACCATCTCCGTCAAAATCGACCGCATAGGCACGATAACTGCTCGGAATAAACTGACCCATACCCATGGCGCCGGCATACGAACCTTTAAACTCTGTAATCATCTTTTTTTCTTCTCGCGCCAACAGGATGAACTCCCCCAACTCACGCATAAAAAATTTGGACCTTTTTGGGTAGTCGAAAGACAAAGTAGAGAGCGCATCCAAAACCCGATAGTTACCCGAGATGCTTCCATACATGGTTTCTACGCCGATGATGGCGGTAATGATAACCGGCGATACGCCATAGGTTTCATAAGCAGCCTGAAGCGCAGCCCGGTTCTTTTCCATAAACTCAATACCGGATACGGTTCTTCGTTCTGTGAGAAAGATGTCCTGGTACTTCGCCCAGGTTAGCGTTCGCTCTGCTGGGCGCGTTATCGCATCGATAATGCTCTGCTTGTATTCCGCATGTCTGAAAACTGTCAGTAACTCACGCTCATTAAAGGATTCTCGCGCAGCCAGCTCCCTTACGAAATCCTGAACGTCCTCTCTATCTGCGTACTCCACTGCGTATGCCGAAACTGGCGCCGACAACAGTGCTAAAAGTATTATTCTGAAAATCACAACGTTATCCTTCGGTGAGTATGCACCGACATCAAAATACCAAAGCCCGCAAACAAGGTGAGAATCGAAGTTCCGCCATAGCTAACGAAGGGTAGCGGCACCCCTACGACAGGAAGGATACCGCTCACCATGCCCATATTCACAAACACGTACACAAAAAAGGTGAAGGTTATACTGCCTGATAGTAAACGACCAAATGTGTCCTGAGCCTGAACGGAGAGAATGACGCCCCTGCCAATCAACAGCAAATACAATATTAACAACACAACAACTCCCACCAAACCAAGTTCTTCCCCCAGTACTGCGATAATAAAGTCTGTCTGGCTTTCCGGTAGAAAGTCCAGATTTGACTGGGTTCCTTCAAATAAACCTTTGCCAAACAATCCACCAGAACCGATGGCGGTTTTCGACTGGATGATATTCCAACCAGCTCCCAGAGGGTCTTTTTCCGGGTCGAGCAGGGTCAAAATCCTGTCCCGTTGATAGTCCCTCAACACAAACCATAGCGCAGGCGCGGTGACGACACCGAGACCAATAGCCGAAAACACCAGACGCCACGAGACGCCAGCGAGAAGTAAAACGAACAAGCCAGAGGCTGCAATAATAAGCGATGTCCCAAGGTCCGGCTGAAAAGCAATCAGCATCACCGGAATGATAATGATCACCAGGGACCAGAATACGTGCCTCGCCTTCGGTGGCAGGTGCCTGTCCTGAAAATACCAGGCTAGCATTAGTGGCAATACCAGCTTCATGATTTCCGAGGGTTGGAAGTTAATAATACTCGGAATTCTAAGCCATCGGCGCGACCCTTTGACTTCAATTCCGAAGAAATAGATCAATACCAAAGCAATCAACCCTAGCAGGAAGATCCACGGCGCAAGTCGCATGTAAACGATGGGTGATATCTGTGCGATCACCACCATGACACTAAGCCCCATCAGAATCTTGATGCCCTGGGAAATAACCGGCTCAATCTGTTGCCCCAACGCACTATATAGAATCAGCAACCCGTAGGCAGAAATAATAAGCAACAGTAGCAGCATAGGGATGTCGAGGTGGATAGCATCGCCAATACCTGCTTTGCGTTTTGTTACCAGTCCGGAACCTGGCAACTGTCGAACAAAGTCCTGACTCACAATTCTTCTCCTGCGGTGGTCACGATCTGTCCATATTTCGCAGTACTTTTAAGCAGGTGGTGGTCCAGGATTGCCCGGGCAACAGGCGCCGCAAATTCGCTCCCGCCGCCGCCATTTTCTACCAGCACCGCCAGTGCTATCGTTGGATTATCAACCGGAGCAAACGCCACAAACCATGCGTGCTTTCGCTGACGTTCATCTAGTTCTTCCGCGTCGTATTCCTCACCCTGCTTGATCCCGACCACCTGAGCCGTACCGGATTTACCGGCCATCCGATACTCAATATCCTGGCCGATATACGCCCACGCCGTGCCATTTTCACCATAACCCTGATTACCGCGGTGAACTACCTTTTCCATAGCCCCAATCACAAGATCCCATATTGGATCAGGTATTAGCTCTATGCTATCCATCCTTGGCACGGTGGAGCGCTCGATCAAATCACTCCCTGACTTCAGCATCCTGGGCGAAACCCATTTCCCTCGATTGGCGATAACGGTTACCGCCGTCGCTAGCTGAAGTGGAGTCACCAGCATATCGCCCTGGCCAATGCCAATATTCACTGTGTCCCCGGGGTACCAGGGTAATCCCCGGGTATCTTCCTTCCATTCTCTGGTAGGAAGCAGGCCGCTTCTTGCCTCTGGCAGATCCAGGGTTGTATTGACACCAAAACCAAAAAGGGAGAGATAATCATCAAGCCGATCAATTCCCATCTCCACCGCCAAACCATAGAAATAAACATTGCAGGATCGGTAAATAGCTTTCTCAAGATTGACCTTTCCGTGACCACCCGCTCCTGAGGCACGCCAATTCCAGTCCCTGTACAAACGATCACTATTCGAGAGCCTGAACCATCCCGGGTCGTCGATAGTATAGTCAGCATTTGTCATTCCGGTAACCAGACCGGCGAGTCCGATAATAGGCTTAAGCGTAGAACCTGGCTCATATTGACCCTGGAGCGCGCGATTAAAAAGCGGTACATCTTTGGAATCACGCAGCGCCGCATAGGTTTTATGGTCGATACCGGTAACAAAAAGATTAGGATCGTATCCGGGCTTACTCACCAGCGCCAGTATCCCACCAGTTTTAGGCTCGATAGCAACAACGGTTCCACGACGCTCACCGAGCGCTGCACTTGCAGCGGCCTGCAATGAACTATCGACATGCAAGGTCAGGTCTTTGCCTCGCGAAGGCAGGTTGGATTCCAGAACCTTCATTACTTTGCCACGGGCATCGATTTCAACCTGCTGGTATCCAACATTCCCTAGCAGGTCTTGCTCATAGAACTTTTCTACTCCAATCTTGCCCACGTGGTCGGTGCCGGAATAAGCAACCGCATCAAGACGCCTGGCATCTGATTCGTTGATGCGCCTGACCGACCCCACCGCATGAACCATCAACTCACCCTGAGGATAATGTCGAACAAGTTTTGCCTCTACTTCCACTCCAGGCAATGCATGTCTATCGACACTGAATTGCGCTATCTCCTCTTGGGTGAGCTTGAATAGCAAGGGCACAGGTTCAAAGGGTCGGCGGCGGCGTTCAACCCGACTTCTAAAACCTGTTATGTCTTCATCGGTCAGCTTTAGAGTCGAACCAAGATGGGCCAGTGTTTGATCGAGATCAGCCACGCGTTCCGGCGTAATCGTGAGGTTAAATGACGGTAAATTGTTTGCCAGTAACTCACCGTTGCGATCATAAATAAGCCCCCTGACCGGTGGCAGCGGTTGAACCTGAATGCGGTTTTTATCGGATAAAGTTGCATAAATATCGTACTGGACAATCTGCAAATAGAAAAAACGCGCAACCAGTAACAACGTGAGGACGAGTAGCACACCAAAGCACGCAACAATCCGCTCAAAGAAGATTCTGCTTTCCCAGCTGTGATCTTTTAGTGCAAGAGGTTCAACCATAACCAATCATTTGTGATACGGGTGATTTGCATTCAACATGAGCGCTCGATAAATCTGTTCTGCAAGAAGCACTCTAACCAGAAAATGCGGGAAGGTTAAGTTCGACAGCGACCAGATTTCATCGGCCCTGTTAACAATGACATCCGACAGACCATCAGGCCCTCCAATCACAAACTGGAAGTGATTAGTTTGCTGGCTCCAGACCTCTACTTTTCCCGCGAGTTGTTCTGTACTCCAGATTTTGCCACGACTATCCATCGCAATTACTCGCGCACCGGGATTGAGGTGACTGCCAAGGAGACTAGCCTCTTCTTCCTGGTGAACAGCGATAGACTTTTTTTTCTTTCTATCAGACGTCTTGATTTCCAGTATTTGGAAGCGACAATCGCGTTTCATTCGCAGACTGTATTGTTCAATACCCTGCACCACCCAAGGGGGTGGCCGCGTACCAACGGCAACCAAATCGACTTTTAACAATGTAAAACCCGGACCCGGTACAGGGATTCGCTAATCAATCGATTCGCCTTCTTTGCTCGGCCCCATACTCCACAAGCGCTCAAGATCGTATAACTCCCTGACAGCTGGCAGCATCACATGAACAATCACATCTGTCAGGTCGAGCAACACCCATTCGCCGGCATCCAGACCTTCCATGCCCACAACGTTAGCACCCTGCGCCTTCGCTTTCACGAGCACACTGTTAATGAGCGCCTTTACCTGCCTGCCAGTCCCGCCACTGGCGACCACCATGTAATCCGCAATGTCCGTCTGGCTTCTGACGTCCATGGTGACAATCTCGAGGCCTTTGATGTCTTCGAGGGCCTCTACAACCAGGTCCCTTAGTGCTTCACTATTCATTCGTGCTCCATTCATTTGCCAAGCATCTTGTTCTCTGAAGATGCACCGGTATATAAATTGTGTTGCCTTATGTAGTTCATGACGAGCGGATTCACATTCCCTTCAACCGAACTACCCTTGGCTATTGCCTCCCTCAGTCCACTCGCAGAGACGTCTATCTGGTCGAGGGACAGAAAGCAGACTTTGCCGGAGGAACTATTCATCATTTCTTGCGGATCCTGGACTTGCCTGGTTTTAAGCCACTCGCGTAAAACACCCGGAGAGACCTGGTCCGTTCCCGGTCGCTCAAGTATCAACAGATGAGCCAGGTCGGTTAGCGCCTCCCACCGGTGCCAACTAGAGAGCGTCACCCAGGAGTCTCGACCCATCAGGAACAGCAATCGCCCCGATTCACCTACTCTCTGACGATAGCCAAGCAGTGTATCAACGGTATAAGAGGTACCCTCTCGTCTCAGCTCGCAATCGTCAACAAAAATTCGATCCTGGTTAGCAACCGCCAGCTGAAGCATCTTTAACCTAGCTTCAGGTGATGCGGCAGGCACTGGCCGATGCGCAGGGATCTGACATGGCACCAGATATACATCCACATCACCCAGCAAACGCGCGACGGCGCAGACGGACTCAATGTGTCCCCTGTGGACCGGATCAAAAGTACCCCCAAAAACGAGGGTGCTATTCATACCTGAATTTCAAATCAAGGTTCATTGGCGAATTTGGCCATCGCCGAAAACGACATACTTTTGAGAGGTAAGTCCTTCAAGCCCCACCGGCCCCCGCGCATGGAGCTTGTCTGTAGATATCCCGACTTCTGCTCCAAGGCCATATTCAAAGCCATCCGAAAATCGGGTCGATGCATTCACCATCACCGAGCTGGAATCTACTTCCCGAAGGAACTGACGGGCGGTCGAATAATTTTCAGTCACAATGGAATCAGTGTGTTTGGACCCATATTGATTAATATGCGAAACCGCCTCTTCGACGCTATCCAGTGTACGGATGGATAAGATCGGTGCCAGGTATTCTTCATGCCAGTCAGACTCCCTGGCAGGGCTAATTTGCACCTCTTCGCCAACAACGCTGATTGTTTTTTCACAACCGCGCAGTTCCACACCATGATCCTGGTAGCCAGCCGCCAGCCTGGGCAAAATATCACCTGCCACATCAGCAGATACCAGGAGCGTTTCCATGGCATTGCAGACGGCGTACCGTTGAGTCTTGGCATTGATTGCGATGGCGAAAGCCTTTTCCATGTCTGCATCCTTGTCGATGTAAACATGACAAATACCATCCAGGTGCTTTATCACCGGTATTGTCGCCTCGCTGGTAATTCGCTCGACCAGACTATTGCCCCCCCTGGGAACAATGACGTCAACAAACTCACTCATCGTGATAAGTTCGCCGACGTATTTTCGATCGGTGTCTTTAATCACCTGCACAACCGCCGCTGGTAGGCCAACTTTCTCGAGTCCTAGCTCAATACATCCCGCAAGGCCAAGGTTGGAGTAGATGGACTCTGAGCCTCCTCGCAAAATAGCAGCGTTACCCGATTTAAGGCACAAGCTCGCCGCGTCAATCGTCACATTCGGTCTTGACTCAAAAATGATGCCAATCACACCCAGCGGCGTTCGCATTTTACCGATTTGAAGGCCATTGGGCTGATAGGACATATCGGTAATTTCACCGACTGGATCATTCAGCGCCGCGACTTGCCTGAGTCCTGCAACCATTGTTTCAAAACGCTCGTCCGTGAAAGTCAGTCTATCCAGCATTGGCTCACTGAGGCCATTTTTTCGACCTGACTCCAGATCCTGCTCATTGGCAGACATGAGCGCAGTGCGATTGGCAAGGATAGCTTCCCCAATCGCCAGCAGCGCCTCGTTTTTTGTTTCTGTAGATGCACGACAGATTTCCACAGATGCTTTCCGCGCCTCGACACCTACACTGCGCATGTACTCTGACTGACCCATCACTTAAAGTTCTCGAGAAAACGACGATTATACCCTGCTTCTCTCTTGATAGTGTCACCCACTTTTTTTGACCTGGACCCCTTGTCGGGCGAGCACACGATCCTGAATTATCAGAAATGTGTTTTACGAAGACTTGGCCACGGGTTCGCTTGATTTCTGCATTCGCTCAACCAATCTGTCAAGTTCCCCAAGACGCTCCAGCGGGTCTTTCATTTCAAGCATTCGCTGCTTGAAATGGTTAGGGCAGGGTAAAAGTTCGGTAAGTCTTGCGCCGACTTCAGCCGCTTGACCAAGATCACAATCCAGACCCAGTCTTTGCACCGCTTCATGGACCATCAACGACTCGAGCAGCCCAGAAAGATGTTGCTTTTCTTCCGGAACAACTACTTCGGGTTCAACGGCCAGAAACTCAACATTAGCCATCATCAACCTGTCAGGTTGTTCGTATTGATCACGAATAACGAACTTTCGATCACCCTCAACGACAACACTCAGCATCCCGTTTGAAGACTGATCAAAATCAATAATATGACTGTAAGTGCCACAATGGGATATTTCCGGAAGCTGTTCATCCGGGCTAGCCAGGATCCGGTCACCATGCGTAATCAGGACAATGCCGAAACCCGTCCGCTCGCGAAGGCACTTCTTAATCATATCAAGATAGCGAGCTTCAAAGATCTGCAACGACAGTTTGCCACCGGGAAACAGCACCAGCGGCAACGGAAATAAGGGAACTTCTTTCATGGCTGTATTCTACCCGATTAGCACTTTATCAATAGTGCCTTTAAACTGCCTGCCTCGAATAACCCCACAGGTTTTACATTGGATCCAGTACACGCCCTGGCGCTAGCGCTGATACAAGGGATAACCGAGTTTTTGCCCATTTCAAGCTCCGCTCATTTGATCCTTCCAGGCAAATTATTAGGTTGGCCGGACCAGGGACTTGCTTTTGATACAGCCGTTCACCTGGGATCACTGACAGCCGTGGTTGTCTATTTCCGCCACGAACTCTATCGTCTGGCCACCGCGGTCCTGATGCATGTTCAGCGTCGCCAGCCAAGTGCTGATAGTCACTTAGCCTTCAATCTTATGCTCGCCAGCCTACCGATCATCCCGGTGGGTTATTTCGCAAGATTTATGGTCGAAACGGAGCTTCGAGGGATAGAGGTGATAGCTTTTACGACGATCGTTTTTGGTCTCGCTCTGTGGCTCGCGGACTATATGCGGGGCGATACAGCAAAACCCTTAACCCCTGCTCGATCAATCGCCATTGGATTGGCGCAGTGCCTTGCCCTGGTTCCCGGCACCTCCCGCAGTGGAGTCACTATTACGATGGCACTATTAATGGGCCAATCCCGTGAGCATGCTGCCAGAATTTCATTCTTGATCGCCATTCCGGCCATCGCCGGAGCCGCTGCAATAAAATTCTGGGACCTGCTGCGCACCCCAGTCACCCCGGACTGGTTTACGCTTGGTATCGCTACTGTTGTCGCGGGGCTCTCTGCTTACTTTTGTATTGTGATCCTGTTGAACATCGTAAACAAAATAGGCTACTTTCCATTCGTTATCTACAGGCTTGGCCTGGGCGGCCTAATGCTCTGGATGATTTACTAGAAAGCCCGTCTTTATAGAACGCTAGATGGAAGCTCATTGTTTAGATCGAACGAAATGTTTAGATCGAACGAAATGTTTAGATCGAACGAAATGTTTAGACAGCGCGAACGCACCGACACAAGAATCACGAAGAGGCTTTAATTTCGTGATTCTGCCGGACCGGTCAAAAGCAGGCCTGGTCGAAAAACTGATGTGATATTCCGACCTTCATCATGACTTGCCTAGAAGGGAATATCATCGTCGAAATCATCAGATGGTGGTGGTCCGAAGTCATCTCCAGCCGGCGAACTTCCGCCGCCCCCCTGGCTACCACCTGATCCTCCAGAAGAAGATCCACCACCCTGGCCGCCACCCGATCCACCGAAAGAAGATCCGCCACCGCCCATTTCGCCGCGACTGTCCAACATCTGCATCTCGCTGGCAACGACCTCTGTGGTGTAGTGTTTCTGACCATCTTTCTCCCAGTCTCTGGTTCGAAGTTCGCCTTCAATGTAAACTTTTGAACCTCGCTTCAGGTACTCCCCCGCGATTTCCGCCAGCTTGTTAAAAAAGACGATGCGATGCCATTCGGTACGCTCTTTTTGCTCACCGGAATCCCTGTCTTTCCACCCCTTTGAGGTCGCAATTGATACGTTCGTAACCGCCCCGCCACTTGGCATATACCGTGTTTCTGGGTCCCTTCCCAGATTACCAACCAGGATTACCTTATTTATTCCGCGAGCCATTTTATTCTCCTATTCCTCTCAGGTTGTCACCAACCATCTGTATTTAATATGCCACCAGAGAATAATAACTCTTCTACAGCCCTTTGGCACAATTCTGGAACAGATAAGTCAATTCAATCAGTAAAAAAAACCATGGGCAGAGCTCAGAAATTGACGAACTTTTTTGCTTGATGTGCCGCAAACTTATAACATCACTGCCCGGCCCGATACTGGCTGGCTTTCAGACTGAGTGCCAACGTTCATCCAAACTTCCGACCCGCCATCAGCGGAGCGGTTCACCGGGTGATGCGTCCCACTGATAGAAGAATACACTGAAATCGCACGTCGATTTCATCGATTACCAAAGCCGAGGTTAGCTCTTTGATCACCTTACAAGGTACCCGTTCCTGATGGATACAATTTCAATCCATGGTGCCAAGACACACAACCTAAAAAACATCAGTCTTGATATCCCAAGGGACAAACTGGTTATTGTCACTGGACTCTCCGGCTCCGGTAAGTCCTCCCTTGCTTTCGATACGCTATACGCTGAGGGCCAAAGGCGATACGTCGAATCCCTGTCGGCATACGCCAGGCAATTCCTATCCCTGATGGAAAAACCTGATATCGAGCACATTGAGGGTTTGTCACCTGCTATCTCCATTGAGCAGAAATCAACGAGTCACAATCCACGTTCAACCGTGGGTACGATCACAGAAATCTACGACTACCTTAGACTGCTGTTCGCAAGAGTCGGTGAACCACACTGTCCAACTCATGGCATAAAGTTACAATCGCAGTCGATTAGCCAGATGGTCGATCAGGTAATGGGCTTAGCTGAAGAAACTCGAGTCAATCTGCTTGCCCCGATCATTCGGGAACGCAAGGGCGAGCACCTGCATCTCTTCAAACAATTAACGTCACAGGGTTTCGTGCGGGCTCGCATCGACGGCATCATTACTGACCTTGATGTCACACCCGAGCTCGACAAAAACAAAAAACACACCATCGAGGTTGTCATCGACAGGTTCCGAATTCGCCCTGACCTGATGACTCGTCTCGCGGACTCTTTTGAAACCGCGGTACAGGTCGCAGATGGTATCGCCGCAATCAGTTTCCCCGACGATCAAGCAGAAGACCTGTTGTTCTCATCGCGATTTGCATGCCCCCAATGTGGTCACTCGATTCAGGAACTTGAACCACGATTCTTCTCCTTTAACAATCCTGCCGGCGCCTGTCAGGGTTGCGATGGGCTGGGCTTGCGCGAGTATTTTGATCCGGAATCAGTGGTACAGAACGGGGAGTTGTCTCTGGCGGAAGGCGCAATTCACGGCTGGGACAGGAGGAATATCTACTACTTCCAAATGCTTGGATCAATTTCAGAACACTATGGTTTCGATTTGGCGACACCATTCAATGAACTTTCGAACAGGCTCCAGAAAATCATTCTTCGCGGCAGTGGTACCGAGGAAATTCAGTTTCGTTACGTTAACGATCGCGGCGACGAGTATACACGTGGCCATGCCTTCGAAGGGATTATCCCCAACATGGAACGCCGCTATCATGAAACCGATTCCCAGATGGTGAGGGAAAATCTTTCCAAGTTTCTTAGCACGCAAAACTGTCCTGAATGTCACGGCGCGCGTTTAAATGCAGACGCTCGCTCGGTTACGATCAACGAGAAATCACTCACTGATATTACTTCACAATCAGTAAATGACGCTTTTCATTACCTCTCTGACCTGGAACTCAAAGGACAGCGTGCCCAGATCGCAGAAAAGATCCTGAAAGAGGTTCAGGCAAGGCTTGGTTTTCTGATCGATGTTGGTCTCGACTACCTGACGCTATCACGCAGCGCGGATACCCTTTCTGGCGGTGAAGCACAAAGAATTAGGCTTGCAAGCCAGATAGGCGCGGGACTCGTTGGCGTCATGTACATTCTGGATGAACCTTCAATCGGCTTGCACCAGAGAGACAACCAAAGGCTTCTCGGGACACTGACTCGCCTACGAGACCTGGGCAACACTGTCATTATTGTTGAACACGACGAAGAAGCCATCCGCCACGCAGATTTTGTGATCGACATTGGCCCAGGCGCTGGGGTCCACGGCGGCGAGGTCGTCGCAAGTGGCACTCTGGACGATATCCTGAAAGAAGAAAGATCGATTACAGGGCTGTTTCTTAGTGGCAAGCGAAAGATCGAGGTGCCAACAAAACGTCATACCTATAACCCGGATGCTGTACTAACGCTTCGTTCGGCATCGGGTAACAACCTGCAGGATGTTGATCTCAATATTCCCATCGGCCTGATGACCTGTGTCACCGGAGTGTCAGGTTCAGGTAAGTCCACCCTGATTAACCAGACTCTATACCCGATTGCGGCAAAAGAACTGAATGGCGCCACCAACCCACAGGTTGCACCTTACGATGAAATTATCGGCATGGATCAGCTAGACAAGGTCGTGGACATCGACCAGAGCCCTATTGGTCGTACTCCCAGATCGAATCCCGCAACTTACACACAGATTTTTACGCCCATCAGAGAACTCTTTGCCGCAACACAGGAGGCTCGGTCAAGGGGGTATAAACCGGGCAGATTCAGCTTCAACGTAAAAGGTGGCAGATGCGAGGCCTGCCAGGGTGATGGACTGATTAAAGTTGAAATGCATTTTCTGCCCGATGTCTATGTCACCTGCGATGAATGCAAGGCTAAACGATATAACCGCGAGACTTTAGAAATCCTCTACAAGGGCAAGAATATTCATCAGGTTCTTGAGTTAACGGTTGAAGACGCGCATACGTTCCTGGGTGCAGTCCCGATGATCGAACGACGCCTGCAGACCCTACTCGACGTGGGTCTTGGCTACATCAAGCTTGGACAAAGTGCGACGACACTTTCCGGTGGTGAGGCACAGAGAGTGAAGCTTGCCCGTGAACTCTCCAAAAGAGATACCGGCAAAACCCTGTATATTCTGGATGAGCCAACAACAGGACTACACTTCCATGATATCGAGCAATTGCTCGAAGTCATTCACCGACTTAGGGATCATGGAAATACAATCGTTGTGATCGAACACAATCTGGACGTTATCAAAACTGCAGACTGGATTGTTGACCTTGGACCCGAAGGCGGCTCGGGGGGTGGTGAGATTATTGCGACCGGTACGCCGGAAGAAATCGCCCGGATGGAACATTCGTTTACCGGGCAGTTCCTGAAACATTCCCTGAAATAGTCAGGCAATCATTGCTTAAGCGCTTGCCCGACTATAAGCCTTTTGTACGGCTTCTGTCGCCACGCCCTTGTTAATGTGAGCGTTACAGCCAGACAATACACTTTCAAGTGCGTTAACACAGAAAAGGACATTTCTGGGATTACTCGCGTAACCCATCAGACCAATACGCCATACTTTTCCAGCAAGCACGCCCAAACCAGGACCTATCTCAAGGTTATAATGGTTTAACAACTGTTTACGAAATGAAGCCTCATCTACGCCATCTGGAATAGTGACTGTGTTCAATTGCGGTAGCCTGTAATCCTCTGCCACGATAAACCCAAGACCCAGCGCTTCAAGCCCCGCCCTCAGGGCCAGGTGATTATCCTGATGTCGTTTCCATGATTTCTCAAGACCTTCTTCTTCCAGAATCACCAGGGACTCGTGCAGCCCGTAAAGAGCGTTGACCGGCGCAGTATGATGATAGGCTCGAGTCTGGCCTTCACCCCAGTACCCCATGACGAGATTGAGATCCAGGAACCAGGAACTGACCGGCGACTTGCGGGACTGAACCCTGGCGACTGCGGCTTCGCTCAGACTAATCGGAGACAGGCCGGGCACACAGGAAAGACACTTCTGGGTTCCGCTATATGCAGCGTCAACTCCCCAATCATCAAGTTTCACTTCAATGCCGCCCAGTGAAGTCACACAGTCCACAATAGACAGGCAATCAAATTCCCTGGCGATCGCACAAAGAGCTTTGGCATCAGACCTGACGCCAGTGGACGTTTCCGCATGCACAAATGCGACGAGCCCGACGTCTGGATTTTCCTCGAGCGTTGCCCTCAGTTTTTCCGGTGAGACCGGCGTTCCCCATGCATCCTCAACCAGAATCGCCTGACCACCAAGACGTTTGACGTTATCTGCCATTCGCGTACCGAACACTCCGTTAACGCAAACAACAACTTTGTCACCCGGTGACATCAGGTTCACAAAACAGGTTTCCATCCCGGCGGATCCAGGTGCTGAGACTGGAATGGTCAACTCATTTTTTGTCTGAAAGGCATACTGCAACAACGACTTGATCTCATCCATTAGACGGATGAACTCAGGGTCCAGGTGGCCAACGGTAGGTCTTGCTAACGCACTTAGAATTCTTGGATTGACATCCGAGGGACCAGGCCCCATCAGGGTGCGGGGTATTGGATTGAATGAACTAACCACAGTAATAATTCCTTATAAAGTCTTGGGATCCACAAACAGCTTGGGCTCTACAAACACCTTGGGCTCTACAAACAACAAAGCCGGGCATAGCCCGGCTTTGAGATTTCTGCACTTCGATCAAAATGATAAGACGAGGTACTGGCTATAGGCAAAAACGATTTAGTCTTCGTTACTCGCTTCAACATCATCAAAATCATCGAAATCGTCGTCATTATCTGGAAGCGGTCGATCAACGAGCTCCACAAACGCCATTGGCGCCGCATCACCTGCCCTAAAACCACACTTGAGAATCCTGGTATAACCGCCCGGTCTCTCCTGGTACCTGGGTCCGATTTCAGAGAACAGCTTGCCCACTGCAGCTTTGCTTCTCATACGCGAGAAAGCCAGCCGCCTGTTGGCAACTGAATCACTTTTCGCCAATGTGATCAGCGGCTCTGCTACACGCCTGAGCTCTTTCGCCTTGGGCACTGTGGTCCTAATGACCTCATGCTCAATCAAAGAGCAAGCCATATTTCGAAACATCGCTTTTCGATGAGAGCTGTTCCTGTTTAACTGTCTACCACTTTTTCTATGGCGCATCTTCTTATTCCTTTACGACTGGGGTCGGTGTAAAAACTCGACCACTAACTTCTTTTATAACTGTGTCTGTATCGGAGATACAATACCACCTCTTTGACAACTACTGAGGTGAATGATTTTTTTAGTCCAACCCCGGTTGTTTAACCTAAAACTCGATCGTCACCCCGAAGGCTTGATGGCGGCCAGTTCTCTAAGCGCATACCCAGAGACAAGCCACGTGAAGCCAGAACATCCTTGATCTCTGTCAGGGATTTCTTTCCGAGGTTAGGTGTTTTCAGCAGCTCAACTTCTGTTCTGCGGATAAGGTCACCAATGTAGTAAATATTTTCCGCTTTCAGGCAGTTAGCTGAACGAACAGTCAACTCCAGGTCATCGACCGGCCGGAGTAAAATCGGATCAATTTCGTCTTCCTCTACAACCGCTTCTGGTTCGTTTTCACTCTCCAGGTCAACGAACACCGAAACCTGCTGCTGCAAAATAGTCGCTGCTCTTCGAATAGCTTCCTCTGGATCAATCGTACCGTTGGTTTCCAGGTCAATAATCAGCTTATCCAAATCAGTCCGCTGCTCGACACGAGCGCTATCGACTTTGTAAGAGACTCGCTGAACCGGGCTGTAGGATGCATCCAACAACAATGAACCAATAATGCGGCTTTCTTCTTCGTCAGCAATGCGAATATCTGCTGGCTCGTAACCCCGTCCTCGACCTACCTGCGCACGAAGCCTCAAGTGACCGTTTTCATTAAGGTTGGCGATGACGTGCTCCGGGTTTGCGATTTCAATGTCGTGTCCAATTTCGAAATCACCGGCGGTAACAACGCCCGGGCCTTTTCGATCCAGAGTGATTTCAGCTTCATCGTTGGAATTCAATTTAACTGCAATACCTTTGAGGTTCAGCAGGATCTCAATAACATCTTCCTGGACGCCTTCCAGGGTGCTGTATTCATGCAGCACGCCGTCTATTTCTGTTTCGACAATCGCACAACCGGGCATGGAAGAAAGCAGAATACGGCGCAGTGCATTACCTAATGTATGGCCAAAACCACGCTCAAGTGGTTCGAGTACAACACTGGCGCGCGTAATTGATTGCTGCTCGACCTGTATGTGCTTCGGTGTCAAAAACTCTAATGAAGAATGTGGCATATTCTCACCTATAAGATGAATAACTGTTCAAAACGCGTCGGGTTTACTTAGAGTAAAGCTCAACAATAAGGTTTTCGTTAATTTCCTGCGGCAATTCATCGCGCTCTGGAGCAGCTTTAAACACGCCTTCCATTTTCTCTGGATTAACATCTACCCAGGGAACAGGGGAACGGTTCGCAGAAAGGGTCAACGCCCCTTGAATTCGAAGCTGATTACGTGATTTTTCACGAATCGCAACGACGTCACCGGCTTCTACTTGGTACGAAGGAATATTAACAGCGGTGCCGTTAACCACGATGGATTTGTGCGACACAAGCTGACGTGACTCTGCTCTGGTAGAACCGAATCCCATTCGATATACGACATTATCAAGCCGACGCTCAAGGATTCTTAGCAGGTTCATACCTGTTGCACCCTTTTGACGATCCGCCTTTTTGTAGTAGTTGCGGAACTGCTTTTCCAGCACGCCGTAGATACGACGAACCTTTTGCTTTTCACGCAACTGTACGGCGTAGTCAGAAAGTCGCGTTCGACGCTGACCATGCTGGCCAGGAACACTGTCCGCACGGCATTTAGATTCGAGAGGACGCACACCACTTTTAAGAAAAAGGTCGGTTCCTTCTCGTCTTGATAATTTTAATTTGGGTCCGAGATATCGGGCCATTGTTACTCTCCTCGGTTAAACCCTTCGCTTCTTGGGGGGTCTGCACCCATTATGTGGAATCGGGGTAACATCAGTGATGTTAGTGATTCTGAAACCCGCCCCACTCAACGCCCTGACGGCTGCTTCACGACCAGGGCCAGGTCCTTTGACAAATACTTCCAGGTTCTGCAGTCCATATTCCAGTGCTGCAACACCTGCTCGTTCAGCCGCAACCTGCGCAGCAAAGGGCGTGCTCTTTCGAGCGCCACGGAATCCTGAACCGCCAGCAGTTGCCCATGACAGGGCGCCACCTTGTCGATCAGTGATCATGATGATGGTGTTGTTAAAGGACGCATGAATGTGCGCTAACCCATCAACTACCTGGCGCTTGCCTTTCCGACGCGTTGGTGCCGCCGGCGCAGCAGCTGCGTCTGGAGTTTGAGTTTCCTCTGGCGTAGTTGTTTCTACTTCAGACATATTCTATTTCCCGATTTATCGCTTATTTGCGAATAGGCCGCTTAGGCCCTTTTCTGGTTCGTGCGTTTGTCTTGGTTCGCTGGCCTCTCAAGGGCAAGCCTCGACGATGACGAATACCTCGATAGCACCCAAGATCAAGCAAACGCTTAATATTCAGCTGAACTGATCGACGCAAGTCACCTTCTACTGGAAGTTTGGTTATTTCAGCGCGAAGTTTGTCCAACTCGTCTTCTGTTAAATCCTGAACTTTTACAATCGGGCTTACACCTGTCGCATCGCAAAGTTGCTTAGCTGTGGTGCGCCCAATCCCAAAAATATAGGTCAGGGATATTACTGCATGTTTATTGTCGGGGATGTTGATCCCGGCTAATCGAGCCATTCGACTTGCTCTCCTTTATCCTTGTCGCTGCTTATGACGTGGTTCCGCACAAATTACTCGCACTACACCCTTACGCCGGATAACGCGACAGTTCCTACACATCTTTTTTACTGAAGCTCTGACTTTCATGTTCTTTTCCTAGGCTCCTGCTAAAAGCTAGCGTCTGCCAAAATTTTGCAAATTTGATTTCTTCATCAGAGATTCATACTGATGTGACATCAAGTGCGTCTGCACCTGTGACATGAAATCCATTGCCACTACCACCACGATCAACAAGGCTGTTCCACCCAGTTGGAAAGTGATGTTGAACTGCAAGATCAAAGCCTGTGGTAACAGACAAACTGCAGTCATATAAAACGCCCCAACAAGAGTGAGACGCGTCAATATTGTGTCTATATGCAATGCCGTCTGGTCACCAGGCCTGAATCCCGGGATGAAGGCACCAGATTTTTTCAAATTGTCAGCCACTTCCTTCGGATTAAACATAATTGCTGTGTACCAGAAGCAGAAGAAAATGATTCCTAACGAGAACAAAATAATATTCAGTGGTTGACCCGGAGCGATCAGCAAACTCATATCCTGCAACCATTCCATACCAGGTGACTGACCAAACCATTGGCCAATAGAGGCAGGAAAGAGCAGTAGACTACTGGCAAAAATCGCGGGAATAACCCCGGCCATATTGACTTTCAGCGGCAGGTGACTGCTCTGGGCAGCAAATTGCTGCCGGCCCTGTTGACGTCTTGCATAGTTAACCGTGATACGTCGCTGGCCTCGCTCCACAAAAACCACACCAGCTACAATCATCATGGCCAGGGCAGCGATACCCAATAAGGCGATAATTGATATCTCGCCCTGGCGAGCCTGCTCAAAAGATTGGCCAATTGCACTTGGAAATCCTGACACGATACCTGTGAAGATGAGTATGGAAATTCCATTCCCGATCCCGCGCTCCGTCACCTGTTCACCTAACCACATCATGAACATGGCGCCCGTTACCAGCGTGGTTATGGCCACAAAGTGGAAAGCAAAACCAGGTGCATAAGCCAGACCTTGTGACGCCAGGCCGTTGCTCATCGCAAAACCCTGAATCGTCGCCAAAAGCAGAGTGCCATATCGTGTGTACTGGGCAATCTTGCGACGACCTGCTTCACCTTCCTTGCGGAGCTGCTGCAAAGATGGCGTGGTTGCAACAATCAGGTTTGAAATAATAGATGCTGAGATGTACGGCATGATGCCCAATGCCAGGATGCTCATACGCTCAATGGCACCACCGGAAAACATGTTCACCAGATCCAGGATACCGCCCTGGTTTGAGTTAAATAGTGATGCCAACCTGTCCGGGTTAATGCCGGGCAGCGGAATATGGCTGCCGACTCGATAAACAACAATCGCGAGCAGCACAAAGCGCAGACGGGCCCATAATTCGGATAAGCCTCCACCTGACACCATCGCCCTTGCTTTATCTTGTGCTACTGAACTATTCATCGATTATTTACAATTACTCTTCTATGGAACCGCCAGCAGCTTCGATTGCCGCCCTGGCTCCCTTTGTCGCCCTGATACCTTTCAGCTTGACTGCTTTATCGATATTTCCTGACAGGATCACCTTCGCCCGTTTCATCGTGCCCTTAAGCAGATCGGCATCAATCAATGCCTGCACGTCGACAACATCTGCTTCAACCGATGCGACTTCTGACAGCGTCACTTCAGCGGTGATCCGCGCCTTTGCTGAATTGAACCCAAACTTGGGTAACCGCATCTGCAATGGCTGCTGTCCGCCTTCAAACCCAGGCCTGACTGTTCCACCGGACCGGGACTTCTGGCCCTTGTGTCCGCGACCACAGGTCTTACCCGTCCCACTGCCCATTCCACGACCAACTCGCTTACTTGGCGAACGGCTGCCGGCTCCGGGCTTTAAAGTGTTTAGTTGCATGTCTTAAGCTCCTGCTACTCTTCTACACGCAGCATGTAGGACACTTTATTGATCATGCCCCTTACTGCCGGTGTATCTTCAACTTCGACGGTATGTCTGACTCTTCGCAATCCCAACCCAGCCACACAGGCCTTATGCGATTTCAGTCTGCTAATCGTACTTTTGGTCAAGGTGACCTTAATTGTCTTGTCAGTCATTGTTCTTAACTCGTCTTCTTTTAGCTCGTAATGTCTTCAACGGACTTGCCGCGCTTCTCGGCGATGCTTTCCGGCGAACGCATTTCCTGCAGACCTTTGAAAGTCGCCTGCAAAACATTCACAGGGTTAGTGGAACCATAAGACTTGGCCAAAACGTCATGAACGCCCGCCACTTCCAATACAGCCCGCATTGTCTTACCCGCAATAATGCCCGTGCCGTCAGAAGCTGGCTGCATGAATATCTTTGACGCACCGTGCCTGGCAGTAATCGGGTACTGGATAGTTGAGCCCTTGAGCTCAACTTGAATCATATTACGACGGGCTGCTTCCATAGCCTTCTGGATCGCAAGAGGCACTTCACGAGCCTTACCACGGCCGTAGCCAACGCGGCCATTTCCATCACCCACGACAGTCAACGCGGTAAAACCAAAAATTCTTCCGCCTTTAACCACCTTGGCAACCCGGTTCACCTGAACCAGCTTTTCCTGGATGCCTTCTTCGTTATCCTGATCGTTGTAAGCCATTTCCTTCCCTTTATTGAGTTCTGCTAAGCGTGACTAGAACTGCAAACCACCTTCGCGCGCCGCATCAGCCAAAGCCTTAATTCTGCCGTGATACTGGTATCCGGATCGGTCAAAAGCGACTTTGGCTACACCTAGCTCTTTCGCTTTTTCCGCTATCAGCTTGCCGACTTTCGCAGCATCTTCTGAGTTACCCTTGTTTTCTACACGAACAGACGCATCAAGAGACGACGCGGCAGCCTGAATCGTATCTCCTTCAGCAGAAATGATCTGTGCATAGATGTGTCGAGGTGTCCGGTATACACTCAACCGAGGCACTTCCAATTCTCTGATATGCATACGAGCTTTTTTTGCTCGCCTCAATCTAGATACTTTTTTCTTGCTCATCTCACTTAATCTCTTAATCTTTCATCTGAAGTTTTAATATCCCTTGGGATAGACGGCTCTGCCGTTTACTTCTTCTTGGCTTCCTTACGCTTCACATACTCGTCTGCGTACCGAACACCTTTGCCTTTGTAGGGCTCTGGCGGTCTGAATGCTCTAATCTCTGCCGATACCTGCCCAACCAACTGCTTGTCGATACCCTTTACAATTACCTGGGTCTGCGTTGGCGTCTCAATCTCGATCCCCTCAGGCACCTCGTAGACAACAGGGTGTGAAAAACCCAATGACAGGTTCAGCTTCTTACCTTGCGCCTGGGCACGATAACCAACCCCCTGAAGTTGAAGTTCCTTTTGAAAACCACCACTTACGCCCACTACCATATTGTTAACGAGCGAACGAAAGGTACCCGCCAACGCTACTGATTTCTTGGAAACCTCAACTGCCTTAAGTTGTAACCGGTCTTCCTCCTGGCTAATCCCCACCAAGTCATGCAGCGTCACGGTAAGGTTTCCCTTTGAACCCTTGACCGAGACTTCCTGCCCGCTCAGTGTGATTTCAACACCCTTCGGAATGGATACCGGATTGTTAGCAATTCGTGACATACGTAATACCTTCTTTTCAGCTCTGCGTTAGAACACAGAACAAATAAGTTCTCCACCAAGACCCTGCGAGCGTGCCGTCTGGTCTGTCATCACACCTTTGTTAGTAGACAAGATGACAACGCCTAGCCCACCATTGACCACTGGGATTTCGTCCTTTCCCTTGTACTGGCGGAGCCCTGGGCGGCTAATCGTTTTGATTTGCTCAATAACGGGGTTACCTTCGTAATATCGAAGCACTATGTTCAGGTTCGACTTGCCACCTTCGACAGCAGTTACGTTACATTCCTCGATAAAACCTTCTTCTTTCAATACCGTTGCAACTGCTACCTTCAATTTAGATGAAGGCATAGATACGTCCTGAATCTTTGCGCGCTGGGCATTTCGAATTCGGGTTAACATGTCGGCCATTGGATCTTGCATCGTCATTGTGTCTTCTCCTTACCAGCTCGACTTAACCAAACCAGGTACGTCGCCACGCATTGCGGCTTCTCTTAGTTGTGTTCGTGACAAACCAAACCTTCTATAAACTGCGTGTGGACGACCCGTCAGCACACAACGCCTAACCTGCCTACTTGGGCTGGCATCACGCGGCAACTTCTGCAATTTCAACTGGGCTTCCCACTTCTCATCGTCAGTTGCATCGACGCTAGAAATTGTTGCTTTCAGAGCCGCTCTTTTGGCCGCATACTTTTTGGCGGTCTTTTGCCGTTTCAGTTCGCGGTTGATCATGGATGTCTTAGCCATAAACTTATCTGTCCTTTATGCGTTAGTACTTTCTGCGCTTGCTTCTTCCCGCAGAGGGAAGTTGAAAGCCCGAAGTAACGCTCTACTTTGGTCATCTGTTTTCGCGGTAGTCGTTATTGCAATATCCAACCCACGAATCTTGTCAATCTTGTCGTAATCAATTTCCGGAAAGTCGATCTGCTCGGTGATACCCATCGAAAAATTACCGCGCCCGTCAAAAGACTTGGTATTCAAACCTCGGAAATCTCTTTGCCTGGGAATGACGATATTGATCAGGCGATCCAAAAACTCATACATTCGAGATTTTCTTAAGGTCACTTTGCATCCAATTGGATACTCTTCGCGAACCTTGAACCCGGCGATAGACTTACGTGCCTTGGTCATAACGGGCTTTTGCCCCGCAATCTGTTCCATATCTGCCAGCGCCGCATCAAGCTGCTTGCGGTCAGCAATCGCTTCCCCTACACCCATGTTCAGAGTGACCTTGGTAATGCGCGGCACTTCCATAATATTGCTAAGCCCAAGCTCTTCTTGGAGCTTCGGCCGAATGTCTTCTTCATAAACTGCTTTAAGGTCTGTCATATCGGTTAACCGTCTATTTGTTCGCCAGTAGACTTAAAGACCCGGACCTTCTTACCATCTTCCAGCTCTTTTATACCTACCCTGTCGGCCTTGTTAGTACTAGCGTTATAGATCGCTATATTTGAAGCCTGTATCGGTGCTTCTTTTTCAATAATGCCGCCAGGCTGATTCATCTGGGGATTACCTTTAGTGTGTCGCTTGATCATGTTGACGCCGGAAACATACAACCGTCCACCATCCATTATTCGAGTTACTGCACCTGTCTTACCTTTGTCTTTACCGGCAATCACAATGACTCGGTCGTCTTTTTTTAGCTTTTGCATGTTTTCCTCTACAACACTTCAGGTGCCAGAGACACAATCTTCATGAAATTATCGTTACGCAACTCACGAGTTACCGGGCCAAATATACGAGTCCCAATCGGTTGCTTCTGCGGATTCAAAAGCACTGCGGCATTACCATCGAATTTGATCAACGAACCATCTGATCTTCGAACACCTTTCCGCGTTCGAACAACGACAGCGTCCAAAACCTGACCCTTCTTTACCCTGCCACGAGGAATCGCTTCCTTTACGGTGACTTTAATGACGTCACCTATATTCGCATAGCGACGCTTGGAGCCACCCAGGACCTTAATGCACATAACACGGCGAGCACCGCTGTTATCCGCAATATCTAGATATGTTTGAACCTGAATCATCTCGCTACTCCAAAGCCTCCGGCGGCAACATGTGACGCGCGGCTGCTACAAACTTGCTTCTTAATCAATAATCGTTGCTTTGCGATCAATTGAACTTAACTTCCACGCCTTACTCTTGGAGATCGGTCTTGTTTCTTCAATCGTGACCTTGTCCCCTTCCTGACACTGGTTATCAGCATCATGGGCGTGTATTTTCTTTGACCGTTTAATGTACTTGCCATAGAGCGGATGCTTGATGCGTCGCTCGACAAGTACAGTAATTGTCTTATCCATTTTGTTACTGACTACGGTGCCGCTTGCGGTTCGAGCCAGGCTTTTTTCTTCGCTCATACTTGTTCCTGCTTCTCGTTCAACACGGTTTTAATACGCGCGATGTCTCTCTTAGTCTGCCCAAGCAGATGGGTCTGACCCAACTGACCAGTCGACTTCTGCATGCGGTAATTAAACTGGTCTTTAGCCAGATTATCGATGTCCTGTTGCAGCTCTTCGACTGACTTTTCTTTCAATTCCGATGCTTTCATCTTCTTAACTCACCCTCACATGACAACGCGTTTTACGAACGACGTCGCGAACGGTAGTTTTGACGCTGCCAGACGGAACGCTTCACGTGCTATTTCTTCTGTAACACCTTCCATTTCATAGAGCATTTTGCCGGGCTTAATCTGCGCGACCCAGTACTCTACATTACCCTTGCCCTTACCCTGCCTAACTTCGAGAGGCTTATTGGTAATAGGTTTGTCCGGGAAAACCCGAATCCAAATCTGCCCGCCACGTTTCACGTGCCTGGTCATCGCACGACGTCCGGCTTCGATCTGGCGAGCAGTCATGCGGCCACGGCCGGTTGCCTTCAGGCCGAACTCTCCGAAAGAGACTGAACTCCCTCTTTGCGCAAGGCCACGGTTACGGCCTTTATGCATCTTTCTAAACTTGGTTCTTTTTGGTTGTAGCATGACTTTTTACCCGAAACCCTTAACCGAAACTCTGCACGTTGCCAGCACTTTGTGGCTCTTCCCGCGCTCCGATGACTTCACCTTTGAAGATCCATACTTTTACGCCAAGGATTCCATATGTTGTTAGTGCCTCTGCAGTGGCGTAATCAACATCTGCCCTGATTGTATGAAGCGGTACACGACCTTCGTGATAAACTTCTGACCGGGCGATCTCTGCACCACCCAATCGTCCAGCAACCCGAACCTTAATACCCAGAGCACCAAGGCGCATTGCATTCTGCATTACTCGCTTCATTGCCCGCCTGAACTGAACTCGTCGCTCTAGCTGTTGCGCGACGTTATGCGCAACAAGTTGCGCATCGAGTTCAGGCTTACGAATTTCTTCGATATTAATATGCACCGGCACTTGCATCATCTTGCTTACTGCCTGACGAAGGCGCTCTACGTCTTCACCTTTTTTACCAATCACGATGCCTGGGCGAGCTGTGTGGATAGTGATACGTGCAGTTTGCGCTGGACGCTGAATTTCGATGCGGCTAACGGATGCTTGCTCCAGCTTCTTCCTGATGTACTCCCGAACTTGCAGGTCTTCATGAAGTTTTGCCACATAGGCAGGGCCAGCCGCATACCAAACAGAGGTATGGTCCTTGACGACGCCTAGTCGAAATCCTGTGGGATGTACTTTTTGACCCATTGTGGTCTCCTGCTAATCCTGTTTTTTGCGACTACTAGTCAGCTACCGCAAGGGTAATGTGACAAGTTCGCTTTAGTATTCTGTCCGCTCGACCTTTCGCGCGAGGTTTAATGCGCTTCATTGTCAGCCCTTCATCAACCATGATGGTAGACACCTTCAGCTCATCAACATCTGCACCTTCGTTATGCTCGGCATTGGCTATCGCCGATTCCAGCAGTTTGCGTACCAGATGCGCACCTTTTTTAGTGCTGAAGTTCAATATGTCGAGCGCTTCGCCAACCTCTTTGCCGCGGATTTGATCCGCAACCAGGCGAGCCTTCTGCGCTGACATCTTGGCTCCTTTTAGCTTCGCTGCTACTTCCATCATCTAATTCCTCTATTCTCTCCGAAACTACCGTTTGATTTTCTTATCGGCAGCGTGTCCCCGGAACGTTCGAGTTAATGCAAACTCACCCAACTTGTGACCTACCATGTCTTCGCTAATAAACACAGGCACATGCTGGCGACCGTTGTGAACCTGAATGGTCAACCCTACAAAATCAGGGGTAATCATCGATCGGCGAGACCAGGTCTTTATCGGTCGCTTGTCGTTACTTTCCAACACTTTCCGGACCTTGTTCGACAAATGCAGGTCTACAAAGGGTCCTTTTTTCAAACTACGAGGCACTATTCTTCTCCTATCGCTTAGAACGGCGACGGACAATCATCTTGTCAGTTCGCTTGTTCTTACGCGTCTTGTAACCTTTAGTTGGCACACCCCAGGGAGATACCGGATGACGACCGCCTGATGTCTTACCTTCACCACCGCCATGCGGGTGGTCTACCGGGTTCATCACAACACCACGCACAGTCGGCCTTACACCTCTCCAACGTTTCGCACCTGCTTTACCCAGTGAACGCAGGTTGTGTTCGGAGTTCGATACTTCACCCACAACTGCCCGACACTCGGCCAGTACCTTTCTCATTTCCCCAGACCGAAGCCTAAGCGTGACATAGCGTCCCTCTTTGGCGACGAGCTGCGCTGAAGTTCCAGCACTACGCGCTATTTGAGCACCCTTTCCACACTTCAATTCCACGCAGTGAATAACGCTACCCATTGGAATATTTCGCATCGGTAGACAATTGCCCACCTTGACCGGTGACTGCTCACCCGACTGAACAATGTCGCCTGCAGCGAGGCCTTTGGGTGCGATGATGTAACGCCTTTCACCATCTTCGTATTTTAGGAGCGCAATATTTGCGGTTCTGTTTGGATCGTACTCTAGTCTTTCTACCTGGGCAGTTATGCCGTCTTTGTTTCGTTTGAAATCGACAACCCGATACTTCTGCTTGTGGCCACCACCGATATGCCGCGTCGTTATCCGACCACGATTATTACGTCCGCCAGTTTTGGACTTTTTCTCCAATAGCGGTTTATACGGTTCACCCTTATGCAGGTCAGGATTAACAATCTTGACGACGAATCTACGTCCTGGCGACGTTGGTTTTGCTTTGACGACTGGCATGATCTTGTCTCTTATTCTTTAGACGCTATTAACTAATTAAAATCGATCTAACTAAAATCAATGTCGTGGCCGGCTTCCAGGCTTACATAAGCCTTCTTCCAGCCAGGGCGCTTACTGAAGCCACGAGCGTTTCTCTTAACTTTCCCTTTTACATTCATCAGGGTGACTTTTTTGACCGGGACTTCGTAAATTTTTTCGACAGCCTCTTTGATCTCTGGCCCAGTTGCATCTTTGGCGACTTTAAAAGCGAACTGGTTCGCTGTGTCGGCTATAAATGATGTCTTTTCTGATATATGCGCACCTAGAATGATGTTGTATAGACGCTCTTGTTTCATGCGAACAACTCCTCTGCTTTCTTCAAGGCACCGACGGTAAAGAGCACTTTCTTAAAACCAATCAGATTCACCGGATTGACACCCTGAACGTCAATGACATCAACGTTGTGAATATTTCTGCAGCCAAGATAAAGGTTGTCGTCAACCTCTTCGACCACAATCAATACGTTAGTCAACTCAAGCTCTTTGAGTTTTGCGGAGAAAGCCTTTGTTTTTGGCGCATCGATCGTGAAGTCTTCGACTACAACGAGTCGTTCTTGACGTACCAACTCGGAAAGAATCGCCTGCATGGCACCGTGGTACATCTTTTTATTGACTTTTTTGGAATGGTCCATTGGCTTAGCTGCGAAGGTAACCCCGCCCCCACGCCAGATCGGGCTTCGAATCGTTCCGGCTCGAGCACGACCCGTTCCCTTTTGACGAAATGGCTTCCTGCCGCCACCGTTAACCTCGGACCTGGTCTTCTGGGCTTTCGTACCTTGCCTGGCACCTGCCATGTAAGACACGACCACCTGATGAACCAGTGCCTCGTTGAATTCCCTACCAAATGCTGTGTCAGAAACGTCGACGCCGTTTTGAGCACCTATAATATCGAGGTTCAAGACTCACCTCCGCTAACAACTTTCACTGCTGGAGTCACAATGACATCACCACCATTTGCTCCGGGTACCGCGCCTTTAATCAGCAGCAAATTGTTTTCCTGATCTATTTTGACAACTTCCAACGTCTGGGTTGTCACTCTTGCGGCGCCCATGTGGCCCGCCATCTTCTTACCCTTGTATACCCGGCCAGGTGTCTGGCACTGACCAATCGAGCCAGGTGCCCGGTGTGATATAGAGTTACCGTGCGTTGCATCCTGCATTTGGAAGTTGTAACGCTTAATGACACCAGCAAAGCCCTTACCTTTCGACTTTCCACACACATCAACCTTCTGGCCTTCTGCAAATGCTTCCACCGTCAGAGAATCACCAACGCTCAACTCTGCATCGTCTGTACGAAATTCCCAGAGGCTTCTTCCCGCTTCAACCGAAGCCTTGGCAAATTGACCAGCGGCGGGTTTCTTCACTCGTGACGCTTTTACTGTGCCGGCAGTCACCTGAATCGCCGCATAACCGTCGGTGTCGACTGACTTGACCTGGGTGATTCTATTGGGAGTCGCCTCAATAACAGTTACAGGAATCGAATCGCCACCTTCGGTGAAGACACGTGTCATTCCTCTTTTTATTCCAACTATGCCAATGGTCATCTTGTTATTCCCTTCCTTCTACCTTTACCTACTGCGTGTCACTACCGTTTCTGTCATTAGGCCAGGTTGATCTGAACTTCTACACCTGCGGCCAAATCCAGCTTGGTTAACGCATCAACAGTTTTTTCAGTAGGCTCTACAATATCGAGCAGACGCTTGTGAGTCCGGATTTCGAATTGGTCTCTTGCATCTTTATAGACGTGGGGCGAAGTCAGCACGGTGAATTTTTCTATTCGAGTGGGCAAAGGGATTGGGCCTTTAACCTGTGCGCCGGTTCGCTTGGCTGTATTCACAATTTCCTGCGTCGAAATATCGATGAGCCGGTGATCAAAAGCTTTCAATCGAATTCTAATTCTCTGGTTTTGCATTCAAACCGTCTCCGTTCACAACAGCGCGCCATTGTAATTTACTGATTTATAAAGCGAAAAAGGCCCTCCCTATCAAGGGAAGACGCAATTAATGCTTATTGCTCGCTATCGAGCTGCCCATGGTTCCAAATCGGAACCTTGTCTGTATCTATGAATAAGAGATCTATTCATCTCGTCCTCCGCAGACCGCCGCGTGGCAGCCTCTGAGGAAATTACGCGGGTTACCCCCACGTCGAGGGCGCGAATATTACGCAACCTTTTAGGGAAATGCTACTGTTTTTGTAGTTCCCGGTAGAAAAGAAACCAGCGGCGCTTACCTAACCCAGGCATTTCGGTCGATTTAAGCCTAATTAACGGCACCTATCTGGCATTCCGAAAGAAATAAGTAAACGCTTACTTACTCTCTATGACCGTAATAATAGGCCTGATGAGTGGTCTTAACCAGATTCACCGCGTTATCAGCGACAGCGCGCCTACTAGTTCGTTCTGCGATCGCTTCTAACAGCAAAAATCGTCATAACGGGCGACTATCGAGGTGTCCTTCAGCTCAGGTCAAGTGCGGTGATTATTCACCGCACGATCCCTCTGCTTCAGTAGAGATACCTGAATAGCAGTGCTATTCACTAATCTTCGTTACAACACCTGCACCAACTGTCCGGCCGCCTTCTCGAATAGCAAAACGCTGCCCTTCTTCCATCGCGATCGGCGCAAT